>Ga0058696_1000634_pt1 | contig 14910 bp, 12 predicted proteins | sample AgamicMgSfrz_FD_55077 | JGI IMG/M metagenome (GOLD analysis project Ga0058696, IMG submission 55077) | Agave microbial communities from Guanajuato, Mexico - Mg.Sf.rz | ecosystem: Host-associated > Plants > Phyllosphere > Phylloplane/Leaf | place: Guanajuato, Mexico | collected 2012-05-30 | reverse complement strand
TTGCTGCGCTGGTCGCTGCTGCTAATCGCAGGTCAGTACAAGAAGGATGAAGCCGATGCGTTACTGCGAAAGTGGACATTTTCCAACGATGATCGTTCGCGGATTACAGGGGTTCTTCAGGTTGAGGAGTTAATAAAGACGGTGGTGCAGGAACATAAGGACCAAGTAGCATTACGGTCTGAGTGGATTGTAGCCGTATTGACATGCGGACGTCGGGCCGCTGCGGACTGGCTCAAGATCCAACCTCTTCTTCCTTCCGGGATCCTCCATTCAGCGTCAGCAGAGAAGTCATACCAACAGATTCTTGCTAACGCAGCCGAGTGGAGTCGATCCATGCCGGTGCATGAGCTGAAGGATCTCCAGATTACAGGGGAGAATGTTCTTGGACAGCTCCAGCGCAAGGGTGGGCCTTGGCTGGGGCAGTTGATGAAGTACTTGTTACGTGAAACAGCGATCGGAAATATAGCGAATCAGCATGAAGCGCTGACCGCTGAAGTGAAGCGGGTGGCTGCAGATGACCAAGCATNAAGAACTGTTACATATGTTGATGAATGCGGAAGGGCAATTTGTGTCAGGCGAAGAAATCAGCCGGAACCTATCCATTAGCAGAACGGCAGTCTGGAAACATGTGAACAAACTACGCGATCTTGGATACGAATTTGAGGCTGTTTCCCGTAAAGGATACCGCCTCCTTACGAAACCTGACAGTATTGATGCCGCAGGCCTTCAACTGGCTCTGCAAACGTCTGTCTTTGGGCGTAAGACACTCATCTTAGATTCAACCTTGTCTACGCAAGGCGATGTTCAGCAAATGGCTGAACAGGGACAGGCAGAAGGTGCCGTAGTCCTTGCCGAGGAACAAACGGGCGGACGGGGGAGATTCGGCCGCAAATGGTATTCACCGCCTGGCAAGGGCATATGGATGAGCATATTGCTGCGTCCGGAGCAGCCGCTTCGGAATACGCCGCAGCTGACATTACTGACCGGTGTAGCCGTCTGCCGGGCCGTCCGTGCCCACACAGGGGCAGATGCAGGTATCAAATGGCCGAATGACCTTTTGATTAACGGACGCAAAATGTGTGGCATCTTGCTTGAGTCTGCGGTTGAAGATCATGAACTGCGATACTGCATTGCAGGCATCGGGGTGGATGTTAACTTTGAACTTTCGGATTACCCGGAAGATCTGACCTCCATTGCGACTTCGATCAAAGTCGAGACTGGGCAGCAGGTGGATCGGACGAAGTTGACCGCTGCGATTTTGAATGAAATGGAACATCTTTACTATTTGTATCAAAGGGAAGGTTTCGGTGTAATCGCATCATTGTGGGAAGCCCTCTCCGTTTCGATTCATCGGGAAGTTAAGGTTTCGAATCCTCAGGGAGATATTGAGGGAACAGCCATTGGGCTGGATCCTTCAGGGGCATTAATTGTAGAGAAAAGTAGCGGCGAACGCATAATCGTGGTATCGGGTGAAATATCTTTGATGGATTGAGGAAATTGTCGAATTTCCACTAAAATAACGAACATAATACGTGAAGTTTGAGCTGATCTTTGGTATACTGTGTTCGTGAGGCGATATCGGCTATTGCAGACCGAATTGCACTCCTGCAACAGTATGCCTTATTGGCTTGATGATGAACAGATGCATAGCAAAATGGAAGATGTGTTAAGTGAGTTGTTGGATTCTGCTCTGAGCCGAAGAGGACCGAGACAGAAGGGACGATCGCAAGTGACTCTTTTTTGACTTTTCGGGACCTTTTTAGTGGAAAACTAAAAGGTTTTTTTGTTGCGTTTTGAATTGAAAAGGAGAAAGGAGCCATGACGAAAATGGCTAACAAACAAGCGTTGAATATTGTGAAAATGAAAAAATATAAACAGGATGGTGTGCCGCTGAGTATGATTACGGCTTACGATTATCCAACGGCTCTGCTGGCGGAGGAAGCAGGCATTGACATGATTTTGGTCGGGGATTCACTCGGCAACGTCGTGCTGGGATATGATTCCACTCTGCCTGTAACCATAGACGATATGGTATATCATACTCGCTCCGTTGTACGAGGAGCAGGCAGTACATTCATCGTAGCGGATATGCCTTTCATGACCTATCACGGCAGTGTCGATGAAACGCTGAAGGGTGTTCGTCGTCTGATGCAGGAAGGTCATGCGCATGCAGTCAAAATGGAAGGCGGCGTGGAAATCGCGGAAACCGTCAAAGCTGTGGTGCAAGCGGGCGTACCTGTTCTGGGACACATCGGACTGACCCCGCAATCGGTGAATCAGATCGGGGGATACCGGATTCAGGGTAAGGATGCAGCGGATGCCAGAAGATTAATGGATGAAGCGAAGGCACTCGAAGCAGCGGGAGCCTTTGGCATTGTGCTTGAACTCGTTACTGAAGAAGTGGCAAGAGCTATTTCGGAGGAGCTATCGATTCCTACAATTGGTATTGGAGCTGGACGAGGATGTGACGGCCAGGTTTTAGTATTCCACGATGTGGTTCAGTATGCATCTCCTTACATGCCGAAACGCTTTGTCAAAACATATGGAGATGTGGGCACTCTGATCCGGAACAGCATTGGAGCTTATGTTAAGGAAGTCAAAGATCGTTCCTTCCCTGCGGAGGAGCATGTATTTACCGCCGCAGACGGCGTTGTGGATCAGCTGTATGGACATCGCAAAGAAAAGGTGGAGAGCAACTCATGAAAGTGATTCGGACCATCGCTGAACTAAGACAGGAGCTTGGTTTGAAGCGTCAAACCATTCAATCCAAAGAGTCCATAGTAGGCTTGGTGCCTACGATGGGATACCTTCATGAAGGTCATGCAAGCCTGATGCAAGCTGCCAAACAACAGAGTGATATCGTCGTATTGAGTATTTTTGTGAATCCGATTCAGTTTGGACCAAATGAAGACTTTGACAGCTACCCTCGGGATGAAGCCAGGGATGTGGAAACGGCACGTGCGCAGGGAGTGGATATCGTATTTATTCCCTCCGTTGAGGAGATGTATCCACAGCCAACACAAACGACGGTATCCGTGTCACGTTTGACAAACCGGCTGTGCGGTGCTTCGCGTCCAGGACATTTTGATGGCGTGACAACAGTAGTATCGAAGCTGTTCAACATCGTGCAGCCACAGCGTGCATTTTTCGGAATGAAAGACGCACAGCAGGTTGCAGTCATCCAGCAAATGGTTAATGATCTCAACATGCCTGTGGAGATTGTTCCATGTCCTATCGTACGGGAGCAGGATGGTTTGGCACTTAGTTCGCGTAATGTCTACCTGAGTGCTGAAGACCGTCAGGAAGCTCTGGTTCTGTCCCAGGCGCTGCGTGCGGCGCAAGAAGCAGTTGATACAAGCGCTGACACAACCGCTGCGGATATACGCCGTATTCTGCGTGAGAACATCGGTCGTTCCTCCCGTGCTGTAATAGATTATGCCGAAATACAGGCTTTTCCGAGTCTGGAGCCGCTTGCTGATCAGGATAAAGTGCACGGGCGAGATGATCTATTGATCGCCCTAGCAGTGAAATTTGGCAAAACAAGACTGATTGATAATACAAGATTGCAAAGAGCGGAGGTATTGTCCCATGTTTAGAACATTGATGAAATCCAAAATTCACCGTGCCACCGTTACGGAAGCCAATCTGAATTATGTGGGGAGTATTACCATTGATGAAGATTTGATGGAAACGTCTGATCTGATGGAAAATGAGAAAGTGCAAATTGTAAACAACAACAATGGTGCACGGCTTGAAACCTATGTAATTCCTGGACCGCGCGGAAGCGGAGTGATCTGTCTGAATGGTGCTGCTGCACGACTCGTGCAGCCTGGAGATACGGTCATTATCATTTCTTATGCAATGATGTCTCAGGAAGAAGCTAATTCGCACAAGCCTACAGTGGTTTTTGTGGATGGTCAAAACAAACCAGTGCAGACGATGAAGCAGGAAGTTCACGCGACAATTATGTAATCCACTGGTAAGGGGAATGAAATCGGTCCACCTTGCAAAAAATGAGTACAGGTCACGCACTAATCCATTTTTTCAAGGGTGGGGATGCATCGATGTTCCAGCATGTTTTCGCCGAAATGAACGACATGTTAGATGAAATTATCAAGCGCTACCCTTCCGCTGAGGGTCTGAACAAACAGGAACTGCTGCAAAAGTGGAACTTGCTGAAGCGGATGAGTGACGGGATGATTGATGAGTGGCTGATGTTTGAGGAGAAGATGAGTCAGGTCAGGGATTTGGAACAACCGGTGGCGCTCCAACCGGAACAGGAAGCAGTCACGGCTCTGCCTGAAGTCCATTTGGAATCCTTTAGCCGCGGTCAAGGATATTTCAAGTTACAAATGTATCCGCAGGCGATTGTGCAATTTTCACAAATTATTGCCGAATATCCGGACAGTGCACTGACGCGGTACTATCTGGGACTTGCGCATATGAACCTCAATCAAACCGCGGAAGCGGGAAGTCACCTGCGGCTAATCGTGCACCTGAATGGTTCTCCGAGGCTAAAGGGGCTAGCCTGCAATGCTCTGGGCTGCCTCGAAGCCAAGCTGGCGAATCCCAAAGGAGCATGTTCCCTGTTTGCACAGGCACTCCAGCATGACCCGACGTTGACCGAACCGTTGTATAACATGGAAGCCTGCAGGTTGAACAGCGGACAACTGCAATATGGAATAAGCTGACCTTACTTCAAATTGAAGTGCAGTGTAGCGGCATCAAGACGGTGTTTTCTCCTTATAGATCTTGGAGGAAACACCGCCTTTTTTGTCAGTTAATTTTCAAATGCCCGTTTTTTTGCTATGCTGTAACATAGACTGGAATGGAAGGGACTTGTACATTGCAATGAAATTTGCCGTATTGGATTTCGAAACAACCGGCACGCAGTCCGACGGTGAGATTATACAAGCCGGACTTGCCATTATAGATCATGACTACAGCATAACTCAAATATATAGTTCTTATGTAAACCCTGGTGTGCCTATTCCTCCGTTTATTACGGGATTAACCGGGATTACGGACGAAGATGTGGCGAACGCTCCCTCACTCGAAGAGATGATGATGGAGATGGTTCCGCTGCTAGACGATGTTGTCCTTGTGGGACACAACGTGGCTTTTGATTTTCATTTCCTTCAGAATGCACTCGATCGATGCGGCTACTTGCCATTCACCGGACGCATTCTGGATACCATTGATTTTCTCAAAATTTCATTTCCTTCACTTGGTTCTTATCAACTGGGGTATGTATCCTCAGAATTCGGATTCCAGCATGACCGCCCTCATCAGGCAGACAGTGACGCCCTGGCAACAGCCTATGTGCTCCTGAAGTGTTTGGACGAATTGCGTCAATTGCCATTGATTACGATACAGCGTCTCAGCGACCTGTTTGCACCTGAGGACAGCGATCTGGGCTGGTTCTTCGATGGCATGCGCAGTGAGAAGGAAGCAGAGCCCATACAGGATCTGGATGGACATACGTATTACCGCCAATTGGCCTTGAATGTGAGTGACTGGACCGAGATCGGTGCTCCACGCGATGAACGTGAAGGTAATCCGCTTGAAGGTGTAAGTTTTGAGCAGTATATGGATCAGGTCCGGGCCAATCTGCAGGATACACTGGATCACTATGAAGAACGCGAGGCACAGACACAGATGTTCAGCAGTGTAAGGCAAGCGCTGGACGAAGAAAAGCATTTGTTGATCGAAGCGGGTACCGGTACAGGGAAATCCCTCGGATACTTGCTGCCGGCCATTTATGAAAGTGTGAAGCAGGAACGAAAGGTAATGGTTAGCACGCATACAATCAACCTGCAGGAACAGCTTCGGGAGCGTGATATTCCACTGCTGACCAAAGTGGTTCCTTTTCCGTTTAAGGCTGCCGTATTCAAAGGGCGGGGGCACTATCTGTGTCTGCGGAAGTTTGAGCACAAGATCAACAAACGTGAGTTTGCTACACCGAAAGAAGACTATTTTACAGCGGCTCAGATGATTGTGTGGCTAACCCAGACAGAGACGGGAGATGACGAGGAGCTAAACCTCAGTGCACGCGGCGGGGATTTCTGGGAAACGGTACAGAGCGAATCGGAATCCTGCCTGGGACGCTCATGTCCCTGGTTTAGGAAGTGCTTCTACCATCGGGCGAAGCATGAAGCAGGGCTGTCGGATATCGTCATTACGAATCATTCCAAATTGTTTACGGATGTAAAAGCAGCTCATCAGCTGCTCCCGGCTTACGATAGTCTCGTAATCGACGAGGCTCATCATCTCGAGGATGTGGCAGGGAAACACTTGGGTCTTCATATGAAATATTTCACACTGGTTCATACCCTGACCCGTTTGTTTAAGGATAGTCGAAACGGTCAGCTTCCCATGCTGCGCACACAACTGGCAGGTCATGAAAATTCGGTACAGTGGGGCTCAGTCATTGATCAGATGTTCCCGCTTGCCGTTGAAGTCAAAGAGATGTGGGATCGTCTGAGCGATGCCCTGTTTAATCTGCTTCCTGAGCGGAGCGATGCTTCTCCCGGGGAAACGGGACAATTTTCCCTTAGACTGAAGCCTTCAATGAAACCGGCGAAGTGGCAGGAGCTGCAGGATTACGAGAACCAGATTTATGTCACACTGGGGGACCTGATCCGTAAGGGAGACAAGCTGCTTCTCGAAGTCAAAGAAGACCAGGACGACTATCAATCGGATAGCTTGATCACGGACATTACAGGTCTGCTTAAGGATTTGGCAACGCTCAAAGAGAACCTTCGCTTCTTCATGCGAATGGATGATGCTAAAACGGTATACTGGATGGAGGCGAGCGGCCAATTCCGCAGCAAATCACTGCAGCTCTATGCGGTTCCTGTTGATGTTAGTGCACAGCTGAAGGACATGTTCTTCGATAAAAAGAAAAGCGTTGTCCTTACTTCGGCTACGCTCTCTGTGGATAAGTCATTTCAGTTCATGATCGAACAGCTTGGCTTACAGGAAGCGGCTGACAATAACCGCTTGCTGACGTCCATGCTGCCATCACCATTCCGATACAGGGATCAGGCGCTGCTGGTGATACCTCGTGATTTCCCAAGCGTAAAGGGCAGTGTTGGTGACGCTCACTTTGTCGACATGCTCGTAAGGTCTCTGGCTGAAACGGCTATTGCGACACGAGGACGCATGATGGTGCTCTTTACTTCATACAGAATGCTGCGGCAGGTATATGACCCATTAAAAGAGGCACTGTCGGGTAACGATATTTCGCTGCTCGGTCAAGGAGTGGACAGTGGCAGTCGTTCCAAGTTAACCCGCAGGTTTCAGGATGCGAAAGCGACGGTACTGCTCGGCACCAGCAGTTTCTGGGAAGGGGTCGATATCCCTGGAGAGGCGCTAACCTGTCTGGCCATTGTCAGATTGCCCTTCCAGCCACCGAACCATCCGCTTGTCGAGGCGAAGAGTGAACTGCTGCAGGAACAGAAAAAGAATCCGTTTATGAAGCTGTCTGTTCCACAGGCCGTAATTCGTTTCAAGCAGGGATTCGGAAGGCTTGTCCGTACGGCNAAGGATCGAGGCATTGTCATCGTTTACGANACACGGGTGATTGAGTCTTATTACGGAAAGTATTTCTTATATTCATTACCGGGTCCCAAAATGGAGCATATGCTGACGGAACAGATGGTTCCCCGGATTAGCGAGTGGCTGGAAACACCAGCACAGGACCAATCTACTGTAAATTAGGTATGACGTCGTTGCGCAATAAGGGCTTCTCGCTGTAAACTTTATTAGAGTGTGAATCATCCTTGGAGCACTTTTAATTTTATATTTCATAAGGCATCTTGCATGATTTCATTCGGAGACGAAAACGGTTATGCGGGATGCTACATTTTTATTTATCTATCGTGGCCTTGGTAAGGGGGAGTAATGTAATGAAATCAGATAAAATTTCGGAAGCAGTGGTACGCAGATTGCCTGTTTACTTGCGTTATTTGAGTGAACTGCATCAACGTGAGGTGGGCACNGTTTCATCACAGGAACTNGGACTGCGCCTGGATCTTAATCCTGCCCAAATTCGCAAAGACCTTGCATACTTTGGGGACTTCGGTCGCAAAGGCATAGGATATGACGTTTCGTATCTGATTGAGAAAATCCGTCATATCTTGAAAATTGATCAGCAAATCAATGTTGCTCTGGTGGGAGCCGGTAACTTGGGGCACGCATTGTCCAATTACAACGCCTACCTGAAAGACAACATGAAAATTGTTGCTGTCTTCGATGCATATGGTCCCAAGATTGGCAGTCAGATTAACAGCCTGAAGGTACAGCCCATGAATGAACTAACAGATTCGGTCAAAAAAGATAATATTCGTATCGGTATCATTACCGTACCGGATACCGAAGCTCAGAACGTTGCCGACCAGCTCGTAGAATCCGGCATTGAAGCGATTCTGAACTTTGCACCAACCATCTTAAAAACACCGCCGCATGTCCGGATTCATCATGCTGATTTTACAACGGATCTGCTAAGCCTTGCTTATTATCTGGAGAACGGAAAGGACGACGAGGAAGATGACGACAAATAGATGGGTAATTCATAACGGCAAATTTGCTGTGAATCAGGGTACGGAATGGACAGTGGTTCAAGGGTATATGGTCGTTGAAGACGACAAGATTGTGCATATTGGTGAGACACTGCCGGATGGAGATGAGAGCCTGCCGAAGGTTGATGGCAAAGGACTGGTCTTTTTGCCGGGTCTGATCAATACGCATGGTCATGCAGCCATGTCGCTTCTGAGAGGCCACGGGGACGACCTGGCCTTGCAGGTATGGCTTCAGGAGAAGATGTGGCCTATGGAGGCGAAAATGACGTCTGAGGACGTGTATTGGGGCACCTCCCTGTCTGTTTTGGAAATGCTAAAAGGCGGAACAACTGCATTTCTGGATATGTATGACCATATGGACCAGGTGGCGAAGGTGGTTGAACAATCCGGTATCCGGGCTGCATTGGCACGTGGTGTCATTGGTCTCTGTTCCGAAGAAGAGCAAATGCGCAAACTGCAAGAATCGGCTGCGTTTGCACGCGAGTGGAACGGACAGGCTGGTGGTCGAATTACGACAATCATCTCACCTCACGCCCCATATACATGCCCACCGGATTACATAGAGAAGCTTGTACAGGTTGCGCATGATTTGGATCTTCCGCTTCATACTCATATGTCTGAAACCCTTCGGGAAGTTGAACAGAATGTGGCTGATTACGGCATGCGTCCTGTCGCACATTTGGAGAAGCTTGGCTTCTTCTCNCGCCCTTCTCTCGTTGCACATGCAGTGCACTTGAATGATGAAGAGATTGACATTCTGGCACGGCATGATGTTGCGGTCTCTCACAATCCGGGAAGTAACCTGAAGCTTGCTTCGGGTGTAGCACGGGTTCCGGATCTGCTGAAAGCGGGTGTAACCGTATCTCTGGGAACAGACGGACCGGCAAGCAACAACAACCTTGACATGTTTGAAGAGATGAGACTTGCTGCTTTGATCCATAAGGGTGTATCCGGTGACCCAACGGCAGTTCCTGCGGGGGAAGCACTGCTTCTTGGAACGGGGTATGGTGCCAAATCCATCTTCCTGAACAATACTGGAGCCCTTCAAGTGGGCATGAAGGCTGATTTCATTGCGCTGAATATTGAACAGGCACACTTCTATCCGCATACGGATCTGATTTCTCATACCATTTATTCTGCGTCAGCCAAGGATGTGGAGCATGTGTGGGTCGACGGCAAGCAGCTGGTGAAACATGGCGAATGTCTTACTATGGATGAAGAGCGCATTCTGCGCGAGTCTCAACTTGCATTTGACGGACTGCTCGCCCGTTAATTTCAGAATAGCAGCAGCGTCATAGGGGAAAGGAAGTACCGCTTTTGAAAAGAAAAAAGAAATGGATATGGATTTCGCTGCTCATCCTGATTTTGATTCTGTTTGGACTTCAGCGCTTTTATATCTATATTACCCAAGACCAGCGCAACGAAGAAGCACTAGCTATTCAAGCGGCACAGGAGCAGCTCGGGATAACTTCTTATGATGATCTCCGAAAATACGTCTGGGGTCAAAAAGAAGGCGAAGACAACATTTACTGGACGATGATGGCCAAAAATAAAGATAATCAAGACATCGCAGTTTGGGTCAAGTTTGATGCAAGCAATAAACCGGTCAAAGGTAGTAATGCTGTGCACAGTGAATTGTTGCAGAACGGGTTGTCGGAAGCACAAGTTCGCAATCGATTCAGCTCAGAAGTGCCTGGCGGAGAGATCAAACGAATTATGCCTGGAGTCGTCAATGGCATCTATGTCTGGCAAGTTTATTACAATGACGACACACATAACTATTATCGATTCTATCGCTTCAGTAATGGAGAACAGGTTGACTTGGTCTATACTATTCCAAACAGCTAAACATATATTAAGAGAACTTTTTAAGGTAAATTCTTCAAAGAACCGGCAGACGGAACCCCGTCTGATCCGGTTTTTTGGCGTACCCGAGAATTATTTTGGATTTGAATAGTTAAAATTAATAATTTATTCATATTTTCGCCTTCGAAATTGTATATACGATGTGATATACTCAAATATGTATTCAAGAATACATTAAACAGGAATAAAACCTGTTGGGCACATCACAGGTCATTCGTACACAATTCATATTATGCCTATAAGCTATAGGGATGAGCCAAAATTTGGGAGGGGAAACTCACTTGAAGCTAAAAGTATTGCCTATTGCTTTAACTGCCGTCATTTCAGCCGTTGTGTTGTTTGGAGGTTGGTTTGTGTATCGTCAGGTGGCCATGCAGAATCCGATTGAAAAAATGGTGACCCAGTATGAAGGGGTTAATGATGTTCAGTTAACTATTAACCGCAATGATGTACAATTGAAACTTGATTTGCAACCAAATGTAGATTTGGGCAGATTGGTTCAATATATTCAGAAAGAAGGACAAACCCTGATCGGCTCCCGCGCATTGAAACTTGACGTGGTCGATCATTCGAACGAAGCCCTGGAGAACTGGTGGGGCGATGCCATGTTTACCGTTGCTCAAGCCATGGAGAACAAGCAATACACCGAAATTACACCTACATTATCCAAGATGGCGACCAATGGTATTCAAGTGAATACAGCCATGGATGACAATAACGTATATGTAAGTCTTAGAGACGGAGATGCCAGCAAGTTTATTATTCTGCCGCGTGTACCCGGCCAGATAGGAGTGTGGCCTAATGCCTAAATGGACGAAGGAAGTTGCCATTGGATTTGTCCCTGTGTTGATTATCTTTCTTGCTTTTATTGGCGTGAATATTTTCCCGATTTTGATCGCAGCAGCAGTTGTAGGCGGATTGCTGCTTATGATGCAGATGCGTGGTGGTATTACGGTTGGAGCAGGTCAGGAACGCAAGCGGAAGAAAAAAGGACCTTCCAAACTGACATTTGAGGAAATCGGCGGCCAGGAAAGTGCCAAGCAGGAGCTGCGTGAAGCGCTTGATTTTCTCATCCGACATGAAGAAATTCAGAAGTTCGGGATTCGCCCATTGAAAGGTATCCTGCTTACGGGCCCTCCGGGAACAGGGAAAACACTGATGGCCAAAGCGGCTGCGCATTACACAGATTCCGTATTTGTTGCAGCTTCAGGCAGTGAGTTTGTTGAAATGTATGTCGGTGTCGGCGCAGGAAGAATTCGTGATTTATTTCGTGATGCTAGAACGCGTGCGGCCAAAGAAAATAAAGAGAATGCCATTATCTTCATCGATGAGATTGATGTTATTGGCGGTAAACGTGAAGGCGGTCAGCAGCGTGAGTATGATCAGACGCTCAATCAGCTGTTGACGGAAATGGACGGAATTTATACATCCGAAACACCTCGCATCCTCGTTATCGCAGCAACAAACCGTAAGGAAATGCTGGACAGTGCCTTAACCCGTCCGGGACGTTTTGACCGTCATATCCAGGTTGACCTGCCTGACAAAAAAGGTAGAAAGCACATTTTGGAGCTCCATGCAGTAAATAAACCTNTGATGGAGGGTGTGAGCCTGGAGAAAACAGCGGAGGAATCCTACGGCTTCTCGGGTGCACAGCTGGAAAGTGTCATGAATGAAGCGGCAATCTACGCGATGAGAGATGGGCTGCTCAACATTGAACAGCGCCACTTGTCTCTGGCGATTGATAAAGTCATGATGGGTGAGAAAACGGATCGTGAATCCAGTGTCGAAGAGAAAAAACGGGTAGCTATTCACGAACTGGGACATGCCATCATGGCAGAACTCGTTCGTCCGGGNAGCGTGAGCCAGGTTGCTCTTAGCCCGCGTGGACAGGCACTCGGTTATGTACGTCACAATCCGCAGCAGGAGCAATTCCTATACACCAAGCGCTTCCTGGAAGAACAGATAATGATCGCACTTGGCGGTGCAGCAGCTGAGGAAATGTACTATGGTGGTCGCAGTACCGGTTCACGCAATGACTTCGAACAGGCAACCAATGTGGTACAGACGATGATGGCATCTGGTCTAACTTCGCTCGGTATAGTAAACATGGATATGGTTACAACGGAAGAGCTTATGCGCGAAAATAAAATGATTCTACAGGATCTGATGGATCAGACCAAACATCTGCTTGAAGAACAACGGACAATTTTCGACAATTCATTGGATACGCTGATGAGAGAAGAAGTTTTGTCTGGCGAGCAATTTCGTTGTCAATTTCGTGACAGCGCCCTTTTACCGGCATAATTTATTTATGCCGGTTATTTTTTTTTACATTTCACTCGTGCTAAGATATTATTATATGTTGGGTCGAAATTTGTAATTTTCGGCGAACAGGGTACAATAGAGAAATAGAGAACCGAAAGGATGGAGCAGAACCATGTTTTTTAAAAAAATAGGAGTTGTCGGCGGCGGCACCATGGGACAAGGCATTTCCCAAATGCTTGCAGCCAAAGGACTTGATGTGCTTCTGGTGGAGCACACGGCCGAGAAGCTTAACCATGCATACGACATGATTGAAACAAACCTCGATAAGCAATTGGAGAAATGGGCTATTACCAAAGCCGAGAAAAAATTGATTCTTTCCCGTATTACCAAAGTAGCTCATCTGGCAGAACTGGGATCATGCGATATGGTTATCGAAACGATCTCGGAAGACCTGGAAGCCAAAAAGGCGGTTTTCGGCCAATTGGATCAAGTTTGCCCGAGCAACGTTATTCTTGCAAGTAACACATCCACGCTGAGTTTGACCGAGCTTGCAAGCTCGACCAAATACCCAGAGCGTGTTATTGGTATGCACTTTATTCACCCGGTTTCCCGGGTTGACCTTGTAGAGATTATTCGTGGTTTGAAAACATCTGATTCCACTTTCGATGAAACAAGAAGATTTGTGGAAGAGGTTGTAGATAAAAAAGGCGTAATGATCTATGAATCCCCTGGTTTCGTTACTTCCAGACTGATTTGCCTTTTGATCAATGAAGCTCTTCACGTTCTTCAGGAAGGCGTTGCTTCTGCTGAAGATATCGATGATGCAATGCGTATCGGATACAACTTCCAGCATGGCCCGCTTGAAATGGCTGACCGTTTCGGATTGGATTCCGTTGAAGCTGCACTGGAAAGAATGTTCCGTGAATTCGGAGAATTGAAATATCGTCCTTCCACCGTACTGAAAAAAATGGTGCGTGCAGGACATCTCGGAGTTAAGACGGGCGAAGGATTCTTCAAGTACGACAAGGATGGTGACCGGCTGTGAAAGTACTCGTAATCAACGCGGGGAGCTCCTCGCTTAAATATCAATTGTATGACATGACGGATGAATCCGTACTGGCTAAAGGATTGGTAGAGCGGATCGGTATGGATTCCTCCATTCTTACGCACAAGCCAACTGGCCGTGAGGATGTTACAGAAGTCAGTGAAATTCTGGAGCACACAACGGCAATTCGTAAAGTTATCGACATTTTGACAGACAAAGAAAACGGCGTACTGGGTTCAGTCGATGAGATTCAGGCTGTTGGACACCGTGTTGTACACGGTGGGGAAGCCTTCAAGGAATCCGCATTGGTTGACGATGCTGCCAAGGCTGAAATCCGTCGCCTGTTCGATTTGGCACCACTTCACAATCCTGCGGCAATGATGGGTATTCGTGCGGCTGAACTCAATATGCCAGGTGTACCTCAGGTCATGGTATTTGATACAGCGTTCCATCAAACGATGCCTGAAAAAGCATATCTGTATGCGATCCCTCGGGTACTATACAAAAAATACAAAGTGCGTCGTTACGGTGCCCATGGTACTTCCCATGATTACGTGAGCAAGACTGCGGCAGAGTATCTGGGACGTCCGGTAGAAGATCTTAAAATCATCACTTGCCACGTGGGTAACGGAGGCAGTGTAACGGCAGTTAAAGGCGGCGTGTCTGTGGATACATCCATGGGTATGACTCCGCTTGAAGGTCTGATGATGGGAACACGCAGTGGTGACCTTGACCCGGCTATCGTACCTTATGTGATGAACAAGGAAGAACTGAGCGTGAGCGAAGTGAACTCCATGTTGAACAAACACAGCGGACTGCTGGCCATCTCCGGTATCAGCAGTGACATGCGTGAGATTACAGAAGGAATGGAGAACGGTGATGCGAACTCCACCCTTGCATTCGAAATGTACGAATATCGTTTGCGTAAATACATCGGTTCGTATGCGGCTGCAATGAATGGTGTGGATGTGATCGTATTTACAGCAGGTGTTGGCGAGAACTCCGTAGTGCTTCGTCAAAAAGTATGCGAACAGCTTACTTACCTGGGTGTTGAAGTAGATGAAGCACTCAATGCCATCCGCTCCGGTGAACCGCGCCGGATCACAACAGCAAACTCCAAGGTGGAGGTTCTCGTAGTACCTACCAATGAAG
>Ga0058696_1000629_pt1 | contig 14961 bp, 10 predicted proteins | sample AgamicMgSfrz_FD_55077 | JGI IMG/M metagenome (GOLD analysis project Ga0058696, IMG submission 55077) | Agave microbial communities from Guanajuato, Mexico - Mg.Sf.rz | ecosystem: Host-associated > Plants > Phyllosphere > Phylloplane/Leaf | place: Guanajuato, Mexico | collected 2012-05-30 | reverse complement strand
CGGCCGATCCCAGTTGCCGCGATCCATCCGGTGGATCCAGCCCGACTGAAGATTCAGGAATACGAACAGCATGTAGCAGACGTTCGAGATCGACAGCACCGTCATGTAGTCCGACATCATCAGCAACACGAGGTTGAAGCCGAGATCGGTCCACATCGCGCGCGTGGGCGAACCGTGCTCGTTCACGTGCGACAGGTACTTCGGCAGCCAGCCGTCGACCGATGCCTGGTACAGCGTGCGCGACGAACCCATCATCGACGTCATCACGATCAGCAGGATCGACAGCATCAGCATCACGACGACCGCATTCGCGACCCACGCGCCGCCGCCGACGATCTTCGCCATCGCGGCCGCGACGCCGGTGCCGTCGCCGATCGACGGATCGAGCATCGCCTGGGTGCCGAGCGCGCCCTGGAACGCCATCGGCACGAGCGTCATCACGACGAGACACAGCGCGCCCGACCAGAAGATCGCCTTCGCGGTGTCGCGCCGCGGATCGCGGAACTCACGCGTGTAGCAGACGGCCGTTTCGAAACCGTACGAGGCCCAGCCGGCCATGAACATCGCGCCGAGCGCCATCGTCACGCCCTGCCCGTTCCACGAACCGAAGCTCGCGGCCGTGAGGTTGCCCTGTGCGTCGTGACCAAGCGGCAAGAGCGGCAGCAGGTTCGACATCGGCACGTCGCCGGTGACGAACGGCACGATGCCGACGATCAGGAGCGGCGTGAGCGATGCAATGCCGAGAATGCGCTGCGTACGTGCAGCCTTCGACGCACCGCTGTGCTGAAGCTTGAACGTGATGAGAAGCAGAATCGTCGCGATGATGAACGTCGCGTTGATCCGCAGGGATAGACCCGGCTTGATGAACCCGAGATCCGCAACCTTGAGCTGCCAGTGCAGCACCGCCGCATTGGCGGGAAAGAGACTCGTGAGCGCGTAGCTCGCCGCGAGGCCGCAGCCGAGTGCAAGCATCGGCGACCACGCGAGCCAGTTGCACCACACGGAAACCGGGGCAATCAGCTTGCTGTAACGCACCCAGCCAATCGCGCCATACACGGACGCGCCGCCCGATTTATGGGGAAATAGCCCGGATATTTCCGCATAAGTCGCGCTTTGAATCAGCCCCATCGTGATCGCGGCGATCCAGATCGCCCACGCGGGCTGGCCGATCGTCGCGCATACGCCGCCGATCGTGAACAGCACGCCTGCCGGCACGCCGCTCGTCACCCAAAAAGCGTCTTTCCAGGTCAGGCCACGGTGCAGCGTATGGCCCGTCGAATCATGTGAGATGGTTGCCTCAACATCACTGGTGCGATTAGCACGCAGTCCTGCCTGACTCATCCAATTCCTCCTCTCGATCAGTGTTAGCGCTTTAGCGCTTACGCTGCTCCGATACAAAGCAGATGACTCCGCACAAGGGCGCTAGTGTAACAACTTACGCGCTTTTTTGCAGAATCCGCAAAAGAATTCCGGGATATGGCCGCATTGCATCCGTATTATTTCGGATTCCTGCATGCCATTCCCGGCGTATTTTTTTGATGTTTCTTACGACGTAGCTCGAGGTGCTTACTGTGCGCCTTCCGTCCACGAATTCACGCGGTCGGCATGCGCCGCAATCCACGCATCCGCGGCCGCTTCCGGCTTCGAGCCGTTCTGGATCGCCAGCATCACGCTGTCGATTTCACCCGGCTTCCACTGGAATTTCTTCAGGAACGCGACGACCGGCTTCGCCTTGGTTTCGAGGCCCGGATTCACGACACTGTCGACGTGCTCGGCGCCGCCGAACACCTTCTTCGGATCCTCGAGGAAGCGCAGCTTCCACTTCGCGAACATCCAGTGCGGCGCCCAGCCGGTCACGATCACCGGCTTGTTCGCGCCGACCGAACGCGACAACTCGGCCGTCATCGCGCTGCCCGAGCTGGGCATCAGCGTGTAGTTCAGCCCGTAGCTCTTGATCGCGTCGTCGGTCTTGCGCATCACGCCGGCGCCCGCATCGATGCCGACGATCCGGCCGCCGAAGCTGCCCTTCTCCGCATTCAGGTCGTCGATGCTCTTCGCCTTCACGTACGCGGGTACGATCAGGCCGATCTTCGCATCGGGGAAATTCGCGCCGAGGTCGACGACCTTGGCCTTGTACTCGTCCCAGTACGAGCCGTGCGTGACCGGCAGCCAAGCGGACAGCGTCGCATCGAGATCGCCGCGCGCGACGCCTTGCCACATGATGCCGGCCGCGACCGGCACGAGCTTGACCTCGTAGCCGAGCTTCTTCTCGATCACGCGGGCCGCGACGTTCGACGTCGCGACGCTGTCGTCCCAGCCTTCGACGTAGCCGATCTTCAGCGTGGGCTTCGTATCGGCGAGCGCCGATGCGCTCAATGCCACCATCGCCGACAGGGTGCCGGTCCACAACAGTTTTCCGAACAGTTTCATGGTCGATCTCCTTGGTCTGCGCACCGTGCGCGTTGTCTCTCTAGGTTCTTCAACCACAAATCCGCGGTATCGTTGTTTTCCGACAGATGCTTGTCCGGACGCGACGCGCCCGGGCAGCCGATGGTGTGCTTCGACTACTTGTCGATCACCAGATCCGACAGCGGCTTGCTGCAGCACAGCAGCACCATCCCCTGATCGATTTCGCGCTGGCGGATACCGCCGTTGTGCTTCATCTCGACCTGCCCCGACACGAGCTTCACCTTGCAGGTGCCGCACATGCCCTGCGTGCACGAGGCGGGCAGCCGCACGCCCGACTGGCGCGCCGCGTCGAGCACGTGCTGCTGCGAGCCGCACGCGATCTCGCGGTTGCTCTTCGCGAAGCTGACCGTGTACTGCTTCGTCGCGGCGTCGACGCCGTCGGCGGCCGGCACGAGTTCGGCGAGTACTTCGTCGCTCGCGGTCTGCGCGAGCGTTTCGAACGAGAAGCTTTCCTCGTGATACTGCTTGCGATCGAAGCCGGCTTCGTCGAGCAGGTCGCGCACGGCCTTCATGTACGGCGCGGGGCCGCACGTGAAGATCTCGCGTTCCATGAAATCCGGCGCGATCAGCTTGAGCAGCGGCAGCGTCAGGAAGCCCGTGACGCCCGGCCAGTTGGTACGTGCGCCGACGCGCTCGACGACGAACGACGTGCGGAAATTCGTATGGTTCGACGCGATCAGGTCGAGCTCGCGCGCGAAGATGATGTCGTCCGGCGTGCGAGCGCTGTGCACGAACAGGATGTCGCGATCCTCCGCGAGATCGTGGTGCGCGCGGCTCATCGACATCAGCGGCGTGACGCCCGAGCCGGCCGACAGGAACAGGTACTTGCGCGCCGGATGCCGTGCGCAGGTGAATTCGCCGGCCGGGCCGAGCACGCGCACCGCCGCGCCCGGCTGCAGGTTGTCGTGCAGCCAGTTCGACACCTTGCCGCCCGGCACGCGCTTGACCGTGATCGAAATCGTGTGCGGCCGCGCCGGCGACGACGAGATCGTGTAGCAGCGGTTGATCGTCTCGCCGTCGATGTCGAGCTCGAGCGTGATGAACTGCCCGGGCTCGAACGAGAACGTGCGGCCCTGCGGCGAACGGAAGAAGAAACTCTTCACGTCGTGGGTTTCCTGCCGCACGTGGCAGCACACCAGCGTTTCCTCGACGTCGCTCGTCCAGCGCTCGGGCAGCGCGTTCCAGAACGCCGGGTGCGTCACCCGGCTGTCCGCCGGCTCGAAATTGGCCGCATCTCGCATCATGTCTTGCTCCGCTTATACGCTGCTGGATACTACGCGCCGGTTTTTTCGGCGAGCCGGCCGATGTACCAGGCCGAGAATTTTTCGACGAGACCTTCCGTGTACGGCGAATACGGGCCCGGCTCGTACGCGCTGCTGTTCGCGCCGCGCTGCGAGAATTCGACGAGCGCGCGATCCTGGTCGTTGGTCGCGTTCCACACGGCCGTGAGGTTCTTCACGTCGTAGTCGATGCCTTCCTTCGCGTCCTTGTGCACGAGCCACTTCGTGCGCACGAGCGTCTTGCCGGCCGACAGCGGNATCACCGAGAACGTCACGATGTGATCGCTCATGAAGTGGTGCCACGAGTTCGGCTGCGTCCAGAACGACAGCCCGCCGAGGTCGGCCTTGTCGAAGCCGCCGAGCAACTTCTTCGACGCGACCTTCGCATCGAGCGTCTGCGATTCGCCGTGACGGTCGAGCGGCAGGCGCTGCGTGCGGAAACCCGTCACGTCGAGCAGCTTTTCGATTTCGGCGGACGGCAGGCCCATCTCGGCCCACTCCTTGCCGCGCCGCACGCAGGTTTCGGCGAACGCGTCCATGCCCTCGGCGTTCGCGTCGGAACGCTGGTAGCCGAAGCCGTATTCGTACAGCGAGATCGTCAGCTCCGGATGGTTCGCGACGCAGTGATAGCACTCGCGGTTGTTCTCCATCGTGAGCTTCCAGTTGCCTTCCTCGATGATGTCGATCTGCGCGGCGATCTTGGTGTTCGGCAGGTCGTGCGGCAGCAGGTACGGCTCCATCTCGGCGCGCATCTGCGCGAAATCGACCGGCGGCTCGTCGGCGAGGCAGATGAAGATCAGGCCCGCGAGATTCTCGACGTGCACCGTCTTCAGGCTGTGCTTGCAACGGTCGAACTTCTCGCCCATGTGCTCCGCGAACATCAGCTGGCCCGTCAGGTTGTAGGTCCAGCTGTGGTACGGGCACACGATGTTGCCGACCGAACCTTTATCTTCGTTGCACAGACGCGCGCCGCGGTGACGGCACACGTTGTGGAACGCGCGGATCGCCATGTCGTCGTCGCGCACGATCAGGATCGAATCGTTGCCCAGCTGCACCGTCACGTAATCGCCCGGCTCGGGAATGTCCGGTTCGATCGCCACCTGGATCCAGTGCTGGCGGAAAATCGCCTCCATGTCGAGCGCGAAGATGTCCTCGCTCGTGTAGAACGGTGCGTCGAGGCTGTGCCCTTCCTTGCGCCGCTCGATCAATGCACGAATGTCTGCCGATACTTTCATCGTTTGCTCCGGATTCCTTGCATCCCTGGGTTTCTTGCCGACAGGCATCAAAATCAGTAGTCGATGAGCTGATGCTCGCGCAAATACGCGAGGATCACTTGTGCTTTTTCGACCGAACTCCCTTCATTTACGACGTTGCCGCCACGGCTTTCGGTCGTCGTCGCGGACAGCATCCGGGCATGCCCGGAGCGCTTCTCGGCGGCGACCAGTTTTACGGGTTTACGCTCGACCGGGCCGACCGTCCACGCGGTGGCGTCGGCGTCCGCACCGGGCGCCGCGAGCGCCGGCCGGATCGCGCCGGCGCGCAGCCGCGCATACGCATAGCGCGGCTCGACACCCGCGAGCGGATGGACGGCGACGACGGCCGGCAGCGCCGCGTCGACACGCCGCCGCAGCCCTTTCGGCAAAAATTGCCGGACCGCCGCACGGCCGCCCTCGACCGTCACGTCGACGGCCGAGCCGACGAGCGGATAGCCGAGTGCCGCGGCGACGCGGTACGGCAGCATCCCGGTGTCGTACGCGCCCTCGGCGCGCGTGCCGGTCAGCACGAGGTCGTAGCCTTCGACGCGCGCGGCGAGCGCGTGCACGGCATCATCGCCGTCGCGGCAGGCCAGCACCTCGACCTCCCGCGCACCGAGCGCGAGATACTCGGCCAGCGCCGAATTCGCGGGGTCGCCCGCGTGGATCACGTCGAGCGTCGCGCGATGCTGCTCGGCGAGCTGCCGGCCGGTTTCGAGCGCGGCCGCGTCGTTGCGGCTGTAGCGCGCGACGCCGCTGACCGGGTGCCGGCCGACGGACACGAGCACCGCGATGCGTTGCAAGGGACGAGGGGCGTTCATGCGGCGACTCCTTCGGGTTCACGGGTACCGACCGCGGCCGGCGATTCGCCGCGCGCGGCCCGCGCGGCCTGGACCTGTTCGATCAGCGCGGCGATCGTCGCCTGCGCGTCGCCGACTACCGTCAGGTTCGCGCGCTTCGCGATCGGCGCGCTGCCGTCGAGGTTGACCGCGATCACGTGGCGGCAGTCCTTGATCCCCTGCAAATGCTGCACCGCGCCCGAGATGCCGAACGCGATGTACACGCTTGCCTCGACCGTCTTGCCGGTCGCGCCGACCTGCTTGTCGCGCGTGAAGTGGCCGTTGTCGACCGCGACACGGCTTGCGCCGATCGCCGCGCCGAACACGCTGGCGAGCCGCTCGAACGCGCCGATGTCGGACACGCCGTTGCCGGCCGACACGATGAAATCGGCTTCCTCGAGCGCGACCTGGGCCGCGTCGATTTCGTCGAGCCCGAGATCGCGGTACGGCTGCGCGGCGTCATGCGCCGGGCGGATGAAATCGGCGGCCAGGCGTTCGCCCGCGCCGACGAACGGCAGCTTCGCGTCCACCGCGTTCTGCGCGAGCAGGATCACGTCGGGCAGCGCACGGGTCGCGAACGCACGCCCCGCGTGCGCATACGCGCCCACATGCTTCGCGTCGATCTCGACGACGTGGGTCGCGACGCTCGCGCCGGCGGCCGCCGCGTAACGCCGGCCGAGATCGCCGTCGCCCGTCGCGTTGTCGGGCACGAACACGTGTTTCGGTGCGAGTGCGGCCACGCAGGCCTGCAATGCTTGCAGTTCGCTTTCGGGATCGAACGCACGGCGATCGAAGCCGGCCAGCTCGATCAGCTTGTCGACGCCGAGTTCCGCGACGTCATCCTTCAGTTCGCCGAATGCCAGCAGCGCGACTTCCGTCTGCGCATCGGCGAGCACGGCGGCGGCGGCGATCGCCTGCCGTGAATGGTCGTCGAGCGCGCCGCGTTCGCTGTGCGCGACCACCAGCATCACGTGCTTCGGGTCCTGCAGCGCGCGGCGCGGCTTCGCGGCCGCGGCGCCATGACCATGCGCGGACCATTGCGCGGCGTTCGCATCGGCGCTGCCTTCCTCACCGAGCGTGATGCGCTTCAGGCCGGCGGCCGTGATGATGAACGGCCGGCGCGGATCGATTCGTTTGATCGTATTCATCGATTCACTCCAGCGAGGCGGCGACGAGTTCGGCGACGTCGAGCACGTCGGGGCGCGGGCCCACGACGCCTTCGAGCATGGCCGTGCAATTCGGGCAAGCCACCGCGACGACGTCCGCGCCGATCGTGCGCGCGTCGGCGATGCGGATGTCCGGGATGCGCTGCTTGCCGGGGACGTCGGTCAGCGGCGCACCGCCGCCACCGCCGCAGCAGCGGCCGCGCATGCCGTTGCGCTCCATCTCGACGACCTGGATGCCGATCGTCTTCAGCAGCTTGCGCGGCGCTTCCGTTTCGCCGTTGTAGCGGCCGAGGTAGCAGGGATCGTGGTAGGTCGTGCGCTTCTCCTGCAGCGCCTCGACGGCCTTCGGCGCGATCTTGCCGCTGTCGGCCAGTTCGGCCAGATAGGTCGTGTGATGCTTGACCGTCACACACAGCCCGAGCGCGCGGTATTCGTTGCGCAGGCTGTGCATCACGTGCGGGTCGGCCGTCACGATCTGCTGGTACGACAGCGTGCCGAGCGTGCCGATCAGGCGCTTCGCCATCTGCTGGAACGTCGCTTCGTCGCCGAGCCGGCGCGCGACGTCGCCCGTGTCGGTCTCGGTCGAGCCGAGCACCGCATAGTCGACGCCCGCCTTGTTCAGCACCTTCACGAACGCACGCAGCGTGCGCTGGTAACGCATGTCGAACGCACCTTCGCCCGCGACGAACAGCACGTCGACCGGCTTGCCCGGCTGCGCGACCGGCGCGCTCAGGTCGACCGACCAGTCGTAGCGCGCGGCCGTGTCGTAGCCGCCCATCGTGCCCGTCTCGCGCAGGTTCGCGAGCACTTCCTGGCCCTTGCCCGGCACCGTGCCGTGCACGAGCGTGCGGTTGCGGCGCATGTCGACGATCGCGTCGACGTGTTCGATCAGCATCGGGCACTCCTGCACGCACGCGCGGCAGGTNGTGCACGACCACAGCGTCTGNTCCTCGATCAGGCCCGACACGATCGGGCCNTTCGGTTCGCCGCGATGCTGNCCGACCGGGATGCCCGGCGACGGGCTGCCCGCGTAGGCCGCATCGGAGCCGCCGGCCATCCCGACNACGAGATCCTGGATCAGCTTCTTCGGNTTCAGCGGCTGGCCCGACGCGAACGCGGGGCACGCGGCCTCGCACTTGCCGCACTGCACGCATGCGTCGAAGCTCAGCAACTGGTTCCAGCGGAATTCGACCGGCTTCGCGACGCCGTACTCCTGATGCTCGATGTCCGGCAGCTTCAGTGCGGTTGGCGGCGTGGCCGTGCCGTTGCCGGTGAACGATTCGCGCGTGGCCGCGAAACGCTCCTGGCGCGGGTGGAACGCGAGATGCAGCAGCCCGGCGATCGCATGCTTCATCGGGCCGCCCTTCGCGGCGCCGACCGTCATCGTGAACGCGCCGACGCCGATCAGCAGCGCGCAGAGCACCGCGAACGCACCCGACATCGCGCCGGTCGGCACCAGCATGAACAGCACGAGGCCGAGCGCGAACGAACCGAGCAGCCAGGGCAGCGTGTTCCACGGGCCGCGCGACAGGCGCGCCGGCACGTCCTTGGCTGCACGTCGACGCCACACGAACACCGCGCCGACCAGCATCGCGAGCGCCGCGAGGAAGATCAGCTTGTCGAGCCACGGCGAGTAGATCGCGAGGCCGTAGTTGACGAACACCAGCGCGAGCGCGCCGATCGCGCCGCCGGCGGTCGCGACGTGGGTCTTCGCGATGTACGGATCGCGGGCGACCACGTGGTGCAGGTCGACGAAATAACGCTTCGGAATCGCGAACAGGTTCGCGACGCCGAACGAGCCGGGCGCCGTGGCGCGGCCCAGACGCCAGTAGGACGAGCGCTTCGCGACCGCGAACGCGAGCCCCGCCACCGACAGCCACAACAGGGCGGTAATGAGGAAGGACAGGTTCATCTTTTAGAAATCCTTCACGAGACGCAGCGAGTCGTAGATCGCACCATGGACGTTGTGCATCGAGATGCAGTCGCCGACACGGAACAGCAGGAAACGGCCGTTGCCGAGTTCTTCCGACAGGCACGGTTGCGGCTCGGCCGCGAACAGCGTGTGCGGATCGATCTGGCCGCGGTTCACCGATTCCGGCTTGAGCTTCCAGTACAGCTCGTCGTTCGGCGACGAGCCGTTCTCGATCACGACCTGGTCGACCGCGCGCTCTTCCAGTTCTTCCGTGTACTCGTTGCGCAGCACGGCGATCATCTTGCCGTTCTCTTCATAGACGCGATCGAGCATCGTGTTCGGCGTCGGAATCACGCCGAACGCGTACAGGCGGCGATAGAAGATCGGGAACGTCGTGCCGCCGCAATCGTCGGCCACCTTCACGTCCGGCGTGACGACCTCGACCTTCGAGCCGCGGCTCGCCATGAAGTCGGCCACGCCCGCGCCCGCATGGGTGCTCACGCCGTCGAACAGCAGCACGTTCTGCTTCGGCTCGACCTTGCCGGTCAGGATGTCCCACGCGCTGACGGCGAGACCTTCGGCGACGCCCCACGCCGGCACCTGCCACGTGAAGCTCGACCCGCCCGTCGCGAGCACGACGATGTCCGGCTTCTCGGCCATGATCATCTTCTCGTCGGCGGCCACGCCGAGGCGCCGGTCGACACCCAGACGCTTCGTTTCCATGTCGAACCAGCGGATGATCCCCGACATCTGCTCGCGCTGCGGCGCCTTCGCGGCGATCATCACCTGGCCGCCCACTTCCGCGTTCTTCTCGAACAGCACGACGTCGTGGCCGCGCAGCTTCGCGACACGCGCGGCCTCGAGGCCCGCAGGGCCGGCACCGACCACCACGACCTTGCGCTTCGGGCCGCGCGACTTCTCGATGATGTGCGGCATCGTCGCTTCGCGCGACGTCGCCGCGTTCTGGATGCACAGCACGTCGAGGCCGTTGTACTGGCGGTCGATGCAGTAGTTCGCGCCGACGCACTGCTTGATTTCGTCCTCGCGGCCGTCGCGGATCTTGATCACCATGTGCGGATCGGCGATCTGCGCGCGCGTCATGCCGACCAGGTCGATCATCCCGTTCGCGAGCAGGCGCTCGGCCTGGCCCGCATCGCGGATGCTCTGCGCGTGCATCACCGGAATCTTCACGACCGACTTGATGCCGGCCGCGAGGTGCACGAACGGCTCCGGCGGCAACGCCATCGGCGGCATGCAGTTGGCGATCGTGTTGTGCGTATCGCCGCCCGAGCCGACCACGCTCAGGTAGTCGATCAGGCCCGTCTCCGACATCGCCTGCGCGATTTCCTTCAGCGCTTCGTGATCGAGGCCGTCCTCGTGGAATTCGTCGCCGCACATGCGCAGGCCGACGCAGAAATCCTTGCCGACCGCCTCGCGCACGGCCGTCAGCACTTCGATGCCGAAGCGCAGGCGGTTTTCGAGGCTGCCGCCCCATTCGTCGGTGCGGTGGTTCGAACGCTTGCTCCAGAACTGGTCGATCAGGTGCTGGTGCGCGGCGGAGATTTCGATGCCGTCCATGCCCGCCGCCTTCACGCGCTTCGCGGCCGCCGCGAAATCGCCGATGATGCGGCGAATTTCCTCGATCTCGATGATCTTCGCGTTGCCGCGGTGCACGGGCTCGCGCACGCCCGACGGCGACATCAGGTGCGGCCAGTGCTCGCCGTGAAACGACGAGCGGCGGCCCATGTGCGTCGCCTGGATCATGATCTTCGCGCCGTGCTTGTGCATCGTGTCGGCCAGACGCGTGAGCGGATCGATGATCTTGTCGGTCGACAGGTTCACCGATTTCCACCAGCCTTGCGGGCTGTCGATCGACACCGGGCTCGACCCGCCGCAGATGGCCAGGCCGACGCCACCCTTCGCCTTTTCTTCGTAGTAGCGGATATAGCGGTCGCCCGGCAGGCCGCCCGGCTCGGCGTACACCTCCGCGTGCGCGGTGCTGACGATCCGGTTGCGCAGCGTCAGCTGGTTCAGCTGCATGGGTTTGAACAGGTGGGGATAACGCATCGCTGGCGACCTCTGGCGTTCGAATGTCTCGTGTTGCGGGTGTTGTTCTGCTTCAGTGAATCAATGCGTCAGTGCATCAGTGCGCGATCGGCGACACTTCGAAGACGCAGTGGTCGTGATGCTCGGCCGCGCACTGCACTTCCTTCGAGTACGCACGCGGCGCGCCCTTGCCTTCCGGCGTCGTGTCGTTGACCCAGTCCATCGCGCCCGCGAACCAGCCCGCGAACATGTAGCAGAGCTTGCCTTCCTTGCCCGGNTGCTGGAGCACGAACGACGAGTGGCGCAGNTCGATCTTCGCGCGTGCGCTCGCCGGATCGGCCTCGATNATCGAGAACAGGCCCCAGCCNCGTTGCGACAGGCGCTTCAGGTANTGCTCGAACACGGCCATGCCGGTGATGCCGTGCTGCTTCGCTTCCTTGTCGCACCAGTGGTAGGCGGATTTGTAGCCGGCCTTGTAGAGGATCTCGGCATACGCTTCGACGCCGAGCGCTTCCTCGACGGCAACGTGGTTGTTCGTGAAGAAGTGGCGCGGCACGTACAGCATCGGCAGCGCGTCGGTGGTCCAGACGCCGGTATCGGGATCGACGTTGATCGGCAGTTGCGGTTGCATCGTGGTGACTCCGTGAGGAAATTGGCCGCGCGGCTCGGTGCGCCGGCGCGACATCGTCCGCGCGCCCACGCTGCTTGCGCGGGCACGTCCCGATTTTTTTATGTTGAAACGAAGGGAGCGGTTCGGCTCGGTGAGGGCTTACGCGCCCCACACGTCCTTGAACACACGCACCCAGTTCTCGCCCATGATCTTGCGGATGCGCGACTCGCTCCAGCCGTGGCGCTCCATCGCGGCGGTCAGGTTCGGGAATTCGCCGATCGTGCGGATGCCGTCCGGGTTGATCACCTTGCCGAAGTTCGTCAGTTGGCGATAACGGCCCTTGTCATGCGTCAGCATGTCGAAGAATTCCTTCGCGAAATCCTGCGTGAAGTCCGTGCCGATGCCGACCGCGTCTTCGCCGATCAGGTTCACGACGTAGTCGATCGCCTCGATGTAGTCGTCGATGTTCGCTTCGATGCCGCGCTTCAGGAACGGCGCGAACATCGTCACGCCGACGAAGCCGCCCGCATCGGCGATCTCCTTCAGCTGCGCGTCGCTCTTGTTGCGCGGATGTTCCTTCAGGCCCGACGGCAGGCAGTGCGAGTAACACACCGGCTTCTTCGAGAACGCGATCGCTTCCGACGACGTGTTGCCGCCCACATGCGACAGGTCGACCATGATGCCGACGCGGTTCATCTCGGTGATCACTTCGCGGCCGAAGTCCGACANCCCGCCGTCGCGTTCGTAGCAGCCGGTNCCGACCAGGTTCTGCGTGTTGTAGCANAGCTGCACGACGCGCACGCCCATGTCGGCGAACGCTTCGATGTAGCCGAGGTTGTCCTCGAACGCATGCGCGTTCTGGAAGCCGAGGATGATCCCGGTCTTGCCTTCCTTCTTCGCGCGGAAGATGTCGTCCGTCGTGCGCACGAGCGTCAGCAGCTCGCCGTTGTCGCGGATCTTCTTCTTCATCACGCCGATGTTGTCGACGGTCTTGGTGAAGTTCTCCCACACCGACACCGTGCAGTTCGCGGCCGTGATACCGCCNTTTCGCATGTCCTCGAACACCGGCTTCTCGAACTTNGAGATGTTCAGTCCGTCGATGATGATGCTGTCCTGATGCAGCGTGCTCATATCTGCTCTCGCTCGTGTGACTGTTCTTGTGGGGTCGATCAATAGATCGGGAAGCGCTCGCAGAGCGCGAAGATCTCGCGGCGCACGCGCTGTTCGGTTGCGGGGCCGCCTTCCGGGTTCGCCCGCAGTGCGTCGAACACTTCGAGGATCAGGCGGCCGACTTCACGGAACTCCGCGACGCCGAAACCGCGCGTCGTGCCGGCCGGCGTGCCGAGACGGATGCCCGACGTGACGGTCGGCTTCTCGGTGTCGAACGGGATGCCGTTCTTGTTGCAGGTGATGCCCGCGCGTTCCAGCGCCTGCTCGACCGGCGCGCCCTTCAGGCCCTTCGGGCGCAGGTCGACCAGCAGCAGGTGGTTGTCGGTGCCGCCCGTGACGAGATCGACGCCGCCGGCCTTCAGCACTTCGCCGAGCGCCTGCGCGTTCGCGAGCACGTTGTCGATGTAGGTCTTGAAGTCCGCGTGCAGCACTTCGCCGAACGCGACGGCCTTGCCGGCGATCACGTGCATCAGCGGGCCGCCCTGCAGGCCGGGGAACACGGCCGAGTTGATCTTCTTCGCGATCTCCTCGTCGTTGGTCAGCACGAAGCCGCCGCGCGGGCCGCGCAGCGTCTTGTGCGTGGTCGACGTGACGACGTGCGCGTGTTCGACCGGGTTCGCATGGCGGCCCGCAGCGATCACGCCCGCGATGTGCGCCATGTCGACCATCAGCTTCGCGCCGACGCTGTCGGCGATCGCGCGAAAGCGTGCAAAGTCGAGCGCGCGCGGGTATGCCGAGAAGCCGGCGATGATGAGGTTCGGCTTGTGCTCGTGGGCAAGGGCCTCGACCTGGTCGTAGTCGATGCGCAGCGTGTCGCGGTTCACGCCGTACTGCACGGCATTGAACCACTTGCCCGACAGCGCCGGCTTCGCGCCGTGCGTCAGGTGGCCGCCGGCATCCAGCGACATGCCGAGCACCGTGTCGCCCGGCTTCGCCAGCGCGAGCATCACCGAGCCGTTCGCCTGCGCGCCCGAGTGCGGCTGCACGTTCGCATAGCCGGCGTTGAAGATCTGCTTCACNCGGTCGATCGCGAGCGCCTCGACTTCATCGGCGAATTCGCAGCCGCCGTAGTAGCGCTTGCCGGGATAGCCTTCCGCGTACTTGTTGGTCAGTACCGAGCCCTGCGCCTCGAGCACGGCGCGCGACACGATGTTTTCCGACGCGATCAGCTCGACCTGCGACTGCTGACGCTCGAGTTCCTTCAGGATGGCGCTGCGCACCGGCGCGTCGCGCTCGGCAAGGGGCTGCGAGAAGAAAGGCTGGGTGTTCGACATAGGGCGTCCGTGACGAAGAATAAAGGGCTGCAACCGAAGCTCAAGGCCCGCCGTGCCTGGGTTTCCCACGCTTCCAGTGCAAGGCTGCCGACGGCTCTATTCTTGTCGTTCGGATTTTCGGCGGATTGATGAATTTAGACGCGTTCTTTGCCTTTTCCGCCATGCACGTCCGTTTTGTACAAGTGACCGGTCGTGCTTTTCGGGGCGACCGCCCAAAACGGTGTCGTTGATTCACCTATGGACACGCACACCGGCAGTGCGTTTGCCGCACGTTCGCGTGCGGCGTCTCCCGGATACGGTGCAGCGCAACAACGGCCCGATGCCCAGACAACGTATGGAGCTAGGGTTTAGCCGTATGGCACGCTTGTTGCACTCGCTCACACAATACCGCAGCCCGATCCGTGCCCCGGGCCAAAAGCTATTAGAGATTCAAGGAACGCTCCCCATGTCGCCCGACCGCACAGCGTCGCTGTCCCACTTCGCGTTCATGCCGTTACCGAACTTCACGATGATCGCGTTCACCAATGCGATCGAGGTGCTTCGGATGGCGAACTACCTGAGCGGCCAGCCGCTCTACCGCTGGTCGGTAATCAGCCCGGACGGCGGCCCGGTCACGGCGAGCAACGGCCTCACGGTCGACACGGGCCCGGCCGAATGCGCGGGGCAGCCCGACATCGTGTTCGTGTGCGGCGGCGTCGACGTACAGCGCGCGACCACGCCCGCCCATCTGTCGACNCTGCGCCGCTTCGCGCGCTCGGGCATCCCGCTCGGCAGCCTGTGCACGGGCACCTATGCNCTNGCGAAATCGGGGCTGCTCGCGGGCTACGCGTGCGCGATNCANTGGGAGAACATGTCGGCGCTGAAGGAAGAGTTTCCGGACACGCGCTTCCTGAAGGAACTGTTCGTGATCGATCGCGACCGCATCACGTGCACGGGCGGCGT
>Ga0058696_1000616_pt1 | contig 15093 bp, 1 predicted proteins | sample AgamicMgSfrz_FD_55077 | JGI IMG/M metagenome (GOLD analysis project Ga0058696, IMG submission 55077) | Agave microbial communities from Guanajuato, Mexico - Mg.Sf.rz | ecosystem: Host-associated > Plants > Phyllosphere > Phylloplane/Leaf | place: Guanajuato, Mexico | collected 2012-05-30 | reverse complement strand
CTCTATTTTCTTCCTGCAACCTTCTATATCAAGTTATCAAAGAACTTCATATAGCAAGTTTATCAAAAGTTTTTGGCTATGCCAAACCGAAAGTCATCTCCGACCTATCGTAGGGCTACGCCCTTCACACGCTTGAGGAAGGAGAATTCTTTCGGGGAATACGTTAAATTAGATTCCTCAGATATATACCAATAGTTATCTTTACTTATTCATTTTCTTAATTATGTGCTGTAGTAGCGTTATCTGTAACTTGTGATATGAGGTTTAATATTTGTCTTTAATTTAATTATCGTAAAAAATTTCTGATTATTTTAATTTTTTAGATAAATTTTTATCATATGTTTTTTGCATGAAAATAAGGAAATTTTTCTCGTAGTAAGTTAAATTCTTTTATAGAATTCCTTTTAGTAACTTCTAAATAGGGGGGATTGTATACCTTGTTATGAACGATGAATTTTTTATTTAATTCATTCTCTATATTTTTAACAGTAATAAAATAATAAATAATTTTGGTAATGGATAATTACTAAAAAAGGGGAAATCCAACATGTCTATTAAGAATTCTGGTGAAATAAACAAGGNTGGNANAAGAACTTACGATGAGATTACAGTAGCAGAGCAAGATATGATATTAAATAAATTCAATTCNACAAAAACCGAATATCCAAGAAATAAGACCATAAACCAGCTATTTGAAGAACAAGTGGAGAGAACACCTGAAAATATTGCAGTTGTGTTTAAAGATAAACAACTCACATACAGGGAACTTAACGAGAAATCCAATCAATTAGCAAGGATGTTAAGGAATAAGGGTGTTAATACAGATGCTATTATAGGATTAATGATTGATAGATCACTTGAAATGATAATTGGAATAATGGGTATTTTAAAATCTGGAGCAGCTTACCTCCCAATTGATCCTGATACTCCAAAAGCAAGAATTGATTATATGTTACGGGATAGTCATACCATGATTTTATTGACTCAAGAGAAATTCATTAAGAAAATCGAATATGATTTAGAAATAATCAATTTGGACGAGCTAGATTCAAGTGACTTAAGTACAGGTAATCTGAAACATGTAAATCGTTCTGATGATACAGCTTATATTATTTATACATCGGGTTCTACTGGAATACCAAAGGGAGTTATCATTTCGCATTATAGTGCTATCAGAGTCGTTCGAAATACAAATTACATAGAAATAAAAAATAATGATACCATTCTGCAGCTTTCGAATTATTCTTTTGATGGATCAATTTTTGATATATATGGTGCTCTGTTAAATGGGGCGAAATTAGTAGTGATAGAAAAAGATACAGTCACGGATATAAATAAGCTTGGAAATATAATTAAGCAAGAAAACATAAACGTGATGTTTATTACAACTGCTTTATTTAATGCGCTTGTAGATATGAAAATAGATTGTTTAATCAATATGAGAAAAATATTATTTGGTGGAGAAAGAATTTCTGTCTCCCATGCAAGAAAAGCATTAGAATTTCTGGGGAAAGATAAACTCATTCATGTATACGGACCAACGGAAAGTACTGTTTTTGCCACATATTACTTTATAAATGAAATAGATGAGAATGTTGACACTCTACCTATAGGTAAACCGTTAGCAAATACTTCAGTTTACATAGTAGATGAAAAGAAAAATTTACTTCCTATTGGTGAACCTGGAGAACTTTGTATTTCTGGTGATGGATTAACTAAAGGGTACTTAAATAATGAGCAGCTAACATTAGAGAAATTCGTTAAAAACCCATTTGCAGAAGGAGAGCGTTTATACCACACAGGAGATTTGGCTAGGTGGTTACCTGATGGGAATATTGAATTTATAGGAAGAATTGACCATCAAGTAAAGGTTCGGGGATTTAGGATTGAACTTGGAGAGATAGAGAGTCAGTTATTAAAGCATCAAAATGTAAAAGAAACTGTAGTTGTAGCAAGAGAAGAAAAGGACAAGAGCAATTATATTTGTGCATATCTAACATTAGTAGGAGAAGTTACTGTTGAAGAATTAAGAAGATTTTTAGGTGAAAAGTTACCTGATTATATGATTCCTACTTATTTTCTTAAGTTAGATAAAATGCCGTTAACAGCAAATGGAAAAATAGATAAAAAGTCTTTACCTGAACCAGATCGAAGTTTTAATACCGAGGTTGAATATGAGGAACCAAGAAATGAGATTGAAAAACAGCTCGTTTTAATGTGGCAGGAAACTTTGAATATAAATAAAGTTGGTATTAATGACAGTTTTGCAGTTCTTGGTGGGCATTCGATAAACGCAATGGAGCTTTTATCTAAAATGAATGACAGGTTAAGTGTTGATTTACCATTAAAGGAACTGTTTAGATTATCTACAATAAAGAAAATAAGTGCTTACATCGAAACAAACAAGGGAGAAATTATAGAGAACCGACAATTTACAAAAACTACAGATTTAAAGAATTTACATGAACCTTTCCCACTTACAGGTATACAATTAGCCTATTTAATAGGTAGAGATCCGGCTTTTGAAATTGGTGGAGCAGCTACAAATTTAACGGTTGAATTTGAAATAGATATTAATATAGATAGGTTTAATAGTGCATTACAAAAATTAATTAATAGACATCCAATACTAAGAACAATAGTTTTTGAAAATGGAACACAAAGAATCTTAGAAGGAGAACTATTTTATTCTGTAGACACAGTAGATGTAAGGAATTTAAATCAAGAAGATATAATGATACGTATATTGGAACAAAGACAAAAAATGATAGCTAAAATCATAGATCCAAGTACTTGGCCATTATTTGAGATAAAAGCATTTATATTACCCAATAATCAAAAATATTTTTGTTTAAATATAGATCCGCTAATTTGTGATGACAGTAGCATGAAAATATTAATCAAGGAATTTAAAATGTTTTACAATCAGCCAAGTCTGCAGCTGCCTGAGCTGGAGTATAATTTTAGAGACTATGTTTTAGCAACCAATGAATTTAGGCAATCTAATCGATATAAAAAAGATGAGAAGTACTGGTTAAATAAATTGGATAATTTCCCAAGTGCACCAGCATTGCCTTTAAAATGCAACCCATTAGAAATTGAGAAACCTACATTCAATAAATGTTCGGAATTTTTAGAACGTGAAACATGGGATAAATTAAAACAAAAAGCAAGAGAAAAAAATCTTACCCCTACATCGGTTTTATGTGCTGCATATGCTTATGTCTTAGCATATTGGAGTAATCAGAGTCAATTTGCAGTAAATTTAACTGTTTTTAATCGGATACCGTTTCATCAAGACGTAAAAAAAATCATTGGGGATTTCACAACTCTAATGTTATTAGATATTAATGCGAAAGATAGTATTGATTCATTTTGGAAATTTGCTGCGAAGGTACAGGATACATTGTTAGAAGCCCTTGAACATAGACATTATGATGGTGTGGATTTTATAAGAGCTATTGGGAAAAAACATAGAATGGTTAATCAAGCTATAATGCCTATTGTATTTACAAGTGTATTGAGTGAGGACTCAGATGATTCATTTAATCATTTGATAGATTTTGAAAAAATTAAATTTTTTAGTACAAGAACATCCCAAGTTTATATAGATAACCAAGTTTATGAATTAAATGGAGGTTTATATATTACATGGGATTACGTTGAACAATTATTTGAGATTAATGTTATTAAATCAATGTTTGAACAATATATAAATGTATTAAATCAGGTTATATTTAATGATCAAGTGTCAGGTATTAACCTTAGTGAGAATAGCATAAAAGTTATTGAAACCTATAATGATACAAACAAAAAGTTTGATAAGTGTACTTTACATGAAATGTTTGTGAATCGAGCAAAACTAGTACCAGATAAGGTAGCTGTAATTCATCATGATGATTCGATAACTTATAAAGAACTAAATGAAAAATCGAATCAAATTGCAAGATACTTAATGGATAAGGGAGTTAGAAAAGGTGATTACATTGGTGTGATAGGTAAGCGATGTATAGATACCATTATAAATTTGTTTGCTGTTTTAAAGGCTGGAGCAGCATATATACCGCTTGATCCTGATTATCCTGAAGAAAGAAAAGAATATATAAAAAAGAAAAGTAATTGTAAGTTCTTTATAACACCTTCTACCTATAAAGATGAAAATATTAGGGAATATTCTGGTGATGAAGTCAATATAAAAGTAGATGAAACAGATATGGCATATGTTATTTTTACTTCTGGTAGTACAGGGAAACCTAAAGGAGTTCAAATAACTCATGGTGCAGCAACAAATACAATTATAGATATTAACGAAAAATTCTGTGTGACAGAAAATGATAAAATTATGGGGATTTCTTCACTGTGCTTTGATTTGTCAGTTTATGATGTTTTTGGTGCATTGAGCTGTGGAGCGGCCCTTGTAATTATAGATGATCAAAGGGATGTATATAACCTAAAAAAAGTTGTAAAGAAAGAAGGAATCACAATTTGGAACTCAGTTCCAGCAATTATGGAACTGACAGTGGACTTATATAATGATGGTGAACAGGATGATAGTCTAAGGCTTGTATTGCTTAGTGGGGACTGGATACCGCTGGAACTTCCTCAGAAGATAAAGAAAACTTTCAAAAATGCGGAAGTTATTAGCTTAGGTGGAGCAACTGAGGGGTCAATATGGTCCATATATTACCCTATTAAGGAAATTAAGGGTGATTGGAAAAGTATACCATATGGAATGCCGTTGGCTAACCAGAAAATTTATGTATTAAATCAAAATAAGCAATTGTGTCCCGTAGATGTAGAGGGAGAATTGTACATTGGTGGAGTGGGAGTAGCAAGTGGGTATATAAATGATATTGAAAAAACTAAGATGTCATTTATTTCGCACGAAGAATTAGGATATATTTACAAAACTGGTGATTATGGTGTGTTAAAAGAGGACGGATATGTCGAATTTTTAGGAAGAAAAGACAGTCAAGTTAAGATAAGGGGATATAGGGTAGAATTAGGGGAAATTGAAAATTGTATAATCAAATATAAAGGTGTAAATAAAACAGTAGTAATTGACTATACAAACGATAATAAAATGAAAAGCCTGTATGCTTTTGTAGTTTCAGATGAAGACATAAACCCAAATGAACTAAAACAATATTTGCAAAATCAGCTCCCAAATTATATGATTCCATCAAGATTTTTCAAAATAGATGAAATACCATTGACTGTAAATGGGAAAGTAAATAAGAGTATTTTGGGGGAATTAATAAAAAATCATGAACTAGATGAAGTTGCAGCAACNANATGTGAAGAAGCAGAAAATGAAANTCAAGCCCAAATATTAGATATATGGAAAGATGTATTNGGAATAGAAAACATAGGAATAGATACTAATTACTATGAAATAGGCGGAGATTCATTAAAAGCGATATCGATTGTTACTGAAATTAAAAAGAGAATGAATATAGAGGTGCCTATAGGAGAAATATTTAAAAATGACACTATAAAGGTATTAGATCAATATTTGAAAAATAGCCAAGACAATCATAGGGGAAATATGATTGAAAGGGTATCGAAAAAGGATTATTATGCTACATCGCCTTCTCAAAAACGAATGTACATGCTTTCTATGATGGAAAATAATAGAGGAGCATATCATATTCCTATGGCGTTACTTGTCGAAGGTGAAATCGAATGTAATAGGCTTGAAAATGCATTTAGAAAATTTATAGATAGACATGAAATCCTGAGAACAGGATTTGAAGTATTAGATAATGAATTAGTTCAAAGGGTTTATGATAAAGTTGTTTTGATTTGGAATACCAATGTTTAGATATAGTCGTAACAGATGATGAAGGTTTAAGAGATTTAACTAGCAAAATGTGTAAGGAATCAACAAAGCCTTTTGATTTAAGTAAACCATCATTAATGAGAGCTAAACTAATTAAAATTGGAGTAGAGAAGCATATATTGGTTGTTAACTTCCATCACATAATAGCAGATGGGGTATCACAAGGAATATTTATGAATGAAATACTCGATTTATATAACAATCTTGATTTACCTAAGATAAATATACAATACAAGGATTATGTAGAATGGAATAATACGTATAATCAATCTAATGCTATAAAAAAACAAGAGCAATATTGGCTGAATTTATACAGTCATCTGCCATCTAAATTAGAATTACCTTATGATTATAGAAAAGAAAATATTGATACCTTTGCAGGAGAAAATGCATACTTTCATATAGAAAAAGAGTTATCTGAACAGATAAGAAGGGTAGCTAAGGATACAGGGTCAACTTTATATATGCTTATGCTTAGCGCTTATCATATATTACTTCATAAATATACTGGAAAAACTGATATTGTTGTCGGAACAGCAGCATCAGGTAGGTTACATCAAGATTTACAAAATATTTTTGGTGTGTTCGTCAATACTATTGCTTTAAGAAACAATATAGATGCTACAAAAAGTTTTAAAGAAATTTTGGAACAGGTAAAAGAAAATACAATTACAGCATTTGAAAACTCAGAGTATCAGTTTGATGAACTAGTTCGCAGTATAGACTATGAAAGAGACTCTAATAGAAACCCTTTATTTGATACTATGTTTGTATTGGAAGACGCTAAATTATTTACTAAGAAGCAAGGTGCTTTAAATCTTAGTCCAATAATATTTGAATTAGATAATGCAAAATTCGATATCACTTTTAATATTTTAGATTATGACGATGAGATCGTGTTAAATGTCGAATATAGTACTGGATTATTCAAAAGAGACACAATATTAAGAATGACAGAAAATTATATTAATATTCTGAGGGAAATATCAAGGAATCTTTCGATAAGTGTAAATAAAATAGATATGATCCCACAAGAAGAAAAGCACTTTTTATTGTATGAACATAACGATACAAATGTAGATTTCTCTAAAAACCAGTTAATACACAAGTTATTTGAAGAACAAGTAGAACGAACGCCAGATAGCATTGCAGTTGTTTTTGAAGATAAGAAATTGACATATAGGGAGTTAAATGAAAAATCTAATCAATTGGCAAGAGCGTTAAGAGAAAATGGTGTTGGTTCTGATAAAATAGTAGGAATATTATTAGAACGTTCAGTTGATGTGATTGTGGGAATTATGGGGATTTTAAAAGCTGGTGGTGCGTATTTACCAATTGATCCTACATANCCTATAGATAGAATTAAATATATACTTCAAGATAGTCAAACTGAAATATTATTGACCCAGGATAAATTAATTAATTTAGTTGATTGTACAGAAGTTGATGATATTAGCATTATTAATATTCATAATGAGCATTTGTTTAAATACGGAACCGAAAACTTACGTATTGATAGCAGCAGTAAAGATTTAGTCTATGTCATTTATACATCTGGTTCTACTGGAAAGCCAAAAGGAGTTATGGTGGAGCATCATTCATTGGTGAACTTATGTAATTGGCATAATTCCTTCAATGAAATAAGTGAAACTGATAAAAATGCTAGTTATGCAAGTATAAGTTTTGATGCATTTGCTTGGGAAGTATTTCCTTATATCATAGCGGGTGCAGAGATTCATATTATAAATGATAATTTAAAATTAGATATTACGAAATTAAACAAATATTTTATTGAAAAAGAGATTTCAATAAGCTTTTTACCTACACAAGTATGTGAACAATTTTTAATGCTTGAGAATACATCTTTAAGNAGATTATTAACAGGTGGAGATAAACTAAATTATTTTGAAAATAAAAGTTACCAGATTGTTAATAACTATGGTCCTACAGAGAATTCAGTAGTAACAACAAGCTTTATTATAGAAAATTCTTATGACAATATACCGATAGGAAAACCAATATGTAATACAAAAGTCTTTATTTTAAACGAATCTAATGGGCTTTGTCCATTGGGGGTGCCAGGCGAGCTTTGTATCAGCGGAGAAGGTTTGGCCCGTGGTTATTTAAATAGACCAGAGCTCACAGCGGAAAAATTCATTCCAAATCCGTTCATTCCAGGAGAGAGAATGTATCGAACAGGAGACCTTGTGAGAATGTTACCTGATGGAAATATTGAGTTTTTAGGAAGAATTGACCATCAAGTGAAAATTCGTGGTTTCAGGATTGAACTGGGTGAGATAGAGAGTCAACTTCTAAAACATAAGGAAGTAAAAGAAGCTGTTGTTATCGCAAGAGAAGATAATAATAATCATCAATATTTATGTGCGTACTTTACTTCCGAAACATCGAAGGGCGAGACTAGGGTTCAAGAAATTCGAAAGTTTTTGGCAAAAGAGTTACCAGAGTATATGATTCCTGCTTTTTTTGTTCAGCTAGACAAGCTACCACTTACTACAAATGGGAAAGTGGATCGAAAGGCTTTACCAAGTCCTGATGGAAGTTCGGTTGCAGGAGTAGTAGAGTATGAGGCGCCAAGGAATACAGTCGAAGAAAAGCTTGTATCCATTTGGCAAGATATTTTAGATATAGAAAACATAGGAATTCAACACAACTTTTTTGAAATTGGAGGCCATTCACTGAAAGCGACTACGATGGTTTCTAGAATCCATAAGGAACTTATGGTGGAGCTACCTTTACGACAAATCTTCCAAACACCTACTATAAAAGGAATTGGAGAATATATTGACTCTACGAAAGAAAGTGTATATGCATCGATCAAAAAAGTAGAAGAACAGGATTATTATCCGCTCTCATCTGCCCAAAGAAGACTCTACATTTTAAACAAAATAGAGGGTAGCGGAGTATCTTATAATATGCCTTTCGCTATGAAAATAAAAGGTGATTTGGATGTTCATCAGCTTGAGAATGCATTCTATAAACTAATCGAAAGACATGAGGCCTTAAGAACTTCTTTCGTAATGGTAGATGGTGAACCAGTTCAAAAGATTGAAAAAGAGATAGATTTCCAAGTGACGTATAGAGAAATGGGTACCAATAAGCTAGATGATATGATTAATGGATTTGTTAAACCGTTTGATTTGGAGAAAGGTCCTCTTTTACGGGTTGAAATTATACATGTCACAGATGATGAGCACGTGATGGTCCTAGATATGCACCATATCATTTCAGATGGAGTTTCAATGAACATTTTAAATAGAGAGCTCTGTAAACTGTATGAAGGGAAAGAGTTATCCCCATTGGACCTACAGTATAAAGATTATGCAGTATGGCAAAAAGACTTGTTTACTCAAGAGGAAATGAAGAAGCAAGAAGAATATTGGATAAATGTTTTTAAAGAAGAAGTACCTATTTTAAATATGCCAACAGATTATAAAAGGCCGCCGACACAAAGTGTTGAAGGGGCTCGAAGAAGTTTTGAAATAGATAGTGAGTTGACAAAGAAGCTTAATAGAATTGCAAAAGAAAATGGGGTTACCATGTATATGCTTCTGTTAGCTGGATATACAACTTTACTTTCAAGATATACGGGTCAAGATGATATTGTGGTAGGATCTCCAATTGCAGGAAGAAGCCATCATGATTTTGAAAATATTGTCGGAATGTTTGTGAATACCCTTGCGATGAGAAATTATCCAAATGAAGATAAAACATTTCGTAATTATTTAAGAGAAGTAAAAGAAAATGCATTAAAGGCTTATGAAAATCAAGATTATCCTTTGGATGAACTGGTTGAAAAGCTGGACTTACAAAGAGATATGAGTAGAAGTGCATTATTTGATACGATGTTTGTGCTACAAAACTTAGATACCTCTAATGAAGAGATTAAAGGGTTAAGTTTTGAAACATATGATAGTGAACTTAATATAGCAAATTTTGATTTAACATTATCAGCAGTAGAAACTAATAACATCATAAAATTTGATTTAGAATATTGTACAAAATTGTTTAAGAAAGAGACAATAGCTAAAATATCAGAGCACTTTGTTAGTATTTTAAGAGAAATTACTAATAATCAGGAAGTTTGTTTAGGTCAAATAGATATGCTTTCGGGAGAAGAAAAGCACATTCTTTTGAATGAATTTAATGAAACTTATATGGATTATCCAAAGAATAAAACCATTTATCAATTATTTGAGGAGCAGGTAGAGAGAACTCCAAACAAGGTTGCCGTAGAATTTGAGGGGCAACAAGTTACTTATAAGGAGCTCAATGAAAAATCCAATCAAGTAGCTAGAGTACTTTATGATAAGGGTGTTCATCCAGAAATGATTGTAGGAATTATGGTGGAACGTTCTTTAGATATGATTGTCGGTATCATGGGTATATTAAAATCAGGGGCAGCGTATTTACCAATAGACCCTGAATATCCTGAAGAGCGAATTAAATATATGGTAGAAGATAGTAACGCAAAATTCGTATTAACGCAGACTCATTTATACGATAAACTTCATTTTATCAATAATGAATGTATAACTAAAATCTCAATTAATGATGAAACAATAAAAAATCAAGAGCAAATTAATATGGAAAGGCGTAATAATAGAAATGATTTAGCCTATGTCATTTATACGTCTGGTTCCACGGGTTTACCAAAAGGGGTGTTAGTGGAACATCATTCCTTAGTCAATTTATGTAATTGGTATGTAGATTTTCATAAAATAACAGAAAGAGATCGAATTACAAACTATTTGAAAGTCTCATTTGATGCATCTATTGGAGAAATTTTCCCTTGTTTAATCACCGGAGCTACTTTGCACGTTTTAGGCAAAGATATTAGGCTTGATCTAGATAAATTAAATGAATATATGAATAGTAAAGACATAACAGTTGCAACATTCCCATCTAAGGTAAGTGAACAATTTATATTACAAGATAATCATTCTTTAAGAATGTTAGTATCCGGTGGCGAAAAGTTAATTTTAAATAAGAATACCCGCTATCAGCTTGTAAATGCCTACGGTCCAACCGAAAATACAGTAGTAACTACAAGTTTCTTAATGAATAAAAATGATGATAATATTCCAATTGGAAAACCGGTGTATAATACTAAAGTTTATATAGTAAATAAGTATAATCAGCTTTGTCCAATTGGAGTAACAGGAGAGTTATGTATATCTGGAGTTGGATTGGCAAGAGGTTATTTAAATAATCCAGCCTTAACTGCCGAGAAATTTGTGGGAAATCCTTTCGTCAGTGGGGGAAAAAATGTATCGTACAGGTGATCTTGTAAGATGGATGCCTGATGGAAATGTTGAATTCATAGGAAGAATTGACCATCAAGTAAAAATACGTGGGTATAGAATAGAACTTGGTGAAATAGAGANCCAGTTGTTAAAACATCAAGATATAAAAGAGGTCGTAGTAGTAGCAAAAGAGGATAAGAAAAATCATACGTATATAAGTGCTTATATTGTGTCTGAAAAAGCAATATCTTCAGCCAAGATAAGAGAATTTTTNGAAAAGGAACTTCCTGATTACATGATTCCCTCTTATTTTGTTCAACTTGACCAGTTACCACTTACATCAAACGATAAAGTGGATCGAAAAGCACTTCCAGANCCAGATAGAAGTAGTCAATCAGGGGTAGAATATGAGGCACCAAGAAATGAAGTTGAAACACATCTTGTTGAGATTTGGAGGGATATCCTAGGCATAGAGGATATAGGGATAAATCATCATTTCTTTGTATCAGGTGGAGATTCTATTAAGGCTCTGCAAATTGTGTCCAGGTTGTCTAGAATAAATCTTAAGTTAGAAGTGAAAGATCTATTTGCAAACCCTAAAATTAAAGATCTTAGTAAGTATGTAAAAAAGCAAAACAAACGGTTAAAACCTTATGAAATAGTTACAGGAGAAGTAATATTATCTCCAATTCAAAAATGGTATTTTGAGAAAAATAAAGAAGAACTAGATCATTTTAATCAATCATTTATGCTGTTTAGGGAAGATGGATTTGATCAAAAGAGAATAGAGAGAGTCTTTAATAAGATATTAGAGCAGCATGATGCCCTTAGAATGATTTATAGAGAAAATGATGGAGAGATCATTCAGTATAATAGAGGCTATAAGGATAACCTCTTTGATTTATACGTTCATGATGTTGAGGGAGTAGAGAATAAGGAAGAGAAAATATATGAATTAGCGACAAATATCCAAAAGAAATCTTCCATCAAAAATGGTAAACTCGTTAATCTTTGTTTATTTAAAACGAATCAAGGTGATCATCTGCTTATTACCATTCATCATCTTGTAGTAGATGGAGTATCATGGAGAATAATATTAGAAGATTTTGAAACTCTATATTCTCAGGATTTAAGAGGTGAGAAGTTAGACGTTGGATTCAANACTGAATCCTTTAAAGAATTTTCCTCTAAGCTGAGGGAGTATGCTAGTAGCAATAAATTATTAAAGGAAAAAGAGTATTGGCAAGAGATAGCAAATACTGAGGTTGCATTTATACCTAGAAAAAAAGAGCTCAAAAGTGACACATTCGAAAATAGTAAAACAGTTAGTATTTCTTTAAATAAGGAAAAGACTATAAGTTTATTAAGAAAATCCAATAGNGCATACAATACAGAAATAAATGATATATTGTTAACTTCCTTATTATTAGGTGCTAGAGAGATAACAAGTGAAAATTGTATAAAAATAAATATGGAGGGACATGGAAGAGAAGATATCTTAGAAAATGTAGATATTAGTAGGACTGTAGGTTGGTTTACAACTATGTATCCAGTACTTATAGATTTAGGCAATGAGACCGATCTTGCTACTAATATAAAAATGGTAAAAGAAACTTTAAGGAAAATTCCTAACAAGGGAATCGGATTTGGTATACTAAAATATTTATCAAAAGAGAAGTATCTATTAAATGAACAAAAAGCACCAATTTCATTTAACTATTTAGGTGAAATGGATAATGATGTTAACAGAAATGAATTTTCTGAATCAAAATTTTCTTATGGGGAAACAATTGGAGGAAAGATTTCAAGAAATAATTCGATAGAAATNAATTCGATAATTATTAATAATGAATTGGTTATAAATACTACCTTTAATGAGCTAGAGTTTGATGAACTAACAATCAGGAAATTAAATGATAAGTTTAAAGAAAGTCTTGAAACTATAATTGATCATTGTGTTAGTCAAATAGAGGTGGAAAAAACGCCTTATGACTATGGGGATACTAAATTAACTCTAAGTGAACTTAAGGATATTAAAGAAAAGTATAAAGATTTCGAAATTGAAAAGATTTACCCGTTAGCAAATATGCAAAANGGAATGCTGTTCCATGCTTTGGAAAACAAAAATTCAAAAGCATATTTTGAACAAACTGTCATGGATATAACAGGATACGTTGATGTAGAGATATTAAAAACAAGTTTTAATAAAATCATGCAAAGATACGAAATACTAAGAGCATCATTTGAATATGAAATAGTTGAGGAGCCTAGACAAATAATAATAGCGGATAGAGAAATAGGTTTTCAATATTGCGATATAAGTGAAAGAGGAACTATAGAAAAAGAGTTATTCATAAAAAATTATAGAGAAGAAGATACAGAAAAGGGATTTAACTTAAGTAAAGATACTTTAATGAGAGTATGTTTGATTAGAACAGANGAAAACTTATATAAATTGGTATGGAGTCATCACCATATTTTATTGGANGGTTGGTGTCTTGGAATCGTATTAGGTGAGTTATTCACTGTATATGGAAAATTAATAAATGGTGAAGAATATGAGTTAGAAGAAACGAAACCTTATAGCGATTATATAAAATGGCTGGAAGAGCAAGATAAAGAAGAAGGTAAAAGTTATTGGGAGCAATATTTAGATGGTTATGAAGAGAAAGCGCAAATACCAAAATTACAGATTACTAAGAATAATAGTGAGTATTTAAGAAGAGAAAAAGTAATTGAATTTTCGAACGAACTAACAAATAAGATTACACAGCTTGCTAATAGGAATAGCGTAACCTTTAATACAGTATTCCAGAGTATTTGGGGTATTATTTTGGCGAAGTATAATAATACAGACGAAGTAGTATTTGGAACTATTGTATCGGGAAGGGAAGCACCAGTAGACGGAATTGAAAAGATGATTGGTTTATTTATTAATGCCATTCCAACTAGAATAAACCTTGGAAAGAATCAGAAGTTTAAAGAGGTTTTAACGGTTGTACAGAGTGAAGCTATAGCTAGCAATAATTATAACTATATGAATTTAGCTGAAGTTCAAGCAATGAGTAAATTAAAGAATGATCTTATTGATCATATAATTGTGTTTGAGAACTATGCTGTTGATAAACGTATTGCTGGAAATGAAAAAATGGATATAGGTTTTGAGGTAGAAGATATACATGCAGAAGAGCAGAGCAATTATAGTTTTAGTATTGCTGCAACTCCAGGTGAGAAGTTAAATTTAGTTTTAACTTATGATGGCAATATTTATGATGACAAAATAATAGATAATATCGAAATGCACATTAAAAAAGTAACTGAACAAGTGATTGCAGATGAGAATAAGAAAATAAATGAAATAGACATAATTTCAGNAGAAGAAAGAACAACTTTATTGTATGAATTTAATGATACAAAAGTAGATTATCCAAAAGAGAAGACGATACATCAATTGTTCCAAGAACAGGTAGAAAGGACACCTGAAAATATTGCAGTTGTGTTTGAAAATCAACAATTGACTTATTGGGAACTTAACGAAAAATCTAATCAANTCGCTACTCTGCTAAGAGAAAAAGGTGTGAAATCTAATACTGTGGTTGGTATTATGGTTGAACGTTCGATTGAAATGATAGTTGGTATGATGGCGATATTAAAAGCCGGGGGAGCATACCTTCCAATTGATCCTGAGTATCCAGAGGATAGAAGAAGATATATGTTAGAAGACAGTGGTATAGAAATATTGTTAAAACAAGAAAATAAACATGTAGATTATGATTTAACTTGTATTGATATAAATGTACAAAAGATTAAGGATAGATTTACAGAAAACTTGCCTAGTCTAAATAAGTCCTCTGACATGGCTTATATAATATACACTTCAGGTTCAACAGGAAAACCAAAGGGTGTTATGGTGAATCATAAATCTATTCTCAATACGTTATGTTGGAGAATAGAATCATATCAATATAGTGAAAGTGATATTACGTT
>Ga0058696_1000614_pt1 | contig 15124 bp, 13 predicted proteins | sample AgamicMgSfrz_FD_55077 | JGI IMG/M metagenome (GOLD analysis project Ga0058696, IMG submission 55077) | Agave microbial communities from Guanajuato, Mexico - Mg.Sf.rz | ecosystem: Host-associated > Plants > Phyllosphere > Phylloplane/Leaf | place: Guanajuato, Mexico | collected 2012-05-30 | reverse complement strand
TTTTCCCATACAAAAACACCTCCAAATTGTTTTCAGGTATGCTATACCCGATTTTCAACTTAAAGGTGTTTTTATTTGTCTCACTTTATGGGGTCAGTCCCCAAACGTGTTGGTCTTTTTTATTTGACGTCATCGTGCTCGATATACGTTTCTAGTGCGGGGTGTACTCTTTTTGATAATGAAGGTTGGGACATGTTTTCACGACTTTGCCTTGCAGGGCATTGGACTTTGAGACTTCTAATGCGGATTTACATTTAGGACAGCGTTCGGCAAAGAATGAGGGCCAGCGTTTCATGTATCACCACTCCAGTTAAAGTCTTAAAAACCAATTATATTAATATGAATTATAGGGGATCATGCAGGTGAGGTCAATGGGTGTTTGGGTCTTTTTAACAAAAAAAGAAGCATCATGAGAGATGCTTCTTTATCGTTCATATTCTTAATAGGCTTTCGCCCAGAACACCATATCAGATGCAGGCTTTCCGCAGCAGACACATGTGTCAGAAATGGTTTCCTGTTCGAATGGAATACAGCGAGAGGTCGCGCCTGTTCTTTCTTTAATGTCGTTTTCACAGGCTTCATTACCGCACCACATGGCTTTAATTAATCGGTTTTCTTCCGCAAGAATTTGCTCGATGTCTTCGATTGTGTGGGCGTGTGATGTCTTTTCATGTAATCGTTCCTTCGCTTTTTCGTACATCGTCCGCTGGATGTCTTCAAGCGTTGCTGTGATGGTTTGTTCAAGTGCATCTAATGTGACAGCTTGCTTTTCACCAGTGTCTCGTCTTGCGAGCATCACTTGTCCTTTTTCGATGTCCTTTGGTCCTACTTCTACACGTAGCGGAATACCCTGCATTTCACATTCGTTGAATTTCCAGCCTGGCTGTTTATCGCTTGCATCGATGTCAGCACGTGTGATGCGGGCGAGGCGATTCTTCAATTCGTAGGCATGATCCAGTACCCCTTCTTTATGAGAAGCGATTGGCACGATACGCACTTGGGTTGGCGCTATATTTGGCGGGAGGATGAGCCCTCTGTCATCGCCATGCACCATGATCATAGCGCCGATAATTCTTGTTGTGAAACCCCAAGAGGTTTGCTGGACATGCTCTAGTTTTCCTTCACGGTTTAAGAATTCGATGCCAAATGCTTTGGCAAATCCGTTCCCGAAGAAATGAGAAGTGGCAGTTTGCAGCGCTTTTCCGTCATGCATCAAGCTTTCAACCGTATAGGTGAAGCGAGCGCCGGCGAATTTTTCCTTCTCTGTTTTTCTCCCTTTAATGACAGGAATGGCAAGGAGATCTTCGCAAAGAGAAGCGTAAGTGTGAAGCATTCTTTCTGTTTCTTCAATCGCTTCTTGCTCAGTCTCATGGCACGTGTGTCCCTCCTGCCATAGGAATTCAAGGGTTCTAAGGAAGGGACGTGTTGTCTTTTCCCAGCGGACGACATTGGCCCATTGGTTATATAGCTTTGGTAAATCGCGGTAGGAATGAATAATGTTTTTGTAATGCTCAGCGAACAGCACTTCAGAGGTTGGTCTGACGCAGAGCCTTTCTTGTAATTCGGATTCACCGCCGTGTGTCACCCACGCCACTTCAGGAGCAAAGCCTTCGATATGATCTTTTTCCTGCTGCAGCAGGCTCTCTGGGATAAAGAGCGGCATATAGACATTCTCATGACCCGTTTCTTTAATCTGGCGGTCAAGTTCGTTGCGAATATTCTCCCAGATTTTAAAGCCGTACGGCTGAATGATCATACTGCCTCTCACGCTTGAATAATCGACGAGCCGCGCTTTTGTGACAACATCTGTATACCACTGGGCAAAGTCGTCTTCCATGCTTGTAATTTTCTCAACAAATTGTTTTTTTGACATTGCAGGTTCCTCCTTTTTTAAAACAAAAAAGCTGTACTTTAAGTTAGGGACCATTCCTGGTGGTACCACCCTAATTTAAAGCACAGCTTTACACTCAATCATGATAACGGTATGAACCGCTGTATGAAACAGAACTAAATCGGCAGGTTCACTTGAAGATGTCAGTAGGAACTTCTCAGCACCGTTCCCTCTCTGTTAAAGATCGATTCAAGCTACTATTCCAGATCTACGTTGATCCTTGTTCGTTGATTTTTCATCAGTTTACCTGTAAATGGGGGAGAAAGCAAGCTGTTCTAATTCCTTTTACAGCTTGCGAGTTATGTATGGCTATGCTAATATATGTGAAGAAAAAAATAGACTTGTATAACCTCAATAATATGGTTTGAGGGTTTCTACCAGGATCCGATAAATCCTGATTACAAAAGCGCGCTTTCCTTTTTTGTAATCAGGGTTTTTTTGTTTGTCTGCACCCTGTATCAAAAGTGAAAGCGATGATATACAGAAGGGATGTTAGACATGAACTGGAGAGTATATTTATTAGCCGTTTCTACTTTTGCGGTTGGATTAGTTGAGCTTGTGGTTGGTGGCATTCTGCCAAGTCTTGCAGAGGATTTGAATGTGTCTCTTGCAACAGCCGGACAGCTCATTACGGTATTTGCGATTGTGTATGCCATTTCAGCGCCCGTGCTGCTGACTGCTACAGCCAAAATCGAACGAAAGCGTCTTTATTTAATCGCGTTATTGGTGTTTACATTAGGGAATGTGTTCACTTATTTTAGTTCGACCTTTGCCCTTGTGATGATATCTAGGGTGTTGATTGCGATGAGTACAGCGCTTGTGGTGGTGTTGTCTTTGACGATCACTGCCAAATTGGTGGAACCAGCGCATCGTGCGAAAGCATTAGGGCTGATTTTTATTGGTATTAGCTCCTCACTTGTTCTCGGTGTACCGATCGGTATTTTTATTACAGAGAGTTTTGGCTGGAGAGTGATATTTTTAGGAATCAGTATTCTTTCTGCCATATCGATGGTGCTGATCTATTTTCTATTGGAAAAAATGCCTGTTGAAAAAGTGACGCCTCTTAGAGAGCAGATTCGTTCTTTAGGGCATCCGAAAATTTTTAGTGCACACCTGATCAGTTTGTTTATGCTTGCTGGCCATTATATGCTTTATTCTTATTTCACTCCATTTCTGATGGAAGTTCTGCATATGACCCCGTTTTGGATTAGTATTTGTTATTTGATCTTCGGACTTGCGTCGATAGGCGGGAATGGGTTTGGCGGCTGGCTCAGTGACAAACTGGGTTCAGGAAAAGCCATTTTGCTTGTGACAATAGCGTTTGCGATCGTCATGTTTATCCTTCCTTATACAGCGGGGGTGTTCGCGCTCTTTATGGTCATGGTTGTCCTTTGGGGTGCGCTCAGCTGGGCACTGACGCCTGCTTTGCAGAGTTATTTGATTCAAACAGATCCGGTCACGTCGGATATTCAGCAGAGTTTAAATACATCGGCCTTGCAAATCGGCATTTCGATTGGATCAGCAGTTGGCGGAGTCATGTTTACGATGACCGGTTCATCTGTTGATCTGGCTAAATTCGGTGCTGTGTTTGTACTGATTGCCTTTAGCTGTGCGGTGATTTCGCTGAAGAGACCGCCACTTTATATGGATCGAGAGCAACAAGCTGAATAGCTGCCTATCTTTAGGCGGCTTTTTATGTCCTATTCAAAAACGGCCATTTCGCTGATTGGTTGGAAGCCGGCACGCTGGTAAATATTTTTGCCGTCCGCTGATGCTTGTAAGATGACACACTTTTGTTTATTCTCTGTCTGGGTTAGAAGGTAATGAAACATGTCACTGCCAAGTCCTTTTCCGCGGTGTTCTGCCTTTGTTATGACATCATAAATACCGTAGCTGTCGTTTGTCTCGAATAATAAGCCTGTTGTGACCGGCTTATGGTGTTCATACCCCACGAACATGCGAGCTTTTGATTGTAATGCTTCAATCGAAAAATGCTGGAAATAGTCTTCTAAGGCGGCGGCCTCAGTCGATCCTTTGAATAGTTCAATCAAGATATGTTTGTAATCAAAGAGTGTCTGCTCATCAAGTACTTCCTTGATTGTAAGTGATGAGGATGTGACTGGATCAATGTCACCTGTATGCTCAAGCATCATGATGGTATTGCGTTCGACCTCTTGAAGGTGATAGTCCTTTAATAAATCAGCCCAATCAGGATGGAGTAAGCGGTGATCGACCCATGTGCTGAAGATGAGTTTCTGTGACCGCATGTGTTCAATGGCAGCTTTCACTTTTTTGGATCTTGGATTTGAGCTGAAGTCGGTAAGAGCAAATTGAACGTGTCAGTCGATATATGAGTATTGGATAGAACGAAATCGTCCGATGTAAGGAAGATTCCGTTCACAGCAGAGGAAAACAGGTGTATCTTTTCTTCTAACTGGCGAATGGCCATTTGTTGTTCGGATTTCATTTAGCTCACCTTTTCATTTTGATAAATTGGATGACATCCCATGATTATAGCATGTGACAGAATGAGGAGAATCTAGTATAAAAGTATATATACAATTTTAGGGTCTGATGTCCTATTATTTTAATAACATCCACATTTCTTTTGACTCCTTTCTTCATTATTAGTAACATTTTATTAACCAGTTAAGAGTGGAGGTTCAGATGGAAACAAAAGAGCAGATTGTATTAAAAGCGATTCAAGATCTGATTATGCATAGGGAAAAGAAACGGAATGATCCAACAGATCCACTGATTACCACGACTGATACACTCAAACAAGAATGGACACTCACACAGCTTCACATTTTATCGATGATTCAAGCCAATCCAAATGAATCAAATAATACATTTCTATCTCAACAACTAAAACTATCAAAGCCAGCTATTACAAAGGCTGTGAAAAAACTGATTGAAAAAGGTATGGTGGACTATTGCCACCGGCAGGGTGATAAGAAATCTGTCTATTATTCTTTGACAGAGGAAGGCAAGCAATTGGCAGCGCTGCATGATGAGCTGCATGAAAATGCAGTCACGTCCTATTTAGAATTTCTTCAGCAGTTTCACGAAGATGAATTACAAGTGATTGAGCGTTTCTTAAAGGCTTGGAAAGAAAAGATATAGATAAAAAACCGAAACCATCATACAAAAAGAGATGATTTCGGTTTTTTATGGTAAAATTAACATATATTTACGTTATTCGTGATCATGATGTAAGGGAGGGAGCTCATTGGAGAAAGAAATGATAGAAAATTATAAAAAATACGTATTCATCATGCCATTCGTGGGATTGTTTGTCAGCTTGCTATTATTTGTTTATTTTTTTGGTATTGCAGGACCTGGAGAACCAATTTGGGGTGCTGCTTTGTATTGTGCTCTGCCCTTTTTGGTGAATACGATATGTTTCTTGCCTTTATGTATTTATTTTAAAGTCAGCAAAAAAAGTGAGGAACATACATGATTGTCGTCAGTGCTTGTCTTGCTGGGTTGAAGGTTCGGTATAATGGCAGCCATCGATTAGATCAGCGAATTGAGGAGCTTGTGCAGGAGGGAAAGGCAGTCACAGTTTGTCCTGAGCTGCTTGGCGGCCTTTCCACGCCAAGACCTCCGGCAGAAATCATTGGCGGAGATGGATATGATGTTTTACGGGGGCAGGCTGCTGTTGTCGATGTTCATGGAACTGACGTCACTGAGATGTATGTAAAAGGTGCGAAGGCCGCGCTGGAACAGGTTCAGTCTTTGAAAGCGACGGCGGTTGTGTTAAAAGAGTACAGCCCCTCCTGCGGCAGCCGGATGATTTACCGCGGAGAGTTTAACGGGGGGACAAAAGCTGGGGATGGGGTGACATCCGCCTTGCTCAAACAGCATGGGATTCAGGTATTTTCTGAGGAGGATGATTGGACTTCGCTGTTTTTATAGGGGTGGTGCGAATAGAAGGAGAAGTTAGGTTGAAAAAGTGGATGATTGGTTTAGTCGTCATTATTTTATTAGGAATTGGTATTTTTTATATAATCAATGCAAAAACATATTCTTTTGATGATGTGGCCTCAATTGATCAAAACAAGGTGACTTCGATTCAAATTGAGCATGATAATGAGCGCGTTATGTTGGAAAAGAAAGAGGATATTCAAAAGCTGCTGAAGGAATTTTCGGGTATGAAATTAAAGAAAACGAATGAAACTAAAAAAACTTCAAAAGAGTCTTATTGGATCAGAGTGTATGTGAATGAGAAGGAATTATGATGTTCAGTTTAAGAAAAAAGTGATTGAGAGTTTCCGATATACATCCCCCAGGCTACTCAAAAACATTCAGCTGAAAGTCAGGATGTCGAAAAAAAAATAATGCCTGCATGAAAAAATTTTTAGCTATTTCAAAACGGAATCTATGTATTTATAGTCATTCAAGACAACTATTTTTTATTGTTCAATTGTTCTTTTAACAGTTCTATGATGGTGTCGTTTTGTTGTTCCATGTTTTTTATTCTCTTCTCGATCATGGACCCAGAAATACATACCACAATTAAAATAGCCATACCCACAAATAACAAACAAAATCCCCCCTAACACAATGCTTTGAATCACTCCATATATTTTCAATATTATACTATTATTTGAAAATAATTACTATAAATAAAATTTGCTTTTTGTCATGAGGTCACCTCTAATAATCAGAGGTAATAACGAGTGTGAGTAAGTATACATAATTACGATTAGTTTCATTGCTCGAGGCATATCCCAAAAGGCTAAGGGTTATTATTGGGTCAGGTCAAATTGTAATGGTTTGAATCACTAGATAGAATTAGAAATTGATGTATTCAAAGAAGAGCTATAAGAAACAGGCTGACATTTCAAAACGGAATCTACTTATATTCATCCAAGATAGCTGAAACAGTTTACAACAATCAACAGTAACGGTTTCAAAAGACGTTAAACAACCTAAGCTTATATTCATTAAGCTCTTCTGTGATACCGTTACTGAAGATATCTTTTGGCTGGATCATGGATCATTGCTCCTTTACACATCATATTGTTCATAAATCATCTCATTTTACAGAAAGTTCTGTCAAATGATCGAATATATGAGAAGAAAGACCCTTCCGTTTTATGGAATTGAGCTGCCGACATTGCCTTTAGGTATGTATTTCCTGTATGATAAAGAATGGTATGTTTTGATTAAATTTAAGAGGTGTTTATATAGATGGAAAAACAATATCGCGTTTTACTTTACTATCAATATGTCCCCATTGAGGACCCAGAGACGTTTACAGCAGAGCATTTAGCATTCTGTAAGGAGCTTGGTTTGTTAGGCCGTATCCTCGTATCAGCAGAAGGCTTGAACGGAACGGTTTCTGGAACTATTGAGCAAACGGACAAGTACATGCAAGCGTTAAAAGAAGATCCGCGCTTTGCGTCTATGCCAATCAAAATTGACGAAGCAGATGGTCATGCGTTTAAAAAAATGCACGTCCGTCATCGGAATGAACTAGTGAACCTTAGCCTTGAGGATGATGTGAATCCGTTGGAATTAACGGGGAAACATCTTAGCCCGGTTGAATTTTACGAGCAAATGCAATCACCTGATACTGTTGTGATTGATGCGCGTAATGATTACGAGTTTGATGTTGGTCACTTCAGAGGGGCAGTCCGTCCTGATATTGAGACATTCCGTGAATTACCTGAGTGGATTCGTGACAATAAAGAGATTCTTGAAGGCAAAAAAATCCTGACGTATTGCACAGGCGGCGTACGCTGTGAGAAATTTTCAGGCTGGTTAAAGCGTGAAGGCTTTGAAGATGTCTCTCAGCTTGATGGCGGAATTGTCACTTACGGAAAAGACCCAGAAGTGCAAGGGAAGCTATGGGACGGTCAATGCTATGTGTTTGATAATCGCTTAACAGTACCAGTGAATCAAACAGAGCATGTGGTTGTCGGAAAAGATTTCTTCACTGGTGAGCCTTGCGAGCGTTATGTGAACTGTGCGAACCCTGCATGTAACCGCAAGATGATTGCCACTGAAGAGAGTGAGCATAAGTATATGCGCAGCTGCAGTCATGAATGCCGCACAAGCGAACGGAACCTGTATGTGAAACAGCACAATTTATCTGAAGAAGAAGTACAAGAAAGACTAGCTGTCATTGAAAAAGAACAAGCGATTTCACAAGGATAGAGGGAACCCCCCCTCTATCCTTTTTTTCTATACATGGCGGGGGTTAGAAGGGAGAGGAAGTCATTTCCTCTATCTTTTTTGTTTTGTTTTTTTCAAAATAAGGGTAAAGGTAGTTATTCAGTCTAATAGATTGAACAGGTGAAAAAGCGTTTTCTTTTGAAATAAGCATGTTCGACTATTTCAGAAAATGAAGAATTGAGAGATAATATAACAGGCGAAAAAATAAACAAAGATAAAAGTTCAGATTAGAAAGTATTTGCCAATTGAATGAAAAGTGAGCTGCTTTGAAAGAAAGACGCTTGTTGACACATGCTCTGTATTTTAATCGAAAGGTGTTATGAACATGAATCATTTGCATCGTAGGATGGGAACTTTCTCTTTAATGATGGTAGGTCTTGGCTCAATCATTGGTTCAGGATGGCTCTTCGGTGCTTGGCGTGCGGCTCAAATCGCCGGTCCTGCTGCTATTTTATCCTGGTTGATTGGGATGGTTGTGATTTTATTTATCGCTTTGTCTTATAGTGAACTCGGATCGATGTTTCCAGAGGCAGGTGGAATGGTAAAATATACGCAATATTCACACGGATCTTTTATTGGGTTTATTGCAGCTTGGGCGAACTGGATCGCCATTGTCTCCGTGATACCTGTTGAGGCGGTTGCTTCCGTCCAGTACATGAGCTCATGGCCTTGGGAATGGGCAAAGTGGACAACCCATTTGGTCACAAAAGGAGTGTTGACGACAGAAGGTCTTATGGTTGCCAGTGTGCTTCTTGTGATTTACTTTTTGCTTAATTATTGGACAGTTGGGTTATTTTCAAAAGCGAATACATTCATTACTGTGTTTAAAATTGTTATTCCAGGATTAACAATTGGTGCGCTCTTATTCGTAGGTTTTCATAGTGAGAATTTTACTTCTGGAACAAGTATTGCCCCTAACGGCTGGGCGAGTGTGCTGACAGCTGTTGCGACATCGGGGATTGTGTTTGCCTTTAATGGCTTTCAAAGTCCGATTAATATGGCCGGTGAGGCAAAAAATCCAGGCCGGTCGATTCCGATTGCCATTGTCGGATCGATTTTCATTGCAACTGTGATTTATGTCCTTTTACAAGTCGCCTTTATCGGTGCTGTTGATCCATCTATGATTGTGAATGGATGGGGTCATTTGCATTTCAACTCGCCATTTGCGGACCTTGCCATTGCGCTTGGGATTAACTGGCTTGTTCTGATTTTATATGCGGATGCGTTTGTGTCACCTTCTGGTACAGGAATTACGTATACCGCAACGACGTCTCGTATGATTTATGGAATGGAAAAAAATAAATACATGCCACATGTGCTTGGCCGTCTGCACCCTATTTACGGCGTGCCTCGCCCAGCAATGTTTTTTAACTTAGCCGTATCGTTTATCTTTTTGTTTTTATTTAGAGGCTGGGGTGTACTTGCTGAAATTATCTCTGTCGCTACACTCATTTCTTATCTGACTGGACCAGTGACCGTCATGACGCTGAGAAAGACAGGGACAGATTTATATCGACCGCTTCGAATAAAAGGACTTAGCATCATTGCTCCTCTCGGTTTTGTCTTTGCCTCATTGACGCTGTATTGGGCAAGATGGCCGTTAACAGGTCAGGTGCTGTTCATTATTCTCATTGGTCTTCCTATCTATTTTTACTATCAAGCAAAAGCGAAGTGGAAAGGCTTTGGCCGCAACTTTAAGGCGGGTGCTTGGATGGTTGTGTACCTGCTTGTGATGATGACGATTTCCTGTCTTGGCAGTGACAAATTCGGCGGTTATAATGTCATTCATTATGGCTGGGACATGGCACTGATTACAGTGGTTGCTCTGCTATTTTATATGTGGGCACTCAAAAGTGGATATGAAACAGAGTTTTTAGAGGATGCGAAAAAAATCAATGATGAGCTGCGTGCTTCTCAGAGAGAAGTTGCAGCAACCAAAGAATAAAGAAGCGGCTGCCTGAACATTTGCGGGCAGCCGTTTTTATTTGGATGAATGGTGCACCACATGCAGTTTCAGCCAAGTGGTGACGCCGCGCAAAACGGCCGCTGTGACAAGTGAAATGAGTACATATCTCCAAAGCTGGCCTAAGCCTTGTCCACTCAGCCAGAACACGATGCCTAGAATGATGAGGGTAAACATGAGCAAGAATAAAAATGATGCAGACCAGAAAAAAGATTTCACAGAAGGTCACCTCCTCAGGAGTATTGTATGCAGGCAATTGAAGGAACAGACCAGCTATGAAAGGGTAGAATCATGGTGAAATCTATTGCAAAAGTCAGATAAAAGCACCAAGTGATTTGACAGTTGTGTTAAGATGAGAGCATATTTTGAGTAAAGTTGTAGGTCATAGACGGAGGTGTTTGGAAATGCAGATTCAAAAGGTTCTAAACAATAATGTCATTAGTGTCATAGATGAACATGGAAAAGAAATCGTTGTCATGGGCAGAGGCATCGCTTTCCAGCGACGTCCCGGGGACCCGGTGGACGAATCGTTGATTGATAAAGTCTTCCGCCTGGAGGATCATTCCGTTCACGAGCGGATGAAAATGCTGCTTCAAGAGGTTCCGTATGATGTGGTCAAGGTGACCGAGGAAATGATCCAATATGCACATACAAAGCTGAACCGAAGATTAAACGAAAGTCTGCATGTATCGCTGGCAGACCATATTCATTACGCCATCGAACGGCTGAAGAAAAATCATCTGATTGAAAATTCGCTTATTTGGGAGATTAAACGCTTATACAAAGATGAATTTCTTGTGGCAAAGGACTGTCTTGAGATGATTGAAGAGCGTCTTCATATTGAACTGCCTGAGGATGAAGCGGGCTTTATTGCCATGCATATCATTAACGCAGAGCTTAATGAGGATATGAATACGACGGTCAATATCACAAAGGAAGTCAATGCCATTCTCACCATTGTGAAATATCATCTCAATATGGAATTTGATGAAGACTCGCTTAACTTTTACCGTTTTCTCACGCATTTGCGCTTTTTCGTCCAGCGTCTGATTAACGAAACACTGCTTGTCAGCGAAGATCAGGACTTATATCAGCTGATCAAAGTGAAATATCCGAAAGCATACGATTGCGCAAAGAAAATCGCAGAATATGTCTATCAAACCTATCACCGGGATCTCACATCAGAGGAGATGCTGTATCTATCAATTCATTTGAATCGACTGATCAAACGAGAAAAATAAAGATAGATTTTAAAAGAAAGCGTTGACATGAGAAAAGGTGAGTGGTACTATTTGCTCATAAACATAAAAGAATACGGTTTCACAATGATCGTCTTAGAGGATTGTGACTGTTCGGCAGGCAAAACCTAAACGTTCACTGAAAAAGCGCAACAGCAAGCTGCGACTATTTTTGGTGCCCGTTTAGGTTTTTATTTTGCCCAAAAACGTATTTTTTTGAAAAAAAGGGGGTTTTTTGCATGAGTTATCGTCAATTAGCAGAAGACATTATCAAACACATTGGCACAGAGAAAAACGTTTATTCCTTGGTGCATTGCGCCACAAGGCTTCGCTTCACCTTAAATGACAGATCAAAAGCAGATAAAGCGGCCATTGAAAAATTAAATGGCGTCGTCACAGTCATGGAAAGCGGCGGCCAATTTCAAGTGGTCATTGGCAATACCGTACCAGAGGTTTATCGAGAAATTGGAGAGTTTACGAATCTATTAGAGGATTCCGCTGCTTCATCTGTAAAATCAGGTGAAGAGAGCACAAGCCTTTTCGGGAAATTCGTCGACATTGTATCGGGGATTTTCACACCACTTCTCGGTGTCATGGCGGGTGCAGGTATTTTAAAAGGTTTGTTAGGCATCTGTATCAACGCGAAATGGTTATCTCCTGAAGATACGTCGTATCAAATTTTATTTGCTGCGTCAGACAGCTTGTTCTACTTCCTGCCATTATTGCTCGCATTCACTTCTGCTAGGAAGTTTAAAGCGAATCCGTTTGTCGCTGTGACGATTGCTGGTGCACTTATTTACCCAACCATCCAAGAATTGTCAAAAGGCGGCGGAGATGTGACCTTCTTCGGGATTCCAGTCGTCTTAATGTCTTATACATCTACGGTCATCCCAATCATTTTGGCAGTGTTTGTCATGGGATATATCGAACGTTTCTTTAACAAAGTCATTCATGAAAGTGTCAAAAACTTTATTACACCACTGATTTTACTTGTCACGGTTGTTCCGCTGACACTCATCGTATTCGGACCATTTGGTGTGTATGCAGGGAATGGCATTGCAGCTGTTTTGCTGAAAGTCTTCTCCTTTAGTCCTACACTTGCAGGTGCTTTAATTGCGATGGCTTGGCAGATTCTTGTCATCTTCGGTATTCACTGGGGACTTGTGCCAGTCATTTTAAATAATATCGCAGTCCATGGGAAAGATCATATCAAGCCGGCCACTGCGCCAGCGGTATTTTCACAAGCTGGAGCTTCTATCGGTGTTATGCTGAAAACAAAGAATAAAAAACTGAAATCATTGGCTGGATCAACAGCAGTTTCTGCTGTGTTTGGGATCACAGAGCCAGCTGTATACGGGGTCACGCTTCGGTTGAAAAAACCATTTATTGCAGCCGTTATCTCTGCCGGAGTCGGCGGTGCGATCATCGGTTATTCACAAAGTATTGCGATTGCGTCAGGCCTTCCAAGTTTACTGACACTGCCGATTTTCTACGGTCAAGGATTTACAGGGTTCATCATCGGTATCTCGGTCTCGTTCATCCTTTCGATCATCTTAACCTATTTGATTGGATTTAAAGATCCAGTAGATGAAGATGAAATGCCGGCAGCCGCTCCTGCACCGGCAATTGAAAACGAACATGGGGTCAAAGCCGCTCATGTAAAAAGTCCTTTAAAGGGCGAGGTCATCAAGCTGGAGGAAGTGCAGGATAAGGCATTCTCATCTGGTGCACTAGGAAAGGGCGCAGCCATCCTTCCATCAGAAGGAAAGCTGTTTGCACCGGTAACAGGAGTTGTGACAACGGTGTTCCCAACTGGACATGCGTATGGCCTAACCTCTGAAAGCGGAGCAGAAGTACTCATTCACATTGGACTGGATACTGTACAATTAGGCGGAAAGCATTTTACCCCGAAAGTTATCCAGGGGCAAACCATCACAGAAGGCGAACTGCTTGCTGAGTTTGACATTGAAGCCATCCAAGCAGCCGGCTTGTCCGTCACAACACCAGTGATTATTACCAATTCAGGTGAGTTTAGCGATATTATTGAAACAGAAGAGAAACAAATCACACCAGGGCAATCATTTTTACATCTAGTTTAATCAAAAGGAGGAAGAAATCATGAGATATTCAACACTAGCATCATTTCCAAAAGACTTTTTCTGGGGCGGATCTACTTCCGCCTATCAGGTAGAGGGTGCGTGGAACGAGGATGGCAAAGGGCCTTCTGTCATTGACATGAGAGCAAGTTACCCTGAAGGGACAACGGATTTTAAAGTCGCAAGCGATCACTATCACCGTTATAAAGAGGATGTGAAGATGTTTGCGGAAATGGGCTTGAAGGCTTATCGCTTTTCCATTGCGTGGACACGGATCATTCCAGATGGAGATGGGGAGATCAATCAAAAGGGAATTGAATTTTATCATTCTCTCATCGATGAATTGCGCCGCTATGACATTGAACCAATCGTGACAATGTATCATTTTGATCTGCCTCATGCACTTCAAGTAAAGGGCGGGTGGTCTAACCGCGGGACAGTGGATGCGTTTGAGCGCTATGCTGAGGTTCTATTTCAGGAGTATGGTCAGAAGGTAAAATATTGGCTGACCATTAATGAACAAAACATGATGATCTTACATGGATCAGCGCTCGGTACACTTGATCCAAATTTAGAAAATCCGAAAAAAGAACTGTATCAGCAGAATCATCATATGCTCGTTGCACAGGCAAAAGCCATGACGCTTTGTCATCAAATGCTGCCTGAAGCGAAAATTGGACCAGCACCAAACATTGCGCTCATTTATCCGGCTTCTCCAAAGCCTGAGGATGTTCTTGCTGCGGCGAATTACAATGCGATCCGCAACTGGCTTTATCTTGATATGGCAGTGTTCGGCCGTTATAACAACCTTGCTTGGGCGTACATGAAAGAAAAAGACATTCTTCCTGTCATCGAAGAAGGAGATATGGATATTTTGAAAAGCGCGAAGCCAGACTTCATTGCCTTTAACTACTACACCTCTCAAACGGTTGAAGCGAGTAAAGGAGATGGCAACGACGAATTTGCACGCGGCGGAGATCAGCATTTGAAATCCGGTGAAGATGGCGTCTACAAAGGCGGCAACAACCCATTCTTAAGTAAAAATGCGTTTGGCTGGGAGATTGACCCTGTCGGCTTCCGTTCAACAATGAGGGAGATTTACGACCGCTATCAGCTGCCGCTTATTATCACGGAAAACGGATTGGGTGCTTTCGACAAGTTAGAAGAAGATGGATCAATTCAGGATGATTATCGAATTGATTATTTAGAAAAACATATCGAACAAATCAAATGGGCGATCACAGACGGCGTCGAGGTATTCGGATACTGCCCGTGGTCAGCCATCGACTTAATCAGCACACACCAAGGATGCTCCAAGCGCTACGGGTTCATCTATGTCAATCGTGACGAATTTGACCTAAAAGACCTCAAAAGAATTCGCAAAAAGAGCTCTTATTGGTATGAAACCTTGATTCAGCAAAATGGAGAGAACATCGGGAAGTAAATGATGAAAAAGCCAATCACCTTATGCGGGTGGTTGGCTTTTTTTCTGTTCACTTTATTGGCAAGATCATATTGTTCGAGTTGTTCTAAAATGATAGTCTGATTTCCTAATAAACGGCTTTCTTTGCATATTTCTTGCCTATTACTTTTGATAAGGGTTTTTCTAAATAGGTGCCTGACTTGCGAAGAGCCTGAACAGCAAGTTTTTTTGCTATTGTAGTGACGATATTTTTAGTTTGGGATTGTGGTGGGAATATCTTGCTCCATTGTTTAGGAACATATGCATTTCGGCTTGTGTCATTTGTCT
>Ga0058696_1000612_pt1 | contig 15146 bp, 12 predicted proteins | sample AgamicMgSfrz_FD_55077 | JGI IMG/M metagenome (GOLD analysis project Ga0058696, IMG submission 55077) | Agave microbial communities from Guanajuato, Mexico - Mg.Sf.rz | ecosystem: Host-associated > Plants > Phyllosphere > Phylloplane/Leaf | place: Guanajuato, Mexico | collected 2012-05-30 | reverse complement strand
ATAACTATAATTAATAAGATACTTCCACTATAAAATGCATACAAATTCTTTTTCCCTTTTTTAACCCTTACACAACTAATTTCCATTAAAGCTACCATTATAACAGCGATAATGCCCTTAATTACATAAAAAGTTACGAAGTTATATGCAATAACCAATCCGATACCTGAGAAAAGCATAATAACATAGAACAGTCTTAGGATCATATGTACGATAGTTGCAGGTTTGTTTTTTGCTTTACTATACAAATAATATGCAATGAAAAACAAAATAAAAAGAAAACCCCAAGATCCTTGATGCATGCCTCTAAATATATCGGCAGAGTTTAGGAAGAAATTCTCCATTAGTTAACCCCTTTCTAAGAATATCTCCCTTTTAATAAACATGAAAAAGACAAATAATCTTAATTTAATACGCACAATAATATATATGCTATAGCATATATATTATTGTTTATAAAGATAGCTGTCAAGAATTGATTATTTTGAATGTCTTATGTTTCAATTAGAGCTGTCTAATTTAATAACTTTCAGTAGTACATAAATGAATAACTATTTTTCAACTTTTTATACTTTTCGGTTGAAAAACTTTCAAAAGCTAAATTATAATTATAATATAGAATTATATTAGGTTTTGAATAAAGAATATGCTTCAAGCATAAACAAATTTTAGGAGATAAAAATTATGAATACACCTGCAAGTCAAACGAATCAAGTCTATACCAGAAATAACCCGTTTCAAGCAAGGGTTCTTAAAAATGTTAACTTAAATGGTACTGGTTCAAATAGGGAAACAAGACATCTCGAATTATCCTTAGAAGGGTCAGGAATTACTTATAATCCAGGTGATGCTCTTGGTATATATCCGGAAAATGATTCAGTATTGGTAGAGTCCCTTCTTAAAGAAATGAAATGGGACGGTAGCCAGACCATCGTAATTAATAAGGCAGGGGATCAACTTTCCCTAAAGGATGCCTTAACAACATACTTTGAAATCACTTTATTGACAAAGAAAATAGTACAGAACTTTTCAAAGTTAGTTGATAATGAGGATCTAAATCAACTTGTTTCTTTAGAAAATGCTGCAAGCTTAAAAGAGTACATGTATGGCCGGGATTTACTAGATATGATACAGGATTTCGGGCCATGCCATGTTGAAGCACAAGAGTTTGTTACATTATTAAGAAAGATGCCGGCACGATTATATTCCATTTCCAGCAGTCAATCTGCCTATCCGAATGAAGTACATTTAACAATTAGTGCGGTACGATACACATCAAACGGCAGAGACAGAAATGGTGTATGTTCTGTTCAATGTTCAGAACGAGTTTCTGAAGGAGATTCGCTTCCTGTATATATTCAGCCGAATAAACACTTTGGCCTGCCAGAGTCAAGTGAGACAGATATAATCATGGTTGGTCCAGGAACTGGTATTGCTCCTTTTCGCTCCTTTATTCAAGAACGTTCTAAAATGATGGGCAGCGGAAGGACATGGCTGTTCTTTGGGGCCCAACATTCACAAACAGATTTTCTTTATAAAGAAGAGTTAGAAAAACATCAAGAAGAAGGGGTTCTTACAAAATTAACAACAGCCTTTTCTCGTGATACAGATGAAAAAGTTTATGTTCAAACTAAAATGATGGAGACAAGCAAGGAATTATATGAATGGTTACAAAATGGAGCACATTTTTATATTTGCGGAGATAAGGAACATATGGCTAAAGATGTGCATAACACATTAATAGAAATATATTCAAAAGAAGGAAGCATGAGTCGGGAAGAAGCAGAAGAAAAAATTACTGAACTGCAAAAGAGTAAAAGATACCAAAAAGATGTGTATTAATAAATTTTCTTATTAAAGTCATTTTAGAAAATAGTTATTTAATAGGAGCTGTTTTTGAATGAAAATCGGGGTAAGTGAAAAGGCGCTGGATTGGTTTAAAGAAGAAGTGGAGTTAGAGGCAGGAAGTAAAGTTAGATTCTTTACGCAAATCTATGGTACAAGTCCAATTCAAGAGGGTTATGCGCTTGCTTTTACAATAGATAACAGCCCACGCAATGTTGCTGTGCAAACAGTATCAGGGGGCATTACCTTTTTTATTGAAGAAGCAGATTTATGGTTTTTTAATGGTCATGATTTATATGTAGAATATAATGAAACTAATAATGAGTTGGAATATAAGTATCTCAAACCTTAAAAACAGACCTTAGACAAGATATTCAATAATGATCCTATTGTATTAAAGATTAAATATGATTAAAGTTCTTGTTTTGAAGGGTGAATATTGTGAACATATTTACCCTTCAACTAAGATACTGATTGCAGAGCAACTATATATTTGAGTGTTGAGAAGGTAATCCGCTAACATGCTCTTGTTTAGTTGTGCTTTATTTTTTAGTAGCCCCAAATACATGCTATAGCATACATTTGACTGAATCGTCGTTATCATGTAGAAGACTTAGCAATCAATTGATTTTTTCCAGAGTGAAATTTCCTGATATATGATAAAAATAATTTANCTTTGTGNAAATGTTTAACATTATAATTTGGGAAAAAAATCCTTCGAAAAATGGACATAAATTTTTTNAGGAAACCATGTTAACATTATAAATATAGTGTAAATAGAAAAGCTATACATATTTTACAAGAAACATGTTTGGATATGTGGACTATGTTTAGTTCTTTAGTAGTTTATCTATAATTGGTAAATAAAAATGAAGGAATGATACAAATTGTTGTTCACAGAGTATTAAGTATGCAATAACTTGTTCATTATTTCACATAAAATTACATTTGAGGAGGCTTAAAATGGAGTTTGATACAGTTACGGTAAGCAGATTAATTACTGCTATGACGCTAATATTTCATATTGTGTTTGCTACATTAGGTGTAGGTGTACCATTATTTATTTCATTAGCTGAATTTATTGGAATTAAGAAGAAAGACAAACATTATGAATTATTAGCAAAACGTTGGTCCAGAGGTTTTGTGATATCTGTAGCTATTGGGGTTGTTACAGGTACGGCTATAGCCTTACAGTTATCACTAGTTTGGCCTAATTTTATGGAACTTGCAGGGAATGTGATTGCATTACCGCTATTTATGGAAGTCTTTGCATTTTTCTTTGAAGCAATTTTCCTGGGGATTTATTTATATACTTGGGATCGATTTAAAGGAAAATATACACACTGGTTATTATCTCTACCTGTAATTATAGGAGCAGGTATGTCTGCAGTCTTTATAAGCACAGTGAACTCGTTTATGAATTCACCTGACGGATTCACAATGGTGAATGGTGAATTTGTGGGTGTAAATCCATTACAAGCAATGTTAAACCCATCAACTCCAACAAGAGTTTTCCATGTCTTAGGAGGTTCGTATTTAACAGTTGCTGCGATACTAGCTACTATTGCCGCATTTGCATTATTAAAAAAGAAAGGTGCTGCAGAATATCATAAAAAGGCATTAAAGATGACTGTTATTTCCATGTTCGTATTTTCCGTGCTAACTGCATTAGGTGGAGATTTATCGGCAAAATATCTAGCCAAGCATCAGTCTGAAAAATTAGCAGCCGCAGAATGGCACTTTGAAACAGAGGGAAATGCTGATCTTATACTTTTTGGATGGTTAAATGAAGATAATGAAGTGGTTGGCGAGATTCGAGTCCCAGGTTTTCTCAGCTTTTTAGCACACGGTGATTTTACGAGTGAGGTACTAGGGCTTGAGGAAACACCAGAAGGGGAACGACCACCATTAATCATTCACTATTTATTTGATTTGATGGTTATGATTGGCTTTTTCTTATTAGGAATTTCATTCTTGTATCTAGTATTAAGTAGATTTAAACGATGGGAAGTACACAACAAGTTTATTCTATGGCTACTCGCTTTAGGGGGGCCACTTGCAATGTTAGCAGTGGAATTTGGCTGGGTTTTTGCAGAACTGGGCAGACAGCCATGGATTTTAAGAGGATACATGACAGTGGAAGAGGCAGCAACTAAATCTCCATATATTGTTCACATGTTCTTCTTATTTTTAGCACTATACATAGTGCTTGGAACACTATTTGTGCTTACTTTGAGGAAATTATTTAAGGATAATCCAGTGGAACTCGAATTGGAGAAATACTACCCTGAACTTAAAAAGGGGGATAAAAAATGAGCTATGAAGTAATAGGGATTAGTGTATTATGGATATTTTTATATGGGTATCTAATTGTGGCATCAATAGATTTCGGTGCAGGCTTTTTCGCTTACTACGCAAAAATTACCAAACAAGATCACATAATTAATCAGATTATCTCACGATATTTATCTCCAGTTTGGGAGGTAACAAATGTATTTTTAGTATTCTTTTTTGTTGGTATTGTTGGATTCTTTCCATCAACTGCTTATTACTATGGATCAGCGTTACTTGTACCCGCAAGTTTTGCCATCATATTGATAGCAATTCGAGGTTCTTTTTATGCTTTTGAAAATTATGGATCCAAACAAAGTAATGTTTATATGTTTTTATATGGTGCTACAGGGCTATTTATCCCTGCCTCACTGTCAGTTGCTTTAACGATTTCAGAGGGAGGATTTATTACAGAACAAAATGGTCATGTATCATTAAAATATTTTGAGTTATTTACTAGTCCATTAGCTTGGAGCATTGTAGCGTTAGCTATAGTATCGGTCCTGTTTATTAGTGCAAGCTTTATAACTTACTATGCATCAAGAGCAAATGATATACCGGCACTTCATTTAGTGAGGAAATGGGCACTGTTTTGGGCTACACCAACCATTATTATGGCACTTACAACTATGATAGCTTTAAGTCAGAGGAATCAGCAGAATTTTGAAAACATGATAGATTTATGGTGGGTTTTTGGTCTGTCAATGGCGTTTTTCTTAATTGCAATAAGCTTATTATATATTGGTAAGTATTATGGGGTTGCTTTTATAGCAATAATGCTACAATTTCTTTTTGCCTTTTCTGGATACGGAATGGCGAAATTTCCATATTTACTATATCCACAAATCAATATAGAGGATAGTGTTACAAATCCTTCGATGGGAATTGCACTAATTGTTGCATTTATCGGCGGACTTCTATTATTGGTTCCTTCCCTGATTTTACTAATGCGTCTGTTTTTATTTGATGCAAATTATGCGAAGGGTAAAAAATAATGAATGAAATATATTAACAAAGGGCTGAATTGATTATGCAAAAATTAAAGCAGACCATCTGGTTATATAAAAAAAGAATCATTCTTCTAATGGGATTAACGTTAGTACTTGGAATAGCCATTATTACACAGGCATTTGCGATGACTAGTATAGTTGAGGGTGTTTTTTTAGAAAAGCAAACTTTTTCAGCTGTTGTACCATGGTTATTAGTATTACTATTAATACTATTTATTAGATCTAGCACAGATTATTTAAGTAAACGTATCGGGGTTTCAATTGCGAGTGATGTAAAAAAGGCTACTCGTAAAGATTTACTAACGAAATATGCAGGGAGCTCTATACAATTAGCAGAAAAAGGACAAACAGGTAAAAAGGTTAGTATGCTGCTTGATGGTGTGGATGAAATGGATAGCTTTTATAGTCAGTTCATCCCTCAAGTTATGCAGAGTAGTTTTGTACCTGTCTTAGTGCTAATTATAATTTTTACCCAACATGTAAATTCAGGTTTAATCCTATTAGTTTCGGCACCCTTTATTCCGATATACATGATTATCATCGGAATTAAAACTCAAAAAAAATCAGAAGAGAAGTTAGAAAAACTAGCTTCTTTTTCTGGTAACTTTTTAGATGCATTGAAAGGACTTGTTACGTTAAAGTTATTTGATCAAACAAAACGTCAAAAGGACGAATTAGAAAAAAGTAGTTTGAGTTTTCGTGACACAACTCTTGATATTCTAAAGATTGCTTTTACACAATCCTTTGCACTTGAACTTATCTCTATGCTAAGTATAGGAATTGTTGCCTTGGAACTGGCCATACAAATGATTATTTATAAAAGTATGTCTTTCTTCACTGCCTTTTTAATTCTAATACTAGTTCCAGAGTTTTTTAATTCATTAAAAGAACTAGGTACAACATTTCATAATGGCAGGGCTAGTATGGGAGCAACAAAAAAAGTTTTGGAAGAATTTGAGGAACAGGATAGCTTGATATTATGGGGAAAGGAAGAATTGCCAAAGCAGAATGTACCACCAACTTTATTGCTTGATCAAGTAAGTTATACCTATCCTAGTGGGGGCTTTCGCTTACAACCTGTGACTGCTACTTTTTTACCAAAACAAAAAATTGCGATTGTTGGAGCGAGTGGAACAGGAAAATCTACGTTACTGAACATATTGGCAGGAATGATAACTCCAGAACATGGGTCAGTGAAAATTAATAATATAGATCTTACTAACTATACAGAAGCTTCCTGGTTAAATCAGCTCTCTTATATTTCGCAAAATCCTTATATTTTTACTGGTACGATAGGTGAAAATATTTCAATGGGAATTACGGGAAAAGTGGAAGAAGCAGCTATACGAGAGGCTGCAAGATTGGCAGGGCTTTTACCACTAATTGATTCTCTAGAAAAAGGTTTTCGAACAGAAATAGGGGAAGCTGGCAGAGGACTTTCTAGCGGTGAGAAGCAGAGGGTATCCATTGCACGAGCCTTTCTTAAAAAACCAAATATTGTTTTACTTGATGAGCCAACGCGTGGACTTGATCTTGCAACTGAAAGTATTTTACAGCAATCGATTGAAAAGCTAAGTGAAATGGCAACTGTTATAACTGTAGCTCATCGTTTGCATACTATTAAAAATGCAGATCAGATACTCTATCTAGAAAATGGTCAATTACAAGCAATTGGTACGCATGAATACTTGGTTGAGAATATACCAGCATATAAGGAAATTGTTACCGTTCAAAAAGGGGGGGCTAAACAGTGAACGCATTGCTAAAAGTTATAAAGCTAGTTTTAATCGAGAAAAAAGATATCGTTATCGCGGTTATTTGTGGTTTCATTGCTGGAATTAGTAGCGTTGGTCTGTTTGCTGCAAGTGGCTACCTTATTTCTAAATCAGCCTTAATCCCTCCCTTTTATACATTAATTATCTTAACATCGACTGTAAAATTACTTGGTCTTGTTAAAGCGGGGGCAAAATACGGAGAGCGTCTTTATTCCCATCGAGCAACATTTACAATTTTAAGTAATTTACGAGTAACCTTTTTTGAAAAGTTAACCCCGCTTGTACCAAATGTTTTTCATAAATATAGAAGTGGCGATTTATTAGCACGAGTAGTTGGAGACGTAGAGAGTTTGCAAAATTTCTTTCTGAGAGTCTTTTACCCACCAATGGTGTTATTACTCGTCTTTGTCAGTACCATTTTCTTCGCTAGTTTCTATTCGATGGAGATTGCCGTAATACTGATAATTGGATTCTTATTAACTACAATCATCATTCCAGCTCTATTTACTCTAAGACAAGTTAAAATTAATGGGAAAGTTAGGAATGAAAGAGGTGAATTATCCACACATATTACAGAAATGATGTTTGGATTTCGTGATTTAAAGTTATTTCAACAGTTACAGTTAAAACAAAACCATTTATTAAATCAATCGGAAGCCTATATTGCTCAACAAAAAGTTGAAAATATAAATAAAGTATCCAGTCAATCATTTAATGGATTTATGACCTTCGTAGTTAGTTGGTTTGTGTTAGCATCTGGAGCTTATTTAGTTACAAATGGTACATTGGAAGGGATATTTTTGGCGATGTTAGTCATGATTTCGCTAACTGTCTTTGAGCCAGCTGCACCAATGGCAGTCTTTCCAATCTATATGCAAGAAAGCAGAGATGCTTCAAAACGTTTGTATGATGTAATAGACGACCCTGATATTCAAGTTAACGAAACTAATTCAACTATTTTTACATTACCTGATAATGCTCCATCACTCACTTTTAAAGAGATTCAGTTTACCCACCAAGGAGATTGGCGGACTACAATCCCTAATTTATCGTTAACTATACCATCCGGCTCTAAAGTAGCAATTGTTGGTGCAAGTGGTTCTGGAAAATCAACGTTGCTTCAAATTGTATTAAAGTTAATACAAGTACAAAACGGTAAGGTCTGCTGGGACAAACACGATACAGCTAGTATTGCAGGCGAAGCGATTTGGGAACAAACAAAAGTAGTATTACAAGAAAATCATTTTTTCTACGGGACAATTCGAGAAAACCTTACATTAGCAGGATCAGAACTTACTGATAACCAGCTGAAAGCTGCCCTAACTGACGTGAATCTCGAGCATTTCTCATTAGATCAGCAAGTATTAGAAAATGGTGAAAATCTTTCTGGAGGAGAAAAGCAGCGTTTAGCCATTGCTAGAGCTTTCCTTAAAAAGGGACATCTTTGGTTGTTAGACGAACCCACATCATCTTTAGATGCACTTACAGAACAAAGTATTTATCAGAGACTATTTGAATATGCAGAACATGATACTTTAATTCTAATCAGTCATAGGTTACAAGGATTGGACAGAATGGATCTAATTATTGTAATGGATCAAGGTAATATTATTGAATCAGGTTCCTATCAAGAGCTTATGTTTAAACAAGGATATTTCTATCAAATGAAAACATTAGAAGAAAGTTTACTTTAAGTATTATATAGAATTAAACGAGAGTGTGTAGAACGAAAAATATTTACAAGTTTTATTAGGATCTGCTTTTAATAAACATAAAATGATAGCTAGTTGCCATCAGGTAGCTGGCTTTTTTTCTTGTTATAACAAATATAATGATGATTAAGTATTTAGATCCTAAATATAAATAAGCAGAGGATACTCTCTGCTTATTTAGTAAAAATGCTTATGTAACTTGTAGCTTTTTGGGCCTTCTAACAAGTTCTCCGCCACAGTTAGGGCATATTTGTTTCATATTATCTGTACAGGGTTCACAAAATGTACATTCGTGAACACAAATATAAGCAGTTGAGTGGTCATTTAATAATGAATTGCATCGTTCACATTCTTTTCTCATTTCCAAAGCCATCTAAGTTTTTCTCCTCGCCTTTCAATCGTCGTAAGATAAACATNCTGNTCTTGTATTCTATTGTTATTANTCCCTATATGAATCATGAGATGGGTTATACAAATCTTCCACTGAATTCCTGACAATGGAAAAGTGATCCACATTGTAATGACCATGAAGGGTTTCATTGTGGTGATTAATAATTTGTTCTGCACTTAAAGAATTATTGTCTGTTGTTGAATGGGCGTCGCCTACTAATGTAACGTCAAAACCATTGACAGTTGCTGTTCTAACTGCAGTATCTATACAATGCTGTGTTTTACAACCAGCAATAACAATATGATTTATCTCTTGTGATTTCAGATAATTCAATAGGTTGGTTCCATGGAATGGATTNGTTGCAGTTTTATCAAAGAATTTAGAATCAGCAGGCACATTGATTTCATTGTGAACTTGAAATCCTTTCCCTTTACCTTCTGCAACTTCTAGATCCCTTACAAATAAAACAGAGACTCGTGATTCTGTCGCTTTTTTAATTAATAAGTTTAGATTCTTAATAAGTTGTTCTTTATTAAAAACTGCCTTTTCCTCTTGATTNCCATCAATTATTTCTTGTTGTGCATCAATAACTAATAATGTTTGATTCAAATTATTTTCCCCTTTCAATTTTGGGGAAACGCTAAGTAATTAGATTACTTATTCGTACTCCCCTTATAGATTTTTAAGTATATATTTTTGTCGTTTGTCATAATACCTACCTCCTAAATAAAGATTATTATACATATCTGAATTATCAGACGTTTAAATTGTAACATATTTATTTTATTGATAGGTATCGCTGTAGTAGATAAATTTATGATTGTTAAATTGGCAGGTTAGTTATTAAGTGTCGTTGGATTATTCGCTTAATAAACCAACAAAGAGGACTATCCAGCAGGGATAATCCCTTTGAATGAAATTAAATTAACACCATAAGAGAGCCGCCAATCGCCCCAGTCACAACTATGACCCAAGGAGGTAATTTCCAATATTCTAACATGCTGAATAAAATCGCTGAAAAAGCAAAATCAATTGGAGCAAGTATTGAACTCGTCCATATTGGCTGGTAAAATGCTGCAATTAAAATCCCGACAACTGCAGCATTTACTCCCATTAACGCTCCTTTTATTTTGGGATTACGACGTAATGAATTCCAAAATGGTAAAGAACCTAATATGAGTAAAAACGCTGGTAAGAAAATTGCAATTGTTGCAAGTATTCCGCCCCACCAACCATTCATAACAGCTCCGAGGTATGCAGCAAATGTAAATAATGGACCAGGAACAGCTTGTGCAGCACCATATCCAGCCAGGAATTCATCTTTGCTAACCCATCCAGTAGCTAGAAATTCCCCTTGTAGTAAAGGCAAAACGACATGTCCACCCCCAAAAACTAAGGAGCCTGAACGATAAAAACTATCAAACATTGCAATCCATTCTAAAGAGGTTACTTCTTTCAATATTGGAAGAAGGAAGAGTAGGCCAACAAAAAGAACTAAACAAATAAGGCCGAAACCTTTGGAAACAGGAAATGATATTTTTGAATTATTATTATCAGCTTGATGTCTATATAGAAGAAAGCCAACCAATGCAGATATGGTAATAACGCTAACCTGAGTATAGGCTGTTTGCCACATCAGCGTTCCAACTAATGCAAATAAAGCAATCGCTTTTCTTTTTATGTCAGGAGTTAGATTTTTCGCCATTCCCAATAAAGCATGTGCAACTACTGCCACAGCTACAAGTTTTAAACCATGTATCCAGCCTGCATCTCTTAAATCGAATCCTTGGAGAATTATTGCAAAAAGAACCATTGCGACAACAGAAGGAAGTGTAAATCCAATAAAAGAAACTATCCCTCCCAAAATTCCACCCCGCATAACTCCAATTCCAATACCCACTTGACTGCTAGCTGGACCAGGTAAGAACTGACAAAGAGCTACTAAATCAGCATAACTTTTTTCATCCATCCACTTTCTTCTACAGACATATTCGTTATGAAAATAACCTAGGTGCGCAATAGGTCCTCCAAATGATGTTAAACCCAATCTGCTTGAAATGAAAAGAATTTCCAGTAGCGATGAAAGAGTTCCTTTTTTGCTATTGTCCTTCATTATATCCTTCCTTTCCTAATCATTCATTTCTTTAAAGAGCTCATATGTCTTATTCCTTGCTTAATTAAAATGTTTCTTTCGGTGTTGAATTAATTTCGCGGTTATTTCCAACTGCATTTTTTCTTATTTTATAAGTAGACCATGCGAATCTAATGAGTAAAAAATAGGGTATAACCACTGTTCTTTACGTTCATCTAGCTTCCATACACCAGAAATAGGGGTTCTTGCGTAATGTATAACGTGTATCTGAATGAATCTGAAAATAATTTTCTTAGAAGTTTCCTTTTCAAAGTTTCATCTTTCAAGAGATAACAATATTGATACTATCCATTATAAAATTTGAAATTACAACGAAATAGGAACTAATTTAACAAAATCTTTACTTAAAAATTTATTAGAAAACATAGGGACCTTGTTATTTGAGGAAGTTGAACGAGACAATGAATAATCCACTAATTTTAATGGATAATAAAAAAGGGAGGGAATAGTGTGAAGGAACAAGTGGCGAAAATTGAAGAAATTAGAGAAGCTGAAATTACACAAAGTGATCGATGGATAAGTTATTGGCAAGATTATTCTAGTATTGATACATGGCAATTTTGGGTCGTATTAGCAATGTTCTTACTTCCACTCGTNNTTTTAATTCTTTTTATAGACCGGANAAAGGTCTTCCAACTTGGTTTTTACGGTTATGGNATACATATATTTTTTGCTATTATTGANTCATTTGGAGTCGTAAAAGGATTATGGATATATCCTTATAAGATACTNCCTGCATTACCAGCAAGTGTTGCACTTGATTCCTCATTTGTTCCTGTTACTTTTATTCTTCTCTANCAATATATCCTTAATAAAGGGAAGAACTATTATATATGGATGTTATTTCTTTGTATAACTTTTGCCTTTTTTATAAAGCCTTTATTGGTNGGATTAGGTTTGTTTCGCTTTGGTGGAAAAGAGAATTTTTTATTGCTTTTTTGGGGATATTTGGCTGTAGCGCTTATACCTAAATGGATCACTGATTTTTTTATGTACTTACTAAATAATGATCGCTGGAGTTTACTCAATAAATGGCGGAATTTATATAATAAAAATCCATAAAGCTGCATATTTGCGGCTTTTTCTTTGTTTTATAGTAAGTATGAACTTTTTAAAAATCTGTTATTCTTATTTAGCAACTAATCACCTAAGNTAAAGAAGGAATTAACAAACTAAAAGTGAAATTTGTCTTTAATAAGTCATATATTTTAAACTTCATGTACATACACTCTGTTAAGGCTTTATAGAGATAATCATATCCAAAACAGCTTTTAAAAAGGAGAATTTTTCATGAAGGCGATAATATATGAAGAATATGGAACGACAGATGTCCTTAAGCTAAAAGAAATAATAATTCCTGCTCCTAAGGATAAGGAAGTACTGGTAAAAGTCCATGCAGCTTCTGTAAATTCATGGGACTGGGATCTTGTAAGAGGTAAACCGTTCTTAACTCGTATGGGTGGACTTTTAAAACCAAAATACAGTATTTTAGGAGCGGACATATCCGGTAGGGTAGAAGCTATTGGCAGTAACGTAACACATCTAATGCCAGGTGATGAAGTGTTTGGAGATATATCCTGGTGTGGTTGGGGCGGGTTTTCAGAGTATGTTTGTGTACATGAAGATGCATTGTCCTCAAAACCAGCTAGTATGACATTTGATCAAGCGGCGGCCATTCCTCAAGCTGCTGTTCTCGCCTTACAAGGTCTACGAAAAAAAGGCCAGATTACGGAGGGGGAAACAGTTTTACTAAATGGTGCCGGTGGAGGTGTCGGTACATTTGCATTGCAAATTGCAAAATTACACGGTGCTGAAGTAACCTGTGTGGACAGCGCAGAAAAGCTGGATATGTTAAGGGCATATGGAGCAGATTATGTCATTGACTATACTAAAGAGGATTTTACCCAAAAGAAAAAGTCTTATGATTTAATACTCGATGTTGTTGGAACACGGTCAATCTACGATTATAAGCGTGTCTTAAACACTAACGGGACATATGTTATGGTTGGAGGTTCCCTGTCTCTAATCATGCAATTATTATGTTTAGGACCTTTGATTTCAAAAACGGAAAAAAAGAAGATGAATATCCTTGTTCATAAACCAAATAAGAAGGATCAAGATATTTTAAAAGAGCTTTTTGTTGCAGGTAAGCTAGTACCTGTAATTGATAGACGGTATAAGCTAAATCAAGTGAAAGAAGCTATACGTTATCTTGGTGAAGGTCATGCTAAGGGAAAGGTAATAGTTAGTGTGGAAGATGGAGAGGAAATTATTTAGAGAAATTAAAGTATAGAAAACAATGAAATGGTTGCAAAGTATTGCTTTGACAGGCTTAGAATACTTTGCTGAAAACTTTGTATAGTATATCACTTTAAATGAAGGATACCCTTATCACCTTATATTTAGAACGGTATGACACAATTGTGGTAGGCTTCACACATTTTTCATATTTTGAAGACACTCTTCCCGATCAAATTAAAATTATCTCAAGAAGTATTGGGTCTGCGAAAAATGTAATAGGATACTCCAATCGAAGGAAAAAAGATAATTCAAGGGAGACTATATACTTTCATACTGGTAAGAAAGTAGTAGATCAAGATATATTTGCAAACTACAATCAGTTGTATAGAAAATTAGATGAAATTCAGAAGTGAAATGTTAAAGTAGTATATATCAGTTTAAAGGGTGAGGGGGATAGTCGAGTTCCTTCACCCTGTTTGAATTCACACAAAAATAGGTTGTCATGTTCGATTGCTGTTACAGAAAGTAGTTTTGGGGATTTTTTAATGCACTGGCAATTTTTCTAATTCCTTCGTCAATTTGATTGACAAAAATATTTGAAACATTCAACTTCAGTATCCGTTCATTGTAAAAGTCGTCTAAATAATTTCTTTCAACCGAATCTAGATAGATACCTTCTTCATGTAATTGGTAAACAAATGATGTTAAATTCACACGCTTTGGCAACAAAATATGACTATGCATGACTATTTCTGCTGATGATTCGTACATAGATAAATGATCTTGTATGGATTGATACAGAACTTTCGCACGTGCCTGGTAAATATCACTGACTTTTGTTTTATTATGTTCATACATACCATTTTTTAAATAAAGATATAAGGCGGCTTGTGAGATCATAGAGCTGTCAATATCCGTTGTCATTTTAAATCTTTGGAAAATATCAATAAGTGAAGGAGGAAGAACCGCCAATCCAACTCTTAACCCAGGAAACAGTATCTTTGAAAAACTTTTTAAATAAATAACTTTATTATGGTAATCATCCGTAAATAGAGGATCGTTCTTCGGGTTGTTTTCAAAATCAGCTAAATAATCATCTTCTAAAATATATACATTATATTGCTCCGCTAATTGTAAAATAGCGTCTTTTTCTTTTTTTCCGTATGAAGATCCTAAAGGATTATGGAAGCGTGGCATCGTATAAAAAAATTTAATATCTTCTTCCAGAAATATTTGTTCCAGTTGAGCAAGATCAATACCTTTGGCAGTACGTTGAATACCTATTGCTGGAAGCTGAAAGGTTTTCAGCAGATCCATATATAAATGATAGCTAGGTTGTTCAACTAGAATGGTTGAACGATTGTTTGGAAAGGGCATTATACTTAATAAGGAAAGAGCCTGTTGAACACCTGTAGTAATGAAAATCTGTTCATTTTGTGTAAAAACTTGGTAGGTTTCTAACAATTTTTTTGCTTCTGCTATCAATGGTGGCCAACCTTTTGCCGTTCCATAGCGAAACAATTCTTCTTGATAGGTGTCAATTGCTTTGTTTATGCAGTGCTGAAATTCTTTATAAGGAAATGCATGCCAAGTAGGAGATGAACTTGCAAAATCAATTATGTCAGTTGATGTTGGGGATTTGAACACATGATTATCTACCACATAATAACCACTTCTCGGTTGTGCATA
>Ga0058696_1000610_pt1 | contig 15170 bp, 11 predicted proteins | sample AgamicMgSfrz_FD_55077 | JGI IMG/M metagenome (GOLD analysis project Ga0058696, IMG submission 55077) | Agave microbial communities from Guanajuato, Mexico - Mg.Sf.rz | ecosystem: Host-associated > Plants > Phyllosphere > Phylloplane/Leaf | place: Guanajuato, Mexico | collected 2012-05-30 | reverse complement strand
GCAGTGAAGCTTCCACGGGAGAGCTCAAGTGAAGCTCCGTTCAGAACAGGTTCTTCCGAACCCGGGTAGGTAAAGGTAACGTTACGAATAGCAATGGCGGTAGCTGGTGAAGTAGCAGAGTCAGAAGAAGGTATATTAGGCATAAGGACGATTCTCCGTACCGGAAGCCACCTTGCTTTTGCTCCGTCTAGCACGCATGATCCATAGGGTTACGACCGCGATGAATGCGGCGGCACCGATACTAATCCAGATCGAGGCTGAACCGTATTGATCTGCATAGTCCGTTTCCCATACGGCGAAGTTGATGTCCATCTCAGACAAGGATTCTGCGCCAAAAGCCAGTGCGAGCAGCAGCAGCCCGATCAGGAACAGTTTCGGACGGAAGAAACCAACACCTTCATATTTCATGCCAGGATTACGTGGTTTGATGCCGAGCAGTGGCTCGATTTTGCCATAGAGAAGAGGAACAAGGTAAAGTGTAGGCAGCAGAGCGAACAGGATACCCGAGAATAATACGTCATTCAGGAACCCAACGCCTTCAATCAGCACAACACTCTCGGCAAGCCCGGGAACGGCTTCGAGTTCTTCCACGCCAATCCATACTTTGCCGATATCGACCAATGAACTGAGAAATTGATGAATGATGACCCCGGTCATGGCTGCGATCCCGACTTGCCTACGATTGCGGGGATCACGGACCATGCGGCCGGCGACATACATCGCGAAGGAAAAAGTAATGAATTTCTCCAGTTCGCCGAGTCCGCCGAATTGCCCCAGCATCAGCTCACCGAAGATGACTTCACCAAGAGCAGCACCGAGAGCGGCAATCATGGGATGGAACAGGATGCAGAGCGTCAGTGGAATAAAAGCAAAATATTCAACGGACAATTCAATGGGTCCAAGCTGCAGCTTGGGGATGAGCTCTGTAAACATGTTGGACAAGCCGTACAGTGACATGGAAAGCACAAATACCATCATTTTCTGTGAAGACGTCAGCGTATAACGCTCAGTCATCTTCTTCATCGATACATACCTCCCTGAATGTTGTTGATCATAGCCACAGTCTAGGGGCAGAGTATTAACGCAAAGGAAGAGATTTGTAAATCAATTGTAATATTTATTACAAATATAAAATTTAATGAAAAATTTATTACATACATAAACCACTTGATCTCTACACAGCTGGTATACTGATGGCAGAGCTAGAAAAGGAGTGGATCCGGAATGAATTTATTTGCCCAAAAAGAACAGCTATCACCTGGTCATCTGAAAATTGCCGATTTTGTTGAACGTAACCCCGAAGAGATATTATTCATGACGGAGCAGGAAATCGCCGACAGGCTCGGAGTGAGTATAGCCACCGTTTCGCGCTTCTGGCGTGCTGTTGGATATGACAATGCCAAAGCGTTCAAAATCCGGCTGCGTACCTCCGAGGACACGACACCTGCACTCAAATTAAATAAAACGATCTCCCGCATGGACACAAGCAGCCTGCCTGTGCAATTGCTGGAAGCCTCGGTGTCCCATCTGCAGGAGACGTTATCCCATATGAAGCAGGGAGATCTGGAGCAGGCCGCTTCCATCCTTGCTGAAGCAAGAAGAGTCTATATCTATGCGCCGGGGCCCTCAGCGGGTTTGGCAGAGCTGCTATCATTCCGGTTATCGAGATTTGGTTTAACGGTCATCCATCTGGCCGGAAGCGGACATGAATTGCTGGAATCCCTGATGCACATGCAGCAGGAGGATATGGTCTTACTAATGAGTTTTACCCGTCTGCTGCCTGAAGCAGAAGTCATTCTGGATTATGCCAAGGAAGTAAACAGTAAGGCTGTACTCGTGACGGATCGGGAGGATCTGTTATACGGACTGGCAACGGAATTGTCTTTCTATGTGAGCCGCGGTGAGCTGGGGGAATTCCACTCCATGGTTACTCCGCTTCTGCTTATGGAACAGCTGGTGCTCACTGTGGGGTTGCTGCAGAAGGAGCTGGCGTTATCCAAGCTGGAGAGGCTCGCTGAACTGCGCAGCAAATATGCGGGTAAGCTGCCTCGCGGATAATTCCTGGTATTGTGAAAAAGCTGCAGGTTATACAGGTCCTCTTTTGCTGTAAAAACATAGATGGGAACCAGGGCTGCTGTTGCTAAACATCCAGTATCCAACTCATAGTGAGGCCAAACGCTGGACGCCTCCAGCAAGAAGCACGCAGATTGAATAGGGGGTTCAAATTACCTTCGAGCTGTTTCAAGGTGCAGAGTGAACGGACCGTTTCGGATGAGACGGTTCTTTTTTTGTTCAGTACCTACTTGTCCATTCACGTGCTGACTCTTCATTATAAGATTGGCTTAGTGTGTGGGAGTATCTAAATGCTTGTTAGGCGAATATTTTTTTTGAAAAAAATGAATGTAAGTGATCCAAATGCCCCAAATTGGGGTATCAATAGTAGAAGCCTTCATAACTTTAATTTTTCAAGTACATAACTGTCGGAAAGTGTCCTTTTTTATGGTGAAAATGTTTTTTTTAGCTGTCTATTTCGGAGTGAAGCGTGGGGGAATTCAGGTGCCTATAGTTGAGTTGGAAAAGAAAGACGTTGTCACGGATGCACTGGTCATTAAGGCGATGGAAAAAAGTCTGGCCATCATTCGGTTCGATCTGGATCGACGGGTGACGTATGTCAATGAGACATTTGCTAGCACAATGGGATATCAGGTAGATGAAATGTACGGGATGCATCACCGGCAATTGTGCTTTGCTGATTTTGCAAACAGCATGGATTACGAGTTGTTCTGGAACAGTATCTTAAACGGTGTAAGCTTCCAGGACAAGATCGAGCGTAAGGATGCCAAAGGCAGCTCCGTCTGGCTTGAGGCAACCTATATGCCTGTCTATGATGAGCGTAATGAGAGAATTTTGGGTGTATCCAAAATGGCTACCAACATTACAAACCGTCAGAGAAACCTCTCGGCAGTGGTCCATGAATTGAAAACGATGTCACACGAGATGAACGAGCATGCGGATATCGGAATTGAGCGCAGCCGGGAACTGCTGTCCAGTGTCACTGAAATTTCAGAGGTTTCGACCCATAACCGGGCTACATTGACTGATCTGCAGGAGCAAGCGGGTTCTATCCAAGGTGTCGTCAAAACCATTCAGGAGATTGCATCGCAAACACAGCTGCTCGCGCTGAATGCTGCTATTGAGGCTGCGCATGCGGGTCAGTATGGGCGTGGGTTCGATGTTGTAGCCAAGGAAGTCAGAAAGTTGTCTGCCATGGTAGCGGATTCCATTAATGAAATCCGCGATAGTGTAAGTGGCATCACGAAAGAGATTAAGAACATTTCCAGGGGAACTCAAAAAGTTGAAGAGTACGCCCAGCTCAGTCAGCAGAAGATCGCGGTAGCGTTGAAGGATTTTACAACTATTGTAGAGTCTGCACAGCTGCTTGATGCCAAAGCGCAGCAGGTCACCAAGATTGTCTAATATGTATTTCACTTTCCATAGAATGAGATGAACGGTACAGATGAGGCAGGTCTCCTTAACAGAGGCCTGCTTTTTTATTACGCCAAAAAAACGGGAATTATTGTGAGCCTTCGGGGAAAGAATACTCAGAAATACATGTAGGTTGTAGTGTACAGCATAGAGAAATGTTGGGGTGAGGGTGATGTGGTCCAAAATATTATCGTTTGTACCTGAATGGTCGATATGGTTGCAGGCATTTTTGGTTGTGATTATTCCACTCGTCATATTAAAAGTAGCTCGATGGATGAGCTCTTCCATTAGAAAAGGTGCATTCACGAACCCCGATTCACAGCAGAAGCAAAGCTCCGGTGATTCCTCTTCAAATGGTTCTGACCAAGCGCAGGGAATCGAAACCGGGGCATATGCAAACATCAAGCTGACGGGGCACTATACCACAGATCTGATCAGTTCAAGAGAAACCTTTGGCCAGAATGCCGACGTACATATACGGGAGTTTTTCATCTATGGTACGGATACGCCAGCGGCTGTCATGTATGTCGATGGTCTGGTAGATCAGGAGTTGGTCGATGACCATTTGATCACTCCTCTTATGTTAAGAGGGGTGCCCGAACTGAAACAGGATGCCTTCATTCATCCGGAAAATGCTCATCTGCTTAAGGGATATCTGAAAAATCATTTGCTGCCGGTCAGTCAGGTAGAAGAAACGGAATCATTGCAGGAACTGGCCCTGGGTGTGCTGTCAGGGAAAAATGCCCTAATTATTAATGGCATGCCTGGTGCTCTTCTGATCGGGTCGGCCAAAGGAAAAACGCGCAGTATTGAAGAGCCGTTATCCGAAGCCCTGCTCCGAGGTCCGCGAATTGGTTTTACGGAAAGTCTGAGTGATAATACGGGGGTACTACGGCGATATGGCAGTAACCAGAGTCTGTTCATACAGAAATATGAAGTAGGCACACGGATCAAAAAGGATCTGGTTATTGCGTATATTCAGGATATAGCCAACCCCGAGATAGTAGCTGAAGTAAAAAAGCGAATTGAGAAGCTCGATGTAGACGCCATGTTGGAATCTGGGTATGTAGAGCAACTCATTGAGGATGATCAACTGAGTCCTTTTCAGCAGGTGCAAAATACCGAGAGACCGGACCGGGTTATCAGTGCTTTGCTTGAAGGACGTGTTGCGATTTTGCTGGATGGTACACCCTTCGCATTGATTGTGCCGACCACCTTCAGCATGCTGCTACAATCACCGGAAGACTACTATGAACGATGGATTCCGGGGACCTTTCTCCGCATGCTTCGTTTTCTGGCAGCCATGATTGCACTTCTCGCACCTGCCTTGTATATCTCGTTTATTTCCTTTCATCCGGGTCTGATTCCGACCAAACTGGCATTGACCATTATTGAGACGCGAAAAGGAGTACCTTTTCCTTCCATTATTGAAGCACTCATTATGGAGACGGCCATTGAGATATTACGCGAAGCTGGCATACGTCTGCCGAAACCGATTGGACCTGCGATGGGCATCGTCGGCGGTCTCATTATCGGGGATGCCGCCGTACAGGCGGGGATTGTCAGTCCGTTTCTCGTAATTGTCGTTGCCGTTACGGCAATATCGTCATTCTCCATCCCCACATACAGCGCAGGGATAACGCTGCGGATTCTGCGTTTCATAGGCATGTTTAGTGCAGCTATTCTTGGCTTGTACGGGGTGGTTTTGTTTATCCTGTTGCTCTGCAGTCATCTTGCACGCTTACAGAGCTTCGGCGTTCCATATGTCAGCCCAAGTGTTCCTTATAAATTGTCGGACTGGAAGGACTTTCTGATCAGGGCCCCAATGAGCATGATGAAGAAACGCCCTTACATGATGAAACCCCAGGATCAGGATCGCAAGAAATGAGGACAAGGCTATGAAACTGATGAAGAGGTGAAATCGATGAAGCATCCCTATACTCCCATAACAACAACTCAGGCTGCGATCATGATCATCAACTACATGCTGGGAGCAGGCATCCTGACCTTGCCCCGGACAACCGTGGAAGCAGTGAATACGCCGGATGTATGGATGTCCATTATCATTTCGGGTTTGATAATCCTGCTCATTGGTTTCATCATGGTTAAGCTGTGCCGAAGATTTCCAGGAAAGACCGTGTTCCAGTTTGTTCCGGAGATTACCGGCAAGTGGATTGCCATGTTAATCAGTATGGCGATTATCCTGTACTTCGTCGTAATTTCTGCATTTGAAGTCAGGGTATTGGCGGAAGTGACTAATTTATATCTGCTTGAGCGTACGCCAACTTGGGGGATTGTCATGGGATTTATGTGGATTGGGATCTATCTGATATCCGGAGGCCTGAATGCGATCGTTAGGTTGTTCGAGATTATTTTGCCGATCACAATTGTTATCTTTGTCATAGCTATCCTGCTTAGCAGCAAAGTGTTTGAGATTAACAATCTGAGACCTGTGCTCGGTGAAGGATTTATGCCAGTCATTAAAGGGTTGAAGCCTTCACTTTTGTCATATACAGGCTATGAGATCATGTTTGTCATCATGGCTTATATGAAGAACCCTGAAAAGGGAAATAAGGCGATGATCTGGGGAACGGCTATCCCTTCGTTAATCTATCTGGTAACGGTTATTATGGTGGTGGGCAGCCTGTCCATTAATGGCATGAAGACCAGAACCTGGCCTACACTTGATTTGATGAGAAGTTTTGAGATTCAGGGATTGATATTCGAACGATTTGAATCGTTGCTGCTGGTCATCTGGATTATGCAAATTTTTTCGACATTCACCGTCACGTTATACGGTGCTTCCATAGGAAGTGCGCAATTGTTCAAGCGGAAGGAAATACTGGGGGCTATGTTTATATTAGTTGCCCTTATCTATTTTATTGCCTTCCTTCCAAATGACGTCAACCAGACTTTTGCACTAGGTGACTTTTTGGGAAAAGTATCTGTGTGTTTGTTTGCTATCCTTCCAGCCCTTTTGTTGCTGTTAAGTGTTGTTCGCAAGAAAGGAGGCCAGAAGAAATGAATATTCCTTGGAAGAAGCTAATCTTGTTTTCTGTATCGTTATGCATGTTATTCACGCAGACAGGATGCTGGAGCAGTAAAGAGATCGAGGACTTGGGCGTCTACGTGGCTCTGGGGATAGATGTCGCCGAGCAAACGGAATTTGAAAAGGATGTAAANGCTCATGGCGGTCATTATCCAAAAGAAAACAATATTACCGCCACAGTTCAGATTGTACCTAAGGATTCTTCGAAATCCAATAGCCAGCAAGGTTCTCCTTCAGCGGGTAAATCCTATTTTAACGAACAATTAACGGGGGATTCTCTATTAGAAATTTTCCGTCAGTTTGCACTCAGAAGAGACCGCCCCCTTATTGGGCATCACTTGAAAGTTATCGTCGTTTCCCAAGAAATCTCACGGAAATATAGCTTGGAACAATTACTCGATTTTGTATTGCGTGATAACGATATTCGGCCAAGCTGTCTGGTCGTGGTGAGTGATGAAAAAGCCATTGATGCCTTGTACTCCAATGATCCTAGTGAAATCCCGGCATTTTACCTGACAGGTTTGGTGGACAATTCATACTTGTCCAACAAAATCATGCCTGCCGTGTCACTGGCCAAGCTGGATGCAACCATGCAGTCGGGCCAAAGCTTTCTCTTGCAGAACGTCATCTCCTACAAAGGTGAACATAAATTTTCAGGCGCCGGGATATATGATTCAAAGACCAAGCGCCATATTGGTACATTAAGCCAAACCGATCTCGAAGGACTATCCTGGCTTCAGGAAAGGCCTAAGGGAGGCGTAATAAAAACATATGACGCTCGAACCGGAAGTACGATCGTATATGAGATTAAGCATACCAAAGGCAAAATTATTCCTACCGTCCATGGAGATGACATCTCGTTTCATGTGAAGGTGGAATCGGAAGGTTGGTTTATGGAAGATTGGGCCGTTCCCGAAATACCAGGGGACGAAGATTACATTCATAAACTGGAGGAGGAATTCAAAAAAATTGCTGAACAGCAGGTGAAACAGGCTCTGGATAAAATGCAGCACAAGTACAAGGTGGATGTTGGTGGGTTTGGCGAGAAACTNCGCATTAAATATCCAAAAGTATGGAAGAAGGTTAAACCGGATTGGGACAAAACATTCAGTGAAATCCCGATTACTTACGACATTAAAATCAAAATCAAGAATCAGGGATCATCAACGGAGTGATATCCGNACAAACCATACAGCCTTTCAGACCCCGCGAAGGATCTGAGAAGGCTGTTTCATATGCCCGTACTCATGAAAAGTTATTCAATAACCAGCATGCGTGGTGAAGTTTCTTGAATGACACGGGAGGAGAACCAGGAGCCGAGGGCTGCTGCAATAATGCCTATGCAAGAAAATAGAACAATTCCACCCCCATTCAGAATAAGAGGAAGCTGTACTATACCATAGTCAGCAAGGATCATTTCAAGAAGAATAGGCAGCACATACACGCCAATCAGGATTCCCAGCAGAGCGCCCATGGCGGATAGGGCCGATACTCCCATGGCAATAGACAGCCGAATGCGGCGAGAGGTCAATCCTAGCGATTTGTAGATGCCATACGTTCTGCTTTCTTTGCGAATACTAATCCGGCAGGTACTGAAAATAATAATAAAAGTAACCAGGATAAACAGCAGCCCGAGCAGGCTCATGGGGTAAATTAGAATGTCTGCTGCCTCGGCATAGACCGAATCGAGGAGTGTCTTCTGCGTTACAACGGAAGCGGATTCTTTAAAGTGATTATTCATCTCCTTGGCAACATGTTCCGCTTCCAGCGGGTCATTCAAATTAATGAATATGGCATCGAAATCACCGTAATTCGGACGGATCGTATTCATAGCCTCCATCGTAATTCGTCCGGAGATGGACATATTGGCAATGGCTTGATAAATTCCTGTGATGAGGAATGTGCGCTTTTCCCCTTCAATATAAAGTTCCAGAAAGTCACCCGGTTCTTTGTTTAAGGACTCAGCTACACCCACGCCGATGGCCATTTCATTCTCCTGCTGCGGATTATTTCCCTCTAATGTTTCAAATCCAAGATCCTGATAACTTCCATCCAGTACACTCAGAGCTACACTGCTGATTTGCCCCTTTGCATCTCTCGAAGGGTCCGGGCTAACTACGCCAGTAATGTTTCCTTGCCAGCCCGCATGTTTGATTCTTGCATCTTCTTGTAACCATTGTTTGAAATCCTCTTTGGGGAAGGTGCTTTTATTCACAACTACAGCAGCGATGTTGGCATTGTCATAACCCCATTTGGCAGCTGTCTGAACAATTCCGGTGATGCTGGTTAACAGAACAAACCCCAAAACCAGTACGGAAGAGGCTATTGTTGTCAGCAGGAGCATTAGAACAGAACTTTTGATGTTTTTGATGACATGGCGAACACCGATCACTGCAGCTACTGGCAGGCGCGCGAACCCGAACAGACTGGTCAGCGGAGAGTTGATTCTCCGTGCCATCCGGGTATTGTCCATCTCTGACATACCATATCGGATGGCCTGCACCGGCTGAATACTCCGTGCTTTCTTGGCATACATGACAACAAACAAAAGGATCATGGCGAACAAGAATACGCCTACCGGCATGGCTGAGCCTACCCCTTCGACCGGGATGTTACGATTTGCCACACGAAGAGAAGACACGGAAATATTGATAATGAATTTGGATACCCACACACTGAGCCCAAGTCCTGGAAGGATGGCTATACAGGAAAGTAATGAATATTGGATGACATAAGTACCGACCGTTTTCGCCGAGGTCAGTCCCAGTGATTTAAGGATGCCGATCGTTTTGTAGTTGGCCAGGATGGCATCTGAAATTGTAAATCCGATCGTAATCAGAGCGATGGCAAGCATGACAACCCCTAGGAAAATCATGATGAATCCGATCATTTGATTAATGATCAGGTAGAAAGAGGAGATGCTCTCAAACTCCATTTTGGTTTCCAGAAACGGACCGCCTGCCTCAAGCGAGTACCGTTCCCAATAACTTGAATGTGTACTGTAATCGTCGAAATGGATACCCATCATATAATTATCGTTTCCCGCAAGGGATTGGACATCATCCAAATAATCCGAAGGATTCATCCAGACTCGTGCTGTATTGGTGAATGGTGCCCCATAGGGGACATCGACCACAATGCCGGATACGTTCATTTCGATGGTAGTGGTTCCGGTTTTGAAGCCAATGGCATCTCCTGCCGAGATACCGTAGGCATTGGCCATGGAAGTGGGAATCCAGACCGAACCTTGTTTGGGAACCGTTTCTGATGTTCCGCTTGAAAAAATCAGTTTATCTACAGCCCCCGGAGTTGAAGGGGTGTTTATCATGTAAAGGTAGACATTAGGGATATCCGTGCCATGAAACGAGATGCCCGATAGCGTACGATACGTAAGCAAGTCAGACACATCAACGCCTTCCTGGGAAGCCCACCAGTTGTGAACAGCTTTCGGATCATTCAGACCTTTTTCAAAAGTCAAAATCTGATGTGATCCATGGGTGCGGGTATGCATTTCTCTAAACTGATTACCTGTGTTGGCCAGAATCATGACTGCAGTAGACAACAGCAGCGTGGATAGAAGAATGAGCAGAGCGATAAACGAGTTTTGTATTTTGCTTCTGCTCAGATAGGAGAGGCTAAGTTTCCACATGACAGCCATCGTTATTCCTTCCCCGATACAAAGGCAAATATCATGTCCTCACGGTCATGAACCTGATGCTCGTGATATGGTTCGAATTCGAGAATGCCGCCAACCTTGCCATCCCGGATCAATATGAGACGATCGGCACGGCAGGCAGCCTTGATATCGTGCGTGACCATGACAACGGACTGCCCTTTTCGATTAATGTCTGTCAGAATGTCGAGAACAGCCTTACCGTGCTCCACATTCAGACTTCCAGTCGGTTCATCGGCGAAGAGGACGTCCGGTATATTGATCAGAGCACGTGCAATGGCGGCTCGCTGCTGCTGGCCTCCTGAAGTCTGGGAGGGAAGACGGCTGCTCAGACCGTCTATATCCAAGGATTTCATCAATTGGGCTGTCCGCAGCTGNATTTCATTCTTTTTGGTCCCGGCGATGTAACCCGGCAGTGCAATATTCTCTNNAATGGAGAGATCCGGCACTAGATTAATACTCTGATAGATATAACCAATCCGGCGAGTACGAAAATCAGACATTTCCCGTTCGCTGTAAGCATCAATGCGCTGCTCCTGAAAATAGACTTTACCAGCAGTCACATGGTCCAGACCACTCAGCAGATAGAGCAGGGTGGATTTGCCCGAACCCGAGTTACCCATGATGACCGTGAAATCCCCTTTGTATATATCCAGATCAACATTACGTATGGCATGGTATTGCTCCGGGCCTGTGCTGTATGTTTTGCATAGGTTATGCGCCCGAATAATGGTCGTTTTGCTCAAGAAGATCACTCCCCACTGCAGTATACGGTTTATTTTAGAGGTGGGATGTTGAGGAAGTCTTATCAAATTATGAATAAAGTATTACAGGCTGGATNCCCGTCTGAATGGATTGGCGACGAGTCAGCAGATCGGCAGACTGAATCGAAANCTGGTTCCATGCCCCTCTTTGCTTGAAAAGGATATACGTCCCCCGTGAGCTTCAATAATATTTTTGCATATGGATAAGCCCAGGCCTGTACCGTCTTGCACGTGACTGGACACAGGTGAAGCCTGCCCCCGGAAATAACGTTCAAATACAAAAGGCATATCTTGAGCCCGTATTCCCTGACCAGTGTCTGCAATCGTCACAATGAACTGATCGGCTTCCAGCTCTGTATGGACACGAATGATATCCCCATGGCGAGTGTGTTTCAGTGCATTGGATATGAGATTGGACAAAACTTGTTCGATCCTTGTGATGTCCATGCGGATTAACACATTCGGAACGGATGCAGGCGTTTCATACGTTAGACCTTTAATGCGTACAGCAGGTCCGAATGATCCAAGCATGGCTTCGAAAGCGGGACCACTATAAACTTCACGCGGCTCTACAGAAATCTGACCCAGCTCGTGAAGTGCATGAATTAGCAGATCTTCAACCAGTTGGGCTGTTCTGTCTGTGTGGGTCTGCATGATTCGCATATATTCCATAAGGGTTTCCTCATCTGTGCACATCCCCTCAGTAATTGCTTCAATATACGCCTTAACCGTTGTAATGGGCGTTTTGATATCATGCGAAATGTTGGTGATGAGTTCCTTTTGCGCCTGTTCCTGCTTCGTGCGTTGTTCACTCAAATACTTGATTTCGGTACGCATCAGATCAAACATGGCATATAATTCGCCTACTTCGTCTGCATGTTTATAATGTATTGGCTTATCGTACTGTCCCTTGAGAATAGATTCAGCATGATGCTGAAGCATATTGACTGGTGACAGTAATCGTTTATGTATTTTGCGATGCATGGTTACCAGGAGAATGCCCAGAATAAGCGCGATCAAGATCGAGAAGCCTGCAACCAGATGGGGCAGGGCCGATGAAGGCTGGACAGTAACCATGGCTTCAGGGATGGTAAAGATGGCATTTCCGATCTGAATCCCATCAGCAGCATGAAGGACAGGAAAAGCGATGTCCAGCATATCATCCTCTCCATTTTTGGCATACACCGGATGGTTCAGATCATAATGCAAGGCAGATGCCAGATGGATACGTTCTCCTTCAGAAGATGGGTCTGAAGAGAGCACGATCGTACCGTCCAGGCCGACATAGGATAACTGGATGCCCTGCTCTTTGGCGATGGCACGAACGGTTTCCTGAACCTTCGGGGTGTTGAGTTGATGATGATTCTGCTCCAAAACGAGCATTACCGGGTTGATGCTGAGCCGGACCTGATTAATGGACAAGTTGGACTCCTCTGTATGACGGCCTAACCGATCCGCGGCAAGTGTCAGGCTGCATCCAAGGAGAAGAATCATCAGAATGAGTACGGTGATCAGCCAGCGTTTGGACCCATTGAGTAACGACATTGAGATTGTTGTCTCCCATCTATCTTATTCGTGGTTGAATTTGTAACCGACTCCCCACACTGTCTTCAGAACAACGGGATGGGAGGGGATAGCCTCAATTTTCTCTCTCAGCCTTCGGATATATACCGTAACGGTATTTTCATCCCCGTAGGCGTCGTATCCCCAAACGGCATCCAGTAACTGCGACTTGGAAAACACCTGATTTTTGTGGCTAGCCAGGTAGTACAGCAGTTCGAATTCCTTCGCAGAAAGTGAAATTTCACTTCCGCTTCGCGTAACCTTGTACGCTTTTTTGTCGATCACCAGATTGGACAGACGAAGGAGATGTGTCTCATCACGCTCGGATGTAAGACGGTCATACCGCCTGAAATGGGCATTGATTCGCGCAAGCAGCTCACTCAGGGAAAAGGGTTTGGTCATATAATCATCTGCCCCAAAGCCCAAACCAAGCACCTTGTCTGTATCACTTCCTCTTGCACTCAGGATGAGAATGGGAATGTTGTTTCTTTGCCTTATTTCCCGACATACATCGATACCGTCCATATCCGGAAGCATAATATCCAGGATGATATAGTCCGGCTGGAGCATGTCCATCAGCTGCAATCCATCTTGTCCAGTGGCTGCAACTGCGGCGTCGTATTGATTTTTGTTCAGATAGTCTCTTACAATGCGTGAAATGTCCTGCTCGTCTTCAATAATGAGTATTTTACGTGAATGAGGCATATGTATCGCTCCAATGAAGGTTAATAGAAATTCCGTTAATGATGGTTGAATTTGTAAATGGCTATGATTTTAACTATACAGGGTTATGCGGGAGGAGTCATGAGTAAATTTGGAGCGGTGAACAGTTCAAAGAACCCATAAACGGCACCTGTTTACAGGTCGTTATGGGTTCGAGATTCCAGATGGTGTTACACATGTTCCATATCAAAAGAGGGGTGAGAATGGGATTTCAGATATTCCAGGGGAGACATCCCGAAGTGAGCGCGGAATACCCGGTGGAAATAGGAATAGCTGGCGAAGCCGCACGTCTCGGCAATATGCTCCAGTGTCATCTCGCTGTATTTCATGCGTTCCAATGCCACATTGAGGCGAATTTCAATGGCGTACTGAATCATGGTTTTGCCGTAGTGCTCCTTGAACAGCCGTACGGCGCGTGACAGGCTTAGACCGGCATAACGGGCTGCCTCTTCAAGTTTAAAGGTAACGGTAGCATGTTCCTCAATGAATCGCTTTAGCTTCAGGGTGGAGGAGACGCTCCGATCCGTCTGGAGACTTTCATTGATGGCGCGGTCGATGTACAGACAGAGTCCGCGTAATAGCGCGTCTTTTAGCTCCTCATTTTCTTCAAGAGGTCCCCTGCGCTGCTCCAGCAAAATATTGCGCCACAGGCTGACCAGCTTGTCATCCAGTCCAATTCGGTTCACGGTAGGGCGCTGAATTCGCTTCCACCATTGATCAATCCAGGATCCTTCACAGAACAAATAATAGTCCCCGCTGGACAGGCGGCCTTCCTTATGGGGTTCTTCGACCACGAGATGATAGTCATCTCCTGGTTTCAACAGCAGCAAATCCCCGCTGGTCATCGTAAATTCCTCATCCTGCACATATACCTTGCAAGAGCCTTCGGTTTGCAGACGGAACAGGTAGGTCTGCAGCTCGCCCTTCATGTTGTGGTTAAATGCCTTGTAGTGATAAGAGTAGTCACAGATCAGTACTGAAGTCTTCAACGGTTCCAAAGATGCAATCCTCCAATATAGGTATCGTGCATGCACTTTAATAGGTGAAATCATAGTGATGCAAAATACTGGAATAAAAATTCGATCAGATAGTTCATGTTCTGACGATATTGTATATGTTCATTCTAGCCTGTTTTGAGGTAGGATGATACCAGATAGAGCAATGAAAGCAAATTTGAGAGCAGAGGTGTATCATTCATGAAAAAACTTAACATTGGTTTGCAATTGTTCACCCTCCGTGATGAAACTGCAGCAGATTTCCCTGGCACATTGCGCAAGGTAGCAGAGCTTGGTTATGAAGGTGTGGAATTCGCTGGTTATGGTGACATTCCTGCCGAAGAGATGAAAGCATTGCTGGATGAGCTAGGTCTCAAAGGATTCAGCAGCCACGTTTCCCTGCACGCAATGCGCGAAGATTTGCAAAAACAAATTGATTACCTCAAAACGATTGGGGCTCAATATATGATCTGTCCTTACCTCATGCCTGAAGATCGTCCTGATAATGCTGAAGGCTGGACCAAGCTGTTCGCTGAACTGCAGCAATATGGTGCGGAAGCAGCGAAACAAGGNTTGATCTTTGGTTATCACAACCATGACTTCGAATTCCATGGCCAAGTGGGCNACAAAAATGCCTTTGATGCCATGTTCGCTGAAACTACGCCTGAGGCTGTACAAGTGGAAATGGACGTATGTTGGGTACAATTTGCGGGACAAAATCCGATCGAATATATTAATCAATATGCGGGCCGACTGCCGCTTCTGCATCTGAAGGACTTCAGCAAAGATGAGCAAGGTCAGATGAAAACATTGGAACTGGGACAAGGTTCGGTTGACCTGCCAGCAGTTATTGAAGCATCAACGAGTGCAGGCGTGGAATGGCTGATCGTGGAACAGGACGTATGTCAGAATCCTCC
>Ga0058696_1000607_pt1 | contig 15204 bp, 13 predicted proteins | sample AgamicMgSfrz_FD_55077 | JGI IMG/M metagenome (GOLD analysis project Ga0058696, IMG submission 55077) | Agave microbial communities from Guanajuato, Mexico - Mg.Sf.rz | ecosystem: Host-associated > Plants > Phyllosphere > Phylloplane/Leaf | place: Guanajuato, Mexico | collected 2012-05-30 | reverse complement strand
TTTTTTCTATAGGTGATCCCCCCTAAAATACCAAGGCTGCATCAGTTGCATGCCTTGGCATAGGAATAAGCTATTTATCTGCCGCCAAAAAACTTCTTGAACTTTTCTAACTCTTCTTTACTGTACTCCTTTGTTTTATCGAAATACGGATTGTTTTCTAAAGGATCCTTTGGATCTAAGTTGGTTTTCATCGAAAAAGCAGCTTGATTTAAACCGTCACCAATAAGTCGGTCATCTAGGCTGTTAAAATCAGGCATATTTGAACCTTTATCGTTTTCCATTATTCCACCTCCTATCCTTTTTAGGGTGGGCGTTTCCTGCTATTTTATGTAGAAGGCCTTCTTCTTCCAAAACCGTATTGTTTATCAGGATGAGGTTCATTATACTTTTTGGGACTATTCTGGTCAACTAATTAAATGAATATTGAAACTATTTAAACTATTAATCTTTTTAATCATATGCCCTAATTAATATAAAAGCCCTCACTACAAAGTGAGGGCTTTAGTCTTAAATTATGCGAGTTGTAACAATTCCTTCAATTTCACGAATCTTCGCTTCTAGTGAAGGGATGATATCTCCATCCACTTCATTGTCAATGTCAATCATTGTGTATGCATATTCACCACGGCTTCTATTTACCATGTCAGCAATATTCAAGCTGTAGTCAGAAATTGCCATCGTAATTTGACCGACCATATTTGGCACGTTTTTGTGAAAGGCTGCAACCCTCTGCTTGCCTGTATATGGAAGATAGACATTCGGGAAGTTAACTGAGTTCTTAATATTCCCTGTTTCCAAGTGGTCCTTCACTTGACGTGCAGCCATGATGGCACAGTTCTCTTCAGATTCCTGTGTTGAAGCACCTAGATGAGGCACTGGTATTGTGTTTTTCATTTTCAGGACATTTTCGTTTGGAAAATCTGTGATATATCTTCCGACTTCACCATTTTCAAGCGCAACCGCCATATCGATTTCGTTAACCAGCTCACCGCGGGAGAAGTTCAGAATTTGAACGCCTTCCTTCATGATGCTGAATGCTTCTTTATTAAACATGCCTTTTGTATCATTTGTTAATGGTACATGGACAGTAATATAATCGCTTTCTGCAAACAGCTGCTCAATTGTCATAGCACGCTGTACATTTCTAGAAAGATTCCATGCTGTATCAACAGAAATGAATGGGTCAAAGCCAATTACATCCATATCCAAATCGAGAGCATCGTTTGCGACAAGCGCTCCAATCGCACCTAAGCCGATAACACCAAGAGTTTTCCCTTTGATTTCTTTACCGACAAATTGTTTTTTCCCTGCTTCCACAAGCTTTGGAATTTGATCACCTTCGTCTTTAAGGTTTTTCGCCCAAGCAACCCCATCAAACAGATTACGAGAAGAAGCCATTATGGAAGTCAGTACCATTTCCTTTACTGCATTTGCATTCGCTCCTGGTGTATTGAAAACGACAATCCCTTTTTCAGTACATTTTTCAACTGGGATATTGTTGACGCCTGCGCCTGCACGAGCAATCGCCTTTAACTTGTTCCCAAATTCCATAGAGTGCATATTATAACTGCGAACTACGATCGCATCAGGATTTTCACTGTCATTATCGATAATAAAATTTTCTTTCTTAAACACGTTCAATCCGCTGCCTGCGATATTATTCAAGGTTTTGATTGTTTTCACTTTGTCTAAAAGCGTTGTGCTCATGTAAGTTGCTCCTCTTTTCATATAATAGTTAGCATTTTTTTTGCTATTTGACCAAAAAACAGCCCAAAATCTCTTCTAATAAAGAGAAAGAGGCAAAGGAAAAAGAGAAAGCATTATTCCCTTACCTCTGCCCAGGCGAACGGCATCGACACTATGTGCTCCCCTACGGTTAATCCCGCGTTTCGCCAGTCACACACAGCCTTTTGATTTCTTTTAATTTAACAAATTCTCCAATAAGATTCAATCATTATTTCAAAATTCGCCAAGTTAATTATTTTCCATATTCCCAAGCAATTTTATTACAATAATAATTTAATTCTTGATTCACGAGTCCCTGAAATTATATTTTCCTTTTAATAAGTCCCCGCTTCTACTTAACAGGAAGGGTTATTTTTTCCTGTGCTAATTTGTATGCTTTAACTTGCATACCGATTTCTATTGCGGAAAAACAGTATAAATTATAGAGAGATTAATCGAGTGGTGATGATTTGTCCAATTCCCTATTCATTAAGGTATGCTGTCCTCCAAATATTGGACCAGCTTTTATAATACCCCTTTTAATAAAAGACCGCTCAGGAAACATTTCTTATGACTTATCTACGAAACTGGAAAAGTATGCTGGATATGCTATTATGGAGCCATTAGAATTACAGGAGGACTTTCAATTGAAAAGAATAGTTAATGTAGTTGCAGGAGTTATTGAAAACGAACGAAACGAAATATTATGTGCCCTTCGTTCACCTGTTATGTCTTTCCCAAACAGATGGGAATTTCCTGGAGGGAAAATTGAAGCAGCTGAAAATGCCTTTGAGGCACTAGAAAGAGAAATTATGGAGGAGCTTGGCTGCCAAATAACAGCAACCGAATTTTTCCACGAAAATACTCATGAATATGACAGCTTTATCATTAAACTAACCTGCTTAAAGGCAACTATTATCACCGACACTCCGAAAGCAAAGGAACATTCTAAATTAATTTGGCTAAAAAGAGAAAACCTTGAAGCATTAAAATGGGCTCCAGCTGATATTCCAGCTGTACATAAATTAATAAATGAATAAAGAAGCTGACAAGTAAAGGAGAAGCAACTCTATACTTGCCCGGGAAGCGAGTATGCATCTCTTACCTCTCAAGAGAAAAACTGCCGACAAACTTATAAGTGATAAGTTTGCCGGCAGTTTGTTTCTATCATTTTTATGTCTACTTTAAAGAACCGCCGTTCTTAACAATCTCTGAATGCCATTGTTCATTTATTTCTTTAATTGTTGAAAGCTTTGTTTTCGGTTCTCGGTTGTATGTCAACAGGCCATTTATTTCTTGTTCAACGTCAGTTAGTTGTGTGTAACAGAATCCATGCAGTGCTTTAGAGCTGTAGACCGCACTCATGATTCTGCTGTAATCTGTGATAAATTCTTCTTCACTCTTGACTGATGTATAGCCCCATCCGCTATCTTCTCCAACTTTAAAACCCACGCCTCCGAACTCAGTCAGAAGAATCGGCTCTCCTTTATGGGCAAAACCGTCTGCATAAATAGGGCGGCCTGCTGGCTGAGAAGTGAGCAGGGTTTCCTTTACGGCGAGCGATTGTTTAAATTCTTCATATTTGCCTGTTTCATCGCTTGATCCATGATTATAATTATGAATGGCGCAAATATCTGTTTCGGTCATTTCCCAGCCATCATTGGAAATGACGATGCGGCTCGGATCAAGAGAATGTATTAAATGATACATCGCTAAAGAATGATGTTGCTGCTGCTTATTGCTTTTAATAAACGGCACTCCCCAGCTTTCATTTACAGGCACCCACGCAACGATTGAAGGATGGTTATAATCCCTGTCAATGATCTCAACCCATTCTTTCGTCAGCCTTGCTGCCGCATCCTCACTGTAAGAAGGAAATGCCGCACATTCACCCCAGACAAGGAATCCTAAGCGATCTGCCCAATACAAAAAGCGCGGATCTTCCACCTTTTGATGCTTTCTGCAGCCATTGAAGCCCATTTCTACTGCTAATTCAATATCCTTCTTTAAATCATCATCGGTCGGGGCTGTTAATAATCCATCTGGCCAGTAACCTTGATCAAGGACTAACTTTTGGTAATATGGCCTATTATTCAAATGCACCATGCCGTTTTCAACATGAATTTTTCTCATGCCAAAATAGGAATCTATTTCATCTAAATGGGTGTCTCCATCCTTCAAAACGATTTTAATATCAAATAGATTTGGTGTTTCCGGGGTCCAATTCCAGCCAGAGTGATGGAAGGAGGTTCTGAAGATACTGCGATTATATAGATTAATAGACCGTTTAGTGTATGGCGCTACCAGCTCGACTGTATCTTTTGCAATTAACTCTCCTTTGAAAGAAACTTCTATTTCCGTATCCTTCCCAGCATAGTCTCCTGTTACTTCGAAATCTACCACGATATCACCGCGATCAATATCTGGTGTCATCCGCAATTTAGAAATACTCGTGTCATGAAGAGGTTCCAGCCAAACTGTTTGCCATATACCAGTTGTTCTTGTATACCAGATTCCATCAGATTTTTCCTGCCAATACTGCTTGCCTCTAGGTATTGTTTCATCTGTTGAGGGGTCCTCCACCCGAACTGTAACCGTTTCCGTACCCCAAGTCAGATGCTCTGTTATGTCGAATGCGAAAGACACATGACCGCCTTCATGGTAGCCGACGAACTTACTATTCACATATACCCATGCTCTATAATCTACGGCTCCAAAATGAAGCACTATTCTCTGATTTTTCCAGTCCTCTGTCACTGTAAAATCGTGGCGATACCAGACATAATCATGGAAGGAGGGATCATCAATTCCGCTAAGCTTCGTTTGATAAGCAAAGGGTACATTAATTTTTTGTTTGAACTGATTACCTTTTTCAAACCATTTTTCCTTTACTCCAATATTGTTGTCATCAAAGGCAAAGTCCCACTCTCCATTAAGATTTTGCCAAGATTCTCTTACTAACTGCGGTCTCGGATATTCTTGTCTAAATGTCATTTTGCTCTCTCCTTCTGGCATTTTGATTCTAATATTCTATAAATCTGCTCCTTCTAACAGAATTTTTTGCGGCCTATTCTTTGCTAAAGCGATTACAGCTGCCATTAGGCATAGAGTTAAGCTGATAAAATCTGTTAGAAAATAGAATGCTACAGCTAAAACAATCAAGTAAACTGGTAGCTTATACTGGAGGGTGCTATCTTTCATCAGCCTTTTTGTTAAGATAACATTAACTATGGCTATCACTATAAATAGAAGTCCATATGTTACAGCAAAGCTGTACAGATTGTTAAATAATGATTCCATTCCCTTTTGCTCGATTCCAGTTAACTGCAGTTCTGCTCCCTGTTTTTTTATGTAGAAAGCATAGAAAAACATTGTGACAATGCCCGTAAGCAGCTGCCAGCAGCTTGCAGCATAAATGATTTTTCTTTCTGCAGACCTGCTCAAGTCAATCCCGCCTTTCCTATTTATCCTTTAACACCTGAAGATAATGACATGGACTGCATAAAGTATTTCTGTGCAAATAAGTACAGCAGAAAGGTTGGTACTAAGGCAATTAATGCACCAGCAGTCCCAATTCCCGGATAGGTCATATACTGCCCTTGCAACAGCTGAAGTCCTGGTGTGATCGGTAGTTTATCTATGTCATTCAGGACAATCGATGGCCATAGGAAATCATTCCATGCACCAGTAAAACTAAACAGGGCCACCACAGTTAAAACAGGGCGAATTAACGGCAGAATGATTAAATGAAATATTTGGAACTCATTGGCACCATCCATCTTAGCTGATTCATCAAAGGTCTTCGGTATGCCTAAAACAAATTGGCGCACAAGAAAAATATTGAAGACCCCAGCTGCACCTGGAACAATCACGGCCAGAAAGTTATTCACCCACCCTAATTTGTCCATAATACTGTACAAAGGAATAAGATTAACAACGGACGGGAACATCATCGAAGCCAGCAACAACCCAAACAGGAGGTCACGCCCCTTAAACTTCAGCCTTGTATAACCATATGCAGCAAGTGAGACAACAATGAGGACAAGCACTGTATGAGATACTGCAATAATCAGTGAATTAGTAAACCATTTCACTACAGGACTTGAAGCATTATCGATGAGCAGTTCACTGTAATTGCTCATTGTCCAGTGTATCGGCAGAAAACTTGCAGCAGCTGCCGTAATTTCTTCTTCCGATTTAAATGATGTAAACACACCCCACAATATCGGGAAAAGCCAGAGAACAGACATCACAAGTAAAAAGAAGAAAGCGATGATTTTCGTTTTATTGGTTTTTTTCATTCTCCTCACCTCAATCCTTATCCCTTAACAAATAAAATTGAATGGCTGATACAACCATAATGCACAGTCCAAGCATGATGGCCATTGCTGCCGATATGCCAGCAATGGAAAAGCCGGAACCGAATGCATTTTCTTGGATATACATTAAAAGGACATGGGTAGAATCTGTTGGTCCTCCCCCTGTCAGCATTAACGGCTGGCCATAAACGTTAAACTGGGCAATAGTCGTCATAACTGTCGTAAACAATATTTGATATTTAATGCTTGGAAGTGTGACCTTGATAAATTTACTTACTGCTCCCGCTCCATCCAAATCTGCCGCTTCCATCAAATCCTTCGGAACGCCGTTCAACGCCGCTAAATAAATAACCATATTGCCGCCAATCGTCCACCAAACTGTTACAATTACTAGTGCAATCCAAGCGTTCGGCTGATTATCAAGCATATTAGTGGAAATATTAAAATAGTTGGCAAGCGGCCCGTAGGAAACACTCAGCAGAAACTGCCAGATAATCATCACTGCGGAAATCGCAAATAAGGACGGCAAATAAAACAGGGACTGAAACATCCGGTTCCATTTCGGCTTAGCCGATAACGCTACCGCAATAAAGAGCGGAACAACCACACATACTGGCACTGCAAAAAGCACAAAAAGAAAGGTGTTTTCCAAACCTGTGTAAAATTGCGAGTGAAAACTTGAGTCTTGATCAAATAGAATCGTCTTATAATTATCAAACCCAACAAACGCAGGGGCTGTGAATAAGTCCCAATCCGTAAACGAAATGTAAATACCGAACACAGATGGAACGAGAAAAAAAATGACAAAGAGAAGCAAATGCGGGCCAACAAACAGGGCGGGCCAAAGATTCAGCCATTTTTTTCTTCCTGCTTTTTTATTTCCGAGAGATTTATCAGCTATTACAGCCATACAATGCCACCTCATTTACAAAGGGGGAGGATTAATCTTAACTGCCATCCCCCTTTTTTAAATTGTTATTGCTTCATTTTGTCATTAACGGTTTGCTGTATTTTCTTCAAGCCGTCTTTTATGTCTGTTTTCCCTTGAATCATATCCCATGCAGAATTGTCGATTTCAGTGAAAATATAGGAACTGCCCGGATCTGTAATAATTTTAACTGCACTTCGAGCTTCTTCTGTTTTCAGCAAAAACGATTGTGGCATATCCACATACTCATCATTATCCAACATGCCTAATGCTGTAGGATTCGCTCCAGATTTAATCCATTCAAGCTGATTTCCTTGAAGCCAAGTGATAAAATCAACAATTCCTTTAATTTTTTCTTCTGAACGCTCTTTGCTCTTAAACATTGCAAATTGGTCTGCACCGCTCCCTTGAATAATGTTGGTTGCATCCCATTGTGGCGTAAATGTTTCTCCCCATTCAAAATCAGTGATCTTACTCATTTGTGACAACATCCATGTTCCTTCAGGTAAGAAGATGACCTTTCCGTTATTGAATAGCTTATTCACATCTTCGCCATTTTTGTTCATATAGCCTTGATCACGGTAATCTTTAAACTTTTGAATAGTAGCAGCAGCTGTGTCATTATCGATTGTCGGTTTGCCGTTACCAGAAAACTGGCCGCCCATCTGCAAATACAAGTTATTGAAGTTCTGCATCGGCCATGAGAAGCCGTACGCATAGATTCCATCTGCTTTCGCTGCTTCACCTGCATTATCAATTTCTTCATATGTGACAATTCCGTCGTCAACTGCTCCAGGTGCATATTTATTAACCAAATCTTTGTTATAGTACATAACCCAGCTGCCCATCGTTGCAGGAAGACCGTAGCGTTCCCCGTCTGCTTCACCGACATTCCATGCTTCCTCGATGTAATTCTCTGCTTTCACTTCTGTACCATCGATATATTTATCCCAGGGCTCGAGCATATCTTGAGCCTGATAGGTGGACACAGATTCAGATGCAATCAAGGCAATGTCCGGAACGCCTTTACCGGAACGTGTAACCGTGGCTAATTTATTACTGTAGACACTGCCTTCCATTGCCACAATCTTCACTTTAAACTCAGGGTTTGTCGCATTGTATTCATCAATATTTTTTTTAATTAAATCACCATCAGGTCCAGTTGTGCCGCTCCACAGCAAAATTTCTTTATTGTTTCCGCCGCTTGCGCTTTCACTGTCCTTTCCACAAGCACTCAATACAAGGACTGCCATTAATGCCAAGACAACTAACAAGTTCCATTTCTTCATATTAGTTTCCTCCTGTAACTGTTATGGTTTGTTCTGAATAAGAAGGTCCGTCAATTTTCAGCTTTCCATCTTTAAAATAGAGGCGATCCATATTCATTTGCCTGTCTCCGCTAGGTGCTTCCGGGTAAGTATGGGTGTGGTAAAAGGTATAGAGCGTCTTTCCGTCAAGCCCTGTTGTCACACTATTATGACCCGGACCGGAAATTCCATGATCAAGGTCTTTTGACAGAACAGGATTTTCTTCTGCCTTCTTAAAAGGACCTAGCGGGTTATCTGCCACCGCATAACCGACACCGTAATCCTCACTTGCGAAATAATTTGACGAGTACATGAGATAGTACCGGCTGTTGTCTTTAAGGAGAAACGGGCCTTCATTCCATTGATAATCTCCGCCTACCCCCTCCCAGTCTTGGTCTGGCTCAAGCAGCAGCTTTGGTTCTCCTATTAAACTCGTTAAATCATCATTCATTTTCTGAACAAAAATCTGACTCACATGATTGCCATCAATAATATTTTCCGAACAGTCTTTCACATAGTAAAAATAGGCTGTGCTGTCCTCCACAAAAATATGGCCGTCTATGTAGGATCCATCCTCTTTAACAATTTCTGTGCTGACATCCTTAAATGGACCTAGCGGATCGTCGCTGACTGCCACAGAAATTTGCAGATGGCCATCGTGATTGCGGGCACTGTATGTCATATAAAACTTACCGTTATGCTTCATCACTTCAGGTGCCCAAAAATCCCCTGTCGCCCATTGATCTATTTGTTCGTTAATATCATAAGCAAGACCTTTATCCTCCCAATCCACCATATTGTCTGACTGCCAAACCCTGAATCCGATGGATGGCACAGAAGTGGCAAACATATAGTATCGGTTTCCGTCCTTTAAGACGAACGGATCACCTATATCAGTCATGCCGCCGACCGGGTTTGTATAAACGACTGTCTCCTCTTTTCCCATCATTAAAACCCCCACTATGACAACTGCAAGCAAACATCCAACAACAACTGCATAAATAGTGCGTTTCTTTCCCAGACACTTCCCCTCCTATCACTTTCACTGCAAATTCTCCGAGGGTGACTTTTATAACACCAAATTGAAAAGGTACATCGAACATCTGACAAGCTTCTATCACTTTTGACGCTGGCGCAGGTATTGCACCTGATCCAACCTCCACTTTAACCAATTGGTTAAATAAATATTTTTATAACCGCTTACATTTTGAATGGTAAACGATAAATTACTTGGTGTCAACGATATTTTTATATTTAACTATACAGTTAAATATAAAAATGATACACTAAAAAAAAGCGCATCATTGGCATTTACTTGATCTAGAGAGAGCAATATTTTTAAATGTGTCATACAATTAGTAAAAGTAATCTCTATAGGGGGAAATACCTTCATGAAACTGGATTTGTCAAAAAATTCTTTAGCGGTATATGAAAGCTTAGCCAGTGAGACCCGCTTAAAAATACTGGAGCTATTATCTATTGAAGAACTTAACATCGGCCAGATTGCAGCAAAACTTAATATAAGCAACGCCATTGTAACCCGCCATATACAAAAGCTTGAGCAAGCACAACTGGTTGCCTCTGAAAAGTCAGCAGGAAAATCAGGCCAACAGAAAATCATTCGCCTGCGCGTCGATAATATCGAGGTCCTTTTTCCGAAAAAAATCTACAACAAGTTTGAATCAAGAGTCATCAATCTCAAGGTTGGCCATTATACCGATTATTCTGTTGAACCGACTTGCGGGCTTGCAAGCCCCAAAAAAATCATCGGAAAATTGGATGATCCTAAATACTTTATGGACGGAGAACGGATGGATGCATCCCTCGTCTGGCTGTCTGATGGTTATTTAGTGTATAAAATCCCTAATCTGCTCAAAAAAAGCGAACAGCCGGAAATGCTGGAAATCAGCTTAGAACTCGCCTCAGAGTTCCCTGGATCAAACAATATCTGGCCGAGTGATATCAGCTTTTTCATCAACAACATCAAGGTTGGAACTTGGACATGTCCTGGTAATTTCTCTGATGTACGAGGAGCCTATACACCTCTCTGGTGGGAGGATTTGAACAGCCAATACGGCCTGTTGAAGCACTTGAGAATCAACCGGAATTCAACCCATATTGACGGAGAACTGTTATCCAACATTACAGTTAACAAGTTAGGACTGGAAAACAGTGATTTAATTGAAATAAAGCTGGCAATAGAACCAGATGCTAAAAACAAAGGCGGAATGACATTGTTCGGCCAAGGGTTCGGCAATCATGACCAAGACATTATTGTTAAGCTTTTTTATTCTTAAGAACAAACAAAAAAAGATGAACACTTGGTTCATCTTTAATTACAAATTACTTAATTTATTGTTTTGCAGCAGGCAAAACTCCCGCTTGCGCTAAAATCGCCTTTACTTGGGACCGCTTCTCCTCATTAAGAGGAGCTGACGGAGGCAGTACATATGTAGAAATATTGAGTCCGCATTGNTTTATTGCCTCCTTTATAACATTTACAAACGGACTGTCAAGCTTGTAAAGCTGCGGCAGAATTGCGAGCTGCTTATACAGGGCTGCTGCCGTTCTAAGGTCCCCCTTTGCGAAGGCACGGTATATACCGATGGAAATTTGTGGCGCAAAGTTGCCGCTTGCGGATATCGTTCCATCTCCGCCAAGCTGAAGTGTGTTTAAGAGGTGATCATCATAACCGCATAAAACAGAAAAGTCAGGATGCTTATGTTTTACTTGCATAATCATGTCCCGAATATGTCCGACAGAGTCGACGGTTTCTTTTATGCCAACAATATTAGGGTAATCATCGACGAGGCGGGCAACAAAGTCTGGACTCAAATCCTGACCAGTAAGGTTCGGAAAATTATAGAGGAGAACAGGAATGTCCACAGACTTGGCAATTTGGCTAAAGTAGCCATATAGATTGGCATCAGACAAGTTCCAATAGTAAGGATTTATGACCATTATTCCATCTGCTCCAATTCTTTGAGCGTGTTCACTAAATTCTATCGCTTCTCTTGTATTGGTGCTGCCAGTGCCAATTAAAACAGGTACTCGTTCGCTTACATAACTCACTGCAAACTCAGCTGTCTCCAATCTTTCCTCTTTGGACATCTGACTGAATTCCCCGCCAGTCCCAAGAAATAGTAAGCCATCGACACCTGCTTCAATCAGCCTGTCAATTAACTGCTTCATCTCTCCTTTACTAAGCTTGCCTTCTTCGTCAAAGATTGTTGACACAGGTGGAATGATTCCTTTGAACTTGTTCATTTTGTTTCCTCCTTTTCCTTACAATTTATATCAACTGCAGATTTTGTACTGCTATTGATTTATCCTGATTATAACAGCGGTTTTTCTTGATTGTAAACACTTACATTTTTTCAGAAACAAGCATAAAAAAGTCCGCATGCTTGTTTCTATATAGCTGTTAGCCCTTTATATCTTCTAAAAACTGACGAACTGCTTCTTCTTTCGTCGCCCAAGATGTTACTAAGCGGATCGCTGATTTATCTGCATCGATTTTCCCCCATATTAAGAAAGCATACTTGCTTTGCAGCTTTTCAATTTGGTCATTGCGCAAAATCGGGAACAGCTGATTTGAAGGAGAATCAATTAGGAACTCTATATTCTCTTGTTGCAGCCCCACTCTTAGTTCGTTTGCCATTTTATTAGCATGTTCAGCCAGTTCAAAGAAGAGATTATCACGGAACAACTCTAAAAACTGTATGCCTAGAAGTCTGCCTTTTGCAAGCAACGCTCCCTTTTGCTTAATATGATAGCGGAAATCCTCTTTCAAAGAATCACTAATAATAACAAGCGCTTCACCAAGCAATGCACCGTTTTTCGTCCCTCCAATGTAGAATGCATCAACTAAATGAGGGAGATCACTTAATTGAATATCATTGCTGTCTGCACATAATGCAGAACCCAGTCTAGCTCCATCCAAAAACAACAAAAGGTTATGGCTGTCACAGAAGCTTTTCAATTCTGCAAGCTCACTCTTTAAATAAATCGAACCGATTTCCGTTGAATTAGATATGTATACAAGTTTTGGTTTAACCATATGTTCATCTGTATGTTCGTCCAATACTTGCTGAATATGAGCTGGTGTCAGCTTGCCGTTCTCTGTGTCTACCGCCACAACTTTATGCCCTGTTGCTTCAATCGCTCCAGTTTCATGAACGAAAATATGACCGCTTGTAGCAGCAATCACCGCTTCATGTGGTCTTAAAAAAGCAGAAATCGCTGTAAGATTTGTTTGTGTTCCACCAGAAAGCAAATGGATTTTTACATCTGTATTGCCCATTTTTTCCTTTAATAGCTTCACCGCTTGTAATGTGTAGCGGTCCTCTCCGTAACCTGCTTCCTGGACAAGATTCGTTTCTATTAGCGCTTGCAATATCCTTGGATGAGCACCTTCACTATAATCATTTTTAAAACTGTACATCTTTTTGCCTCCAATCCGGCAATACAATCAATACATCGCCTTCTTAAAAATAGTATATACACTAATTATATTCGTTTTCCTAAATAAAAAAAATCCCATTATTTAAAATGGGATTTTTACAAATTAAACCGCGACCTCGTCTTCACTTTTTTTCATTGTTTTCTTTTTAGAAGGAAGCTTATTTGCAGCTAATGTAATCAGAAATGCCACAACAAGCGGAACAACCATCGCGATAATAAAGCCTGTAATATTATTGGAAAGGAACGGTGCTGTAAAGGATGGAACATAAGCTGTTCCCCTTACATCAAATAAGCCGACAAGTCCCCCGCCTATTCCTGCTGATACTAGGGCTCCGCCAAAAACTATCTTATTAGAAAACATGAATGGATAAGCCGATTCAACAAATGTTCCGAATCCCATATTGATTAAAAAACCAGGTGCAGCAACAGCACTTTCTCCTCTGTCTTTGGGCGCAACGATGTTCGCAAGATTAATTCCCGCTGCCACCATAACTAAGCCAACCATATCGACTGCTCCTAAGAAGCTGTTGCCTGTTTTCTCCATTTCAAGCAGAACAATCGGCAGAATGGCTGCATGATATACTCCCCCTAAAATCGCCGGCCAAATGAGTATTCCTGCGAGCACACCAGCAAGAATCGGATTAAAAGCTACCGCTTGTTCAATGATTTCCTTAATAAGGTTTCCAGCTTGCAGAGCAACTGGACCGATTAAATAGTAAACAAATAAGCCAGCAATTACTCCAGATAAACCGCCGCTGACAATATTGACAGTGGTGATTGGGAATTTCCACTCGATGCATTTGCGAAAGAAAAACTGGACAAGAAGACCTGCTGCAATCCCGCCAATTATTCCTCCAATAATGCCACCTTGAACAGATAATATACCCGCAATGACTCCTGCAATAATGGACACTTCATCCAATTCAGAAACTTGTTTAGCCGCAATAACCGCAAGCATCACCGGCAATGCATTTATCATTAAATCAAATATGTCACTTAATCCTTTCAAGCCCGGAATCTGGCTGACAGCAAGGATAAGCGCCATCGCAATAAACCCCGGCAAAGAAGAAACCATAATGCCCCTTATATTAATATTTTTCCAGGGAGCAATATTCGCAGCGCTTTTATGCTCGTACGAGCCGATGACTGGATTAAATTTAATATTCCAATGCTTGCACAAGGAGGATATGAACGAAATAGACCTTGTTCTGCTTGTAGACCCTGTCGTACCAGAGGACGAAATAACATTAGCGCCCATTGACGTCATCGCTGCCATAGAGGTGCCTCCTGTACCGACAATCGGCAGCTTTCTCTCAATGGCGGCAGCTATCGTCTCCTTATTGACAACTTTCGTGTCAGCACTCATTGCAATAATACCGTCCACTTCCCCTATCCTAATACTTTCCGCAATCATCCTATCAAGCTTTACCGCTTCAAGATTGACCTCCTTTAAAGAAGCCTTAAACAGAGGAAGCACCTCATTTTCTTTATACCCATATATAGCTGCGTCCGTATGGTCTTTTGCCGTATCCATCGACTCTTTCGCAGCGATAAACTGGATATTTGCTACATTTAATCCAGCCGCTTGTGCTTGTTTCAGTATTTCTTCCAACAGTTGTACTGGTTTTGCCCCGCCTAGATTAAACAGATTGCCGCCGCTGCTGCCAATAATAACAATATTCTTCATCGCTATCACCCCTTTAAATAATGTATGTAAAAAACAAATATTTCTTTAGTTTGGTAGTTTGGTAAAGTGCTACCATACTAAAATAACATAGATAAGTTATTTTCTCTAGTTATTTTTCGATAATTTAGAAGTATTTAAAATTATCAAAAGCATCTTGTCTTTTACACCTTTGCTCTAACAAGTTAATCTATAATTTACTGGTAAATTATTTATGGCAGGGTTAGTATTGACTACTAAATGGGTAAACTTCGCATGGTGCACTAGGTGTTTTCTTATGTACAATCATACAGCTAGCAGGTCTGGTCAGTAAAAGAGGACTCTACTAGATTAAAACGGAAGAAACCAAGCTTTAATTGTAAGGATATTTAGAGCGCGCCTTCCATTGTTGTAGTGACAGTAGTTACACTTTCCCTTTTTGTTTAAAAAAATAAAATAAACAAAAAAACCTGTCACTCTCTCTAAAAAGAAATGTGACAGGCTATTTTTATAGTTTATACAAAATTGCTCCGCTAACTAAGAGGACAGAACCTAACAGCAGAAAGTTAAAAATACTTGTGGCTGTATTGGGCAGGCTGCTGCCTTTTTGCTCTTGTTTCGTACTTTCATCTTTCTCTTGTTTATTTGTATCAGTCTTTTCTGTTTCTTGCTTTGGTTCATCCTGTTTTACAGGAGTTTCACTGCTTACCTCTTCATCTGCAGGAACTTCTCCCTGTTCAGATGAGTCTTCATCTTGATCTTCATCTTCTTGAGCTGGCGGTGTCTGGTCTTCATCTT
>Ga0058696_1000605_pt1 | contig 15209 bp, 10 predicted proteins | sample AgamicMgSfrz_FD_55077 | JGI IMG/M metagenome (GOLD analysis project Ga0058696, IMG submission 55077) | Agave microbial communities from Guanajuato, Mexico - Mg.Sf.rz | ecosystem: Host-associated > Plants > Phyllosphere > Phylloplane/Leaf | place: Guanajuato, Mexico | collected 2012-05-30 | reverse complement strand
CGTGATGACGATGCACGTCCGCGCCGCGCGGGCACTGATGAAGGCAAGCGCCCGTCCTATCGCGACAACGCATCCGGCGAAGGCGCAAAGCGCAGCTTCGGCGACCGCCGCACGTCGTCCGATCGTCCGCCGCGCCGCAGCGACGACGATGCACGTCCGCGCCGCGCAGCAGGCGGTGACGACAGCAAGCGCCCGTCCTACCGCGACAAGCCCGCCGGCGATGGCGCGAAGCGCAGCTTCGGCGACCGTCCGGCCCGCCCCGCGCGCGACGGCGAGCGCCGTTCGTTCGGCGCGGTGAAGACCGCGCAACCCGTCAAGCGCGCGGCGGCCGACGTCGACTACGGCGACGAAACGGGCCTGATGCGCCTGTCGAAGCGGATGTCCGAACTCGGCATGTGCTCGCGCCGCGAAGCCGACGAATGGATCGAAAAGGGCTGGGTGCTCGTCGACGGCGAACGCATCGACACGCTCGGCACCAAGGTGCGCGCCGACCAGAAGATCGAGATCGACGAGCGTGCGAGCGCCGCGCAGGCCGCGCAAGTGACGATCCTGCTGCACAAGCCGGTCGGCTACGTGTCGGGTCAGGCGGAAGACGGCTACGAGCCGGCGGCCGTGCTGATCACGCGCGCGAACCGCTGGAGCGGCGACCATTCGCCGGTGCGCTTCTCGCCGCAGCACCTGCATGCACTCGCACCGGCCGGCCGTCTCGACATCGACTCCACCGGCCTGCTCGTGCTGACGCAAAACGGCGTGATCGCGAAGCAGTTGATCGGCGAACAGTCGGACATCGACAAGGAATACCTGGTGCGCGTGCGCTTCGGCGAACGACTGATCGACATCGACCAGCACTTCCCGGCGGAATCGCTCGCGAAGCTGCGCCACGGCCTCGAGCTCGACGGCGTCGCGCTGAAGCCCGCGCTGGTGAGCTGGCAGAACGGCGAGCAGTTGCGCTTCGTGCTGCGTGAAGGCAAGAAGCGCCAGATCCGCCGCATGTGCGAACTGGTCGGCCTCGACGTGATCGGCCTGAAACGCGTGCGCATGGGGCGCGTGATGCTCGGCGCGCTACCGCAAGGCCAATGGCGCTATCTGTCCGCCGACGAGACGTTCTGACCTCAGGCGCACCCGGTGCGCGATCCAATGAAAAAGCCCGCTCAAGCGGGCTTTTTCTTTTTCGCAGAAGCGCGGACGATCAGTCGTCGTCGGCCGGATCGAGCCCGGGGAACAGCACCTCGGTGAAACCGAAGCGCGTGAAATCGGTGATCCGCATCGGATACAGCTTGCCGATCAGGTGATCGTACTCATGCTGGACCACACGCGCATGGAACCCCTCGGCGACGCGATCGATCTTCTGGCCGAACTGGTCGAAGCCGCTGTAGCGCACCTTCGCGTAACGGCTGACGACGCCGCGCATGCCCGGCACCGACAGGCAGCCTTCCCAGCCCTCCTCCATCTCCGGCGGCAGGTACTCGACCTTCGGGTTGATCAGCACGGTCTCCGGCACCGGCGGCGCATCCGGGTAGCGGTTGTTGTTGCCGAAGCCGAAGATGATGATCTGCAGCCCGATGCCGATCTGCGGCGCGGCGAGCCCCGCGCCGTTCGCGTGGTGCATCGTCTCGAACATGTCCGCGACGATCTCGTGCAGCTCGGGTGTATCGAACCGCTCGACCGGCTGGGCGATTTCGAGCAGGCGCGGATCGCCCATCTTCAGGATCTCGCGAATCATGGCGTATTGCCCTCCAGGAGTTGGTGCAGACCGTCTTCGTCCAGCACGGGGATGCCGAGTTCCTCGGCCTTCGCGAGCTTGCTGCCGGCTTCGGCGCCCGCGACCACGTAATCCGTCTTCTTCGATACCGAGCCGGCCACCTTGGCGCCGGCCGCTTCGAGCATCTCCTTCGCCGCATCGCGCGTGAGATTCGGCAGCGTGCCCGTCAGCACGACCGTCTTGCCGGCCAGCACGCCCTGCGGCGCCTTCGGCGCGGGCGGCCCTTCCGGCCACGTGACCTTGCCCGGCGCGCGCAACTGCTCGATCACGGTCCGGTTGTGTTCCTCCGCGAAGAACTGGTGAATCGACTCGGCCACGATCGGCCCGACGTCGTTGACTTCGAGTAGTTCCTCGATCGACGCGTCCATGATCGGCGTCAGCGAGCCGAAATGCTTCGCGAGATCCTTCGCGGTCGATTCGCCGACATGGCGGATACCGAGCCCGTAGATGAAGCGCGCGAGCGTCGTATGCTTGGCCTTCTCGAGCGAATCGATCAGGTTCTGCGCGGACTTCTCGGCGAACCGGTCGAGTTCGGCCAGCGTCGCGAAGCCCAGATTGAACAGGTCGGCCGGCGTGCGCACGAGATTCAGCTCGACGAGCTGGTCGATGATCTTCTCGCCGAGGCCGTCGATGTCGAGCGCGCGGCGTTGCGCGAAATGCCACAGCGCCTGCTTGCGCTGCGCCGGGCAGAACAGCCCGCCCGTGCAGCGCGCGATCGCCTCGTCCGGCAGGCGCTCGATCTTCGAGCCGCACACCGGGCATTCGGTCGGCATCACGAATTCGGCCGCATCCGCCGGGCGCCGGTCGAGCAGCGCGCCGACGACTTCCGGAATCACGTCGCCCGCGCGGCGCACGATCACGGTGTCGCCGATCCGGATGTCCTTGCGGCGCACCTCGTCCTCGTTGTGCAGCGTCGCATTGGTCACGGTCGCGCCGCCGACGAACACCGGCTCGAGACGCGCGACCGGCGTGATCGCACCGGTGCGGCCGACCTGCACGTCGATCGCGACGAGCTTCGTCAGCGCTTCCTGCGCGGGGAACTTGTGCGCGAGCGCGAAGCGCGGCGCACGCGACACGAAGCCGAGCCGCTCCTGCTCGTCGCGCCGGTTGACCTTGTAGACGACGCCGTCGATGTCGTACGGCAGCGACTCGCGCTTCTCGCCGACCTTGCGGAAGAAGTCGAGCAAGCCTTCGGCGCCGTGCACGACCGCGCGCTCGCGATTCACCGGCAGGCCGAGCGACTCGTACCAGTCGAGCAGCGCGCTGTGCGTGTCGGGCATCGGCATCCCGTCGAGCACGCCGATCCCGTACGCGAAGAACGACAGCGGCCGCTGCGCGGTGATCTTCGAGTCGAGCTGGCGCAGGCTGCCGGCCGCCGCGTTGCGCGGGTTCGCGAATTCGCGCTGCTCGGCCGCGCGCTGGCGTTCGTTCAGGCGTGCGAAATCGCGCTTGAACATCAGCACCTCGCCGCGTACGTCGAGCACCGCCGGCACGTGCTTGCCCTTCAGCTTCAGCGGAATCGAGCGGATCGTGCGCACGTTCTCGGTCACGTCCTCGCCCGTCGTCCCGTCGCCGCGCGTCGCGGCCTGCACGAACACGCCTTGCTCGTAGCGCAGCGAGATCGCCAGGCCGTCGAACTTCAGTTCGCACGCATATTCGACGGGGTCGGTCACCGAGCCGGCGAGATCGGTCGTCTTGGCGAGCGCGTCGGCGACGCGCTTGTCGAACGCGACGATGTCCTCGTCGGCAAAGCCGTTGTTCAGCGATAGCATCGGCGCATCGTGGACGACCGGCGTGAAACCGCCGGCCGCTTCGCCGCCGACACGCTGCGTCGGCGAATCGGGTGTCACGAGTTCGGGATGGTCGGTTTCGAGCTGCTGCAGCTCGCGGAACAGCCGGTCGTATTCGGCGTCGGGCAGATCCGGCTGGTCGAGCACGTAATAGGCGTAGTTCGCCCGCTCGAGTTGGTCGCGCAGCCACGCGGCGCGCGCGTCGGGCTGGCTGGCTGGCGGTTCGGCTTGGGTTCGGGCCATGCTGGCGGCAGAGTCGTTCTGGGAAAAATCGGATACCCGATTATCTCAGTTTGACGCCACAGCGGGGCACGCAATGCGGGCCGGATGACGTGCTGCAGCGCACACGAAACGGTGCGCGCCGCAGCGACGGACGACGGCGCCCACGACCGTCGCCCGCGCCACCGCGTTACTGGCTGAATAGGCGGCGCGTGATCGGCGAACCGGCCGGGATGCCGGCTTCCTCGAGCTTCGCGTACAGCTTCATCAGTTGCTGGTCGATCGCGACCAGCGTCGACTCCGGCAGCGGCCGGCGCGAATCGTCGACGACGCGTGCGCCGATCCGCTCGGACAGCGACTTCGCGTAATCGCACATCAGCCGGAACGGCAGGATGTCCTCTTCCGCCACCGGCACGTCGAGCACCAGCGTGATCATGTTGCCGCCCTTGTACGTCAGGTCGTCGCGCAGGAAGTTGGTATCCCCGAACTGCAGCATGAATACCGGGTTCTGCTTCGCGTCGAGCTTCACGAAGCGCGTGCCGTCGCGCGACAGCAGCAGCCCGTCCTGCGACGCGACCGCCTGCACGTAGTTCGCCGACCACGGCGCACCGTCCGACATCACGTTGATCGACAGTTGCGCGTCGCACTGCGCGGCAAACGCGTCGAGCTCGCGCGCCATCGCGACCGTTTCCATCATGTCCGGGAATTCCGGCGCGCCGTCGATCGCGTCCGCGAACTGCTGGACGCCCGTCACGAATTCGGAGAATTCGAGCTCGTTCAGCGCGCCGCTGCGGTTCGCGAGCTGGGCGGCCGCGCGCAGTTCTTCGTAGCGCACGCCGTTCTGCAGCAGTTCCCACTGGCCGCCTTCCGGCTTGCCTTCGATGTGCACGGGCTTGCTGCCCGCGCGGCGCAGCCGCTGCGCGACCGGCAGGATCTTGTCGCCCGGCAGCGGACCGTTGAGGCGGATCGGCACGATGCAGTCGATCCGGCGGTCGACGATCGCAGGCGGCGCCGACGAGACCGTCGTCGCGGCCGGCATCACCGGTTCGGTCGGCTCGGCCTGTTCGGCCGCCGCTTCGTGTGCGGCGGCGGGCACGGCTTCTTCACCGGCAACCGGTTCGGTCGATTCGGCCGACGTGTCGACGCCCGTCGCCTCGGCCTGCAGGTCGGCCGGCGTATCGGCCGGCGCCGCGCCGCTCCCGGCCCCGCCGAACGTCGGCTCGACGCGCGCGGCGTCGGCCGCAGCCGCCGGCGCCGCCGCGACCGGTGCCGCGGGCTCGCGGCGCACCGGCTGACGCACCGGTTCGATGAACGGCAACTCTTCGTCGCGCTCGGGGCGGTTCATCGCCTCGGCCGCTTCCTCCGGCATCGGGCGCGGCATCCTGCGCCGCACTTTCGCGCCCTGCCATGCGTTGTAGACCACGACGCCGCCCACCACGACAGCGCCCGCGCCGATCAAACCGAGTGTCAACTCGTCCATGCACGCTCCATCAGCAATTCTTTTTCGTCGGGACCGCGAACGGGCGCTCGTGCGCCGCGCGAACGCGGTCCGGTTTCGTCAAACGTCAATTCTGGGCAAAACCCGCGGCGGTTTCCATGTCCACCGCCACGATCCGCGACACGCCCTGCTCCTGCATCGTCACGCCGATCAGCTGCTGCGCCATTTCCATCGCGATCTTGTTGTGCGAGATGAACAGGAACTGCGTCTTGTCCGACATCGCGCGCACGAGATTCGCGAAACGCTCGGTGTTCGCATCGTCCAGCGGCGCGTCGACCTCGTCGAGCAGACAGAACGGCGCCGGGTTCAACTGGAACATCGCGAACACGAGCGCGGTCGCGGTCAGCGCCTTCTCGCCGCCCGACAGCAGGTGAATCGTCGCGTTCTTCTTGCCCGGCGGCTGCGCCATCACCTGCACGCCGGCATCGAGAATCTCGTCGCCCGTCATGATCAGCTTCGCCTGGCCGCCGCCGAACAGGCGCGGGAACAGGTCGCTGAAATGACGGTTGACCTCGTCGAAGGTGCCCTGCAGCAGCGTGCGGGTTTCCTGGTCGATCTTGTGGATCGCGTCCTCGAGCGTCGTGATCGCGTCGATCAGGTCGGCCGATTGCGCGTCGAGGAACACCTTGCGCTCGCTCGCGGCCTTCAGCTCGTCGAGCGCGGCCATGTTCACCGGGCCGAGCGCGTTGATCGCGTTGTTCAGGCGCGTGACTTCGCCCTGCAGGTACGACGGCTTGAGATCCGGCGTCAGCTTCGCGGCCAGCGCGGTTTCGTCGACCTCGGCGGCTGCGAGCTGCTCGGCGAACTGCTCGACGGCCAGGCGCGCGGCCTGCTCCTTCAGCTGCAGTTCGGTGATGCGGTCGCGCAGCGGTTGCAGCGAACGCTCGGCGACGAGCCGTTGCTCGTCCGACGCGCGCAGCTTCGCGGTCAGGTCGTCGAGCTCGATCCGCGCGGCCTGCAGCGCTTCTTCCTTCGCCGCGCGAATTTCGAGCGCGTCCTGCAGGCCCGTGTGCGCGGTTTGCTCGTTGATCGTCTCGAGTTCGGCGCGCGCGTCTTCCAGCGACGCGGCGACGCGCTCGCTCTGCTCGTGCGCGACCTGGATCGTGCGCTTGAGCTCGTCGATCCGGGTCACCGCGTTGCGGGCGGCGAAGCGCGCGTCGTTCGCGCCGCGCTCCAGGTCGCGCGCTTCCTGACGCGCCTGCGTCAGCGATTCGTCGAGCGACTCGAACGCGAGCTGGTTGTCNTCGAAGCGNGCCTGCAGTTCGGCGAGCTCGCCGTCGAAGCGCTCGAAATTCGCTTCCGACTCCGCGCGCAATGCACGCTGCTCNTCGATCTGCGCGCCGATTTCCTCGAGTTCCTCGCGGATCTGCGTGCTGCGCTGCGTATAGCGTTCGTGCGCCTGNGCGAGCTTNAGCACGTCCATCTGCAGCGCATGCACGCGCTGCGTCGCGCGTTCGGCCTGCGCGCGCACGTCGCCAAGCGCCTGCGTGGCCTGCGTGTGTGCGGCTTCCGCCCGCACGGCAGCCGTGCGCGCCTCGTCGGCGAGCAGCGCCTGCGCCCGCACCTGGCGCGCCAGGTTTTCGATTTCCTGCTGGCGGGCCAGCATCCCGGCCTGCTCCGAATCGGCGGCGTACAGCTGCACGCCGACGCGCGTGACGATATGGCCGGCCTTGACGACGAACGCGCCGCCTGCCGGCAACTGCGTGCGCGTCGCGAGCGCCTGCGCGACGTCGTCGGCCACGTACACGTTGCCGAGCCAGTCGTTCAGCACCGCGCGGATGCCNGCGTCGTCGATGCGCACGAGCGACAGCACCGGCCGCAGNCCGGCCACCGCGGCGNGCGGCTCGCCGGCCGCNGGCGGCGCGTAGAACGCGAGCTTCGCGGGCGGCGCATCGGTCGCGAATGCCTTCACCCAGTCGAGATTCGATACTTCGAGCGCGGCGAGACGCTCGCGCAGCACGGCCTCGAGCGCCGCTTCCCAGCCGGCCTCGACGTGCAGCTTCTTCCACAGACGCGGCAGCGCGCCGAGCTCGTGCTTGTCGAGCCACGGCTGGATCTTGCCTTCAGTCTGCACGTTTTCCTGCAACTGCTTCAGCGCGGCGAGGCGCGCTTCGAGCTGGTGGATCTGCGCGGCTTCGGCCTGCACGCGCTCCTGCGCGGCGCGGCGCTCGCCGTCGAGGCGCGGCACCGTTTCCTGCGCGTCGGCGAGGCGCGCCTGCGCTTCAGCGAGAATCTCTTCCTGCTCGGCCAGCTGCATGCGCAGCTCTTCGAGCTGCGTTTCGTCCGGCGCGTCGAGCCCGCCCGCTTCGCTCTTCAGGCGCTCGTGACGCTGCTGAAGCTGCTGGAGCTGCTGATCGGCGTTGCGCTGGTGCGCGGCCTCGAGCTTCAGCGACTGCTCCGTCTGCGCGATCCGCGCGCGCTCGTCGTTGAGCTGCGCCTGCGCGTCGCGCCACTTCGCTTCGAGCGCCGGCAGCGCATCGTGCTTCGCGGCCGCGTTGTCTTCGGCGAGCGCGGCCTTCTCGTCGGCCATCGCGCGCGCCTCTTCGGCTTCCTCGAGCTCGTCCTGCGACTTCTCGGCCTGCGCGCGCCACTGCTCGCGCTGCGCGTTCAGCGCGGCGATCTGCGCCTGCACGCGATTACGCGATTCGACGATGAACTTGATCTCGGCTTCGAGGCGGCTCACCTCGGCGTTCGCCTCGTAGAGCGCACCCTGCGCGCCCTGCATCGCGTCGCTCGCCGAATAGTGCGCGACGCGCAGCGTCTCGAGCTGCGCCTCGACTTCGCGCAGTTTCGCCGTCTGCGCCTCGAGGTCGATCTGCGCCTGTTCGATCGCGCGCTGCTGCTTCTGCTGCTCGCCGGCGGCCTCGTTCTTGCGCAGCAGCCACAACAGGCGCTGCTTCTCCTCGCCGTCGGCGACGAGTTCCTTGTACTTGGTCGCGACCACCGCCTGCGCCTCGAGCTTTTCGAGGTTCGCGCCGAGTTCGCGCACGATGTCCTCGACGCGCGTCAGGTTCTCGCGCGTGTCGTGCAGGCGGTTCTCGGTTTCGCGGCGACGTTCCTTGTACTTCGACACGCCGGCGGCTTCCTCGAGGAACACGCGCAGCTCTTCCGGCTTCGCCTCGATGATCCGCGCGATCATGCCCTGCCCGATGATCGCGTATGCACGCGGCCCGAGGCCGGTACCGAGGAAGATGTCCTGGATATCGCGGCGGCGCGCCGGCAGGTTGTTGATGTAGTAGCTCGACGTGCCGTCGCGCGTCAGCACGCGCTTGACGGCGATTTCGCCGTACTGGCCCCACTGCCCGGCCGCGCGGCCGTCGGAGTTGTCGAAGATCAGTTCGACGCTGGCCCGGCTGCCGGGCTTGCGGGCGGTCGAACCGTTGAAGATCACGTCCTGCATCGATTCGCCGCGCAGCTCGGAGGCGCGCGACTCGCCGAGCACCCAGCGCACGGCATCGATGATGTTGGACTTGCCGCATCCGTTCGGGCCGACCACGCCGACAAGCTGGCCCGGAACCTGGAAATGCGTGGGATCGACGAAGGATTTGAAGCCAGCGAGTTTGATCGAGCTCAGACGCACGGCGGTATCGGATGTGAAGAAGGTGTGAAACGGACGGGGCCGCACGGCGCAGGGCCGGAGAGCCCCTGCGCGCCACGCGCCCCGGAATTCAAAAACGGGGCCGCGCGCATCCAGCGTTGGGCCCCGCAAACGGCTTCCATCATACCATCGCGCGTGCGCCGTCCCGACCGTCGCCGGGTTTGTCCGGTGCCGGCGCGGCACGATGGACCCGACTCGACAGCAACGTCGCGAGCACGATGCACGCGCCGCCCGCCCACTCGCGCGCGCTCGGCAACTCATTCGCGAACACCCACGCCGACAGCGCGGTGATCACGATCTCGAACAGCATGATGATCGACGCGCGGTTCGCCGGCACGCGCGCGAGACCGTACTGCACGAGCAGGTTGTTCGACGCCATCGTCACGCCGATCGCCGCGATGATCAGNGCGGCCACGCCCAGTTGGCCGCTCGCCGGCGCGGCCGGCAGCCCTTCGAACAGCGACGCGATCGCGCCGAACACGGCCGCGCCGCCGAACAGCGTCGCGGTGCGCATTTCCGCGCGCATGTCGGGCAGCTCGCGGCTCGCCTTGATCACCAGCACGTTGCTCATCGCGAAGCTCAGCCCGGCCGCGAGACCAGCCCATTCGGCCGGGTTGGCCGGCAGCGGCAAGCCGAGCGCCGGCGACCACAGCATCAGCATCGCGCCGCCGATCGACAGCGCCGCGAGCCCCGCGCCGGCCCAGGTCAGCCGCTCGCGCAGCAGGAAGTGCGCGTAGATCGCGGTCCAGGCCGGCGTCAGGTAGAACAGCAGCATCACGCGCAGCACCTCGCCGTGGATCGTGCCCCATACGAACCCGAGATTCGTCACGCCGGCCGTCACCGCGATGCCCGGCAGCACCCAGTGCCAGCGCAGCGTCGCGATCGTGCGGTGCCGCGCGACGATCACGAACAGGAAGGCGACGAGGCTCGTCAGCGCGCTGGCCAGCGTGCCCGTCACGCCGAGCGACGCGAGAATCCGCAGCGGATACCAGATCAGGCCCCATACCGACGCGCCGATCAGGATGGCCAGCGTCGGCAGGCTGCCGCGTACCGCGTTGTTCATTTGGTTCGATACCCTTTATTCGACCGGCCCGGCCGCCGCTCCGGCAGGCCGTGACCGCATTGCGTCACGCTATAATCGTCCGCTGCGAGCCGCGCGCCCCGGCGCCCGTTCGCAGCCGCGCGGCGCGCCCGCCGCTTCTTTCGCTCCAACCGGCCGCGATGGCCGCTTCGCCCGTGAACCCTCGACTCGACTCGCTCCAGCCCTATCCCTTCGAAAAGCTGCGCGCCCTGTTCAAGGACGTGACGCCTTCCGGCGACCTCAAACCGATCAGCTTCGGCATCGGCGAGCCCAAACACGCGACGCCGGCGCTGATCCGCGACGCCGTGGTGGCCGCGCTCGACGGGCTCGCGTCGTACCCGGCCACGGCCGGCTCGGACGCGCTGCGCACGTCGATCGCGCACTGGCTCGAGCGCCGCTACGGGTTGCCGGCGATCGATCCGGCCACGCAGGTGCTGCCGGTGTCGGGCTCGCGCGAAGCGCTGTTCTCGCTCGCGCAGACGGTGATCGATGCACGGCCGTCCGCAGACGGCAAGAAGGCGATCGTACTCTGTCCGAATCCTTTCTATCAAATTTACGAAGGCGCGGCACTGCTCGCCGGTGCCGAACCCTATTTCGCGAACAGCGACCCGGCCCGCAACTTCGCGTGCGACTACGCGGCCGTGCCCGACGACGTGTGGGCGCGCACGCAGCTGCTGTACGTGTGCTCGCCCGGCAACCCGACGGGTGCCGTGCTGACGCTCGACGACTGGCGCGAGCTGTTCGCGCTGTCGGACCGCCACGGTTTCGTGATCGCGTCCGACGAGTGCTATTCCGAGATCTATTTCGACGAAGCGGCGCCGCCGCTCGGCGGCCTTGAGGCCGCGCACCGCCTCGGCCGCGGCTTCGAGCGGCTCGTGATGCTCTCCAGCCTGTCGAAGCGCTCGAACGTGCCGGGCATGCGCTCGGGCTTCGTCGCCGGCGACGCCGCGCTGCTCAAGAAATTCCTGCTGTACCGCACGTACCACGGCGCCGCGCTGTCGCCGGTCTGGCAGCACGCGAGCATCGCCGCATGGAACGACGAGGCGCACGTGCGCGAGAACCGCGCGCTGTACCTGCAGAAGTTCAACACGGTCACGCCGATGCTCGCCGACGTGATCGACGTGAAGCTGCCCGACGCCGCGTTCTACCTGTGGGCCAACGTGTCGCGCACCGGCCTGTCGGACACCGAGTTCGCCCGCCGCCTGTACGCCGACTATAATGTGACGGTTCTGCCCGGCTCGTACCTGGCGCGCGATGCGCACGGCACGAACCCGGGCCGCGATTTCATCCGGATCGCGCTCGTCGCGGGCACCCCCGAATGCGTCGAGGGCGCGCAACGCATCGTCGATTTCTGCCGCGCTCTCGCGCGGTAAGACGTCCATCCCGATCAATTCCATCCATCTCCTGCGAAAACGAACATGTCGCAACAACTTCAGCAAATCATCGATACCGCCTGGGAAAACCGCGCCGAGCTGTCGCCGAAGGCCGCGCCCGCGGACGTCCGCGAAGCCGTCGCTCACGCGATCGAGCAACTCGACAAGGGTGCACTGCGCGTCGCCGAGAAAATCGACGGCAACTGGACGGTCCACCAGTGGCTGAAGAAGGCCGTGCTGCTGTCGTTCCGCCTGGAAGACAACGCGCCGATGCCGGCCGGCGGCTACTCGCAGTTCTACGACAAGGTGCCGTCGAAGTTCGCGAACTACACGGCCGAAGACTTCGCCGCGGGCGGCTTCCGCGTCGTCCCGCCGGCCATCGCGCGCCGCGGCTCGTTCATCGCGAAGAACGTCGTGCTGATGCCGTCGTACACCAACATCGGCGCGTACGTCGACGAAGGCACGATGGTCGACACGTGGGCCACGGTCGGTTCGTGCGCGCAGATCGGAAAGAACGTGCACCTGTCGGGCGGCGTCGGTATCGGCGGCGTGCTCGAGCCGCTGCAGGCGAATCCGGTCATCATCGAAGACAACTGCTTCATCGGCGCGCGCTCGGAAGTCGTCGAAGGCGTGATCGTCGAGGAAAACTCGGTGATCTCGATGGGNGTGTACCTCGGCCAGAGCACGAAGATCTACGATCGCGAGACGGGCGAAGTCAGCTACGGCCGCATCCCGGCCGGCTCGGTCGTCGTCGCNGGCAACCTGCCGTCGAAGGACGGNTCGCACAGCCTGTACTGCGCGGTGATCGTCAAGAAGGTCGACGCGAAGACGCGTGCGAAGGTCGGCCTGAACGAGCTGCTGCGAGGCGACTGATGGCAAAGCCGCACACCGTGGTCGTCTACGGTATTCCGAACTGCGACACCGTGAAGAAGGCCCGCGTGTGGCTCGACGATCACGGCGTCGAATTCGAGTTCCACGATTTCAAGAAGCTCGGCGTCAGCGCGCCGCTGATCGAAGACTGGCTGAAGGACGTGTCGCTCGACGCGCTCGTGAACAAGCGCGGCACCACGTGGCGCGGCCTCGACGACGCGATGAAGGCGGCTGCCGAAACGAAGACCGGCGCGGTCGCGCTGATGATCCACAAGCCGTCGGTCATCAAGCGCCCCGTGCTCGTCGTCAACGGCCGCGTGAAATCGCTCGGCTTCGTGGCCGATCAATACGCGGCGCTGTTTGCCGCATAGGGTTGCCCGCGCTGCGCCCACGGGCGCCGCCCTGTCGCTGCCGGCCACCGCGCCGGCATTTTTTATCGAAAGTGGTCCGAACCATGTCCGCCACCCTAGCCCTTACCGAACAGCTGATCGCCCGCGCGTCCGTGACGCCCGACGACCAGCACTGCCAGCAGATCATGACCGAGCGCCTCGCCGCGCTCGGCTTCGAATGCGAGACCATCGCGTCGCACGGCGTGACCAACCTGTGGGCCGTCAAGCGCGGCACCGACGGCCTCGACGGCAAGCTGCTCGCGTTCGCGGGCCACACCGACGTCGTGCCGACCGGCCCGCTCGAACAGTGGACCTCGCCGCCGTTCGTCCCTGCCCATCGCGACGGCAAGCTGTACGGCCGCGGCGCGGCCGACATGAAGACGTCGCTCGCGGCGTTCGTCGTCGCCTCCGAGGAATTCGTCGCGGCGCATCCGGACCACCGCGGCGCGATCGCGTTCCTGATCACGAGCGACGAGGAAGGCCCGGCCACCGACGGCACCGTGAAGGTCGTCGAGCTGCTGCAGGCACGCGGCGANCGGCTCGACTACTGCATCGTCGGCGAACCGACGTCGACGGCCGAGCTCGGCGACGTCGTCAAGAACGGCCGCCGCGGNTCGATGTCCGGCGAACTGGTCNTCAAGGGCGTNCAAGGCCACATCGCGTATCCGCACCTCGCGAAGAATCCGATCCACCTGCTCGCGCCGGCGCTCGCCGAGCTCGCCGCCGAGCAATGGGACGCCGGCAACGAATACTTCCCGCCGACCACCTGGCAGGTGTCGAACTTGCACGCCGGCACCGGCGCGACCAACGTGATCCCCGGCCACGCCGACCTGCTGTTCAACTTCCGCTTCTCGACCGCGAGCACCGTCGAAGGCCTGCAGGCCCGCGTGCACGCGATCCTCGACAAGCACGGCCTCGAATACACGCTGAAGTGGTCGGTGAGCGGCCTGCCGTTCCTCACGCCGCGCGGTGAACTGTCGGGCGCACTCGAAAACGCGATCCGCACCGAGACCGGCATCACGGCCGAGCTGTCGACGACGGGCGGCACGTCGGACGGCCGCTTCATCGCGCGCATCTGCCCGCAGGTGATCGAGTTCGGCCCGCCGAACGGCAGCATCCACAAGATCGACGAGCACATCGAAGTGCGCTTCGTCGACCCGCTGAAGAACGTGTACCGACGCGTGCTCGAACAACTGATCGCCTGACGGAGCCTCGCATGACGACACCTTTTGCCACAGTCCGCGACCTGCTGCGCTACGCGGTCACGCGCTTCTCGAAAGCAAAACTCGCGTTCGGTCACGGTTCGGACAACGCGTACGACGAAGCGGCCTACCTCGTGCTGCATACGCTCGACCTGCCGCTCGACACGCTCGAGCCGTTCATGGACGCGCGCCTCTTGCCCGACGAAATCGCGGCCGTGCTCGCGGTGATCGAACGACGCGCGGCCGACCGCGTGCCGGCCGCGTACCTCACGCACGAAGCATGGATGCATGGCCACCGCTTCTACGTCGACGAACGCGTGATCGTGCCGCGCTCGTTCATCGGCGAACTGCTCGACGACGGGCTGCAGCCGTATGTCGCCGATCCCGAGCAGGTCGGCGCGGTGCTCGAACTGTGCACCGGCTCCGGCTGCCTCGCGATCCTCGCGGCAAGCGCGTTCCCGAATGCCGAGATCGACGCGGTCGACCTGTCGGACAAAGCGCTCGAAGTCGCGGAAATCAACGTGCGCGACTACGGCCTCGAAGACCGCATCGGGCTGCACCGCGGCGACCTCTACGCACCGCTGCCCGCGTTCCGCACCGATCCCGACTCGCGCTACGACGTGATCCTGACGAACCCGCCGTACGTGAACGCGGCGTCGATGGCCGCGCTGCCGCCCGAATATCGGCACGAACCCGAGATGGCGCTCGCCGGCGGCGACGACGGGATGGACATCGTGCGACGCATCGTCGCCGAAGCGCACCGCTGGCTGCATGACGACGGCGTGCTCGTCGTCGAGATCGGCAACGAGCGCGAGCACGTCGAAGCGGCGTTCGGCGGCCTCGAGCTCACGTGGCTGCCCACCAGCGCGGGCGATGACGCCGTATTCCTGATCCAGGCGTCCGATCTGCCGCGCAAGGCCTGAGCGTTGCCGGCCCACCCGCCGTGCGGCACACCGTTGCGCCGCACGGTTGGGTAAGATGCGCGTAGGCGGCCGCCCGGCCGCACGACCTGCGGAATCCCCCTCGGGAGTCCGCTCGGGAGTCCTTTACGCGCCCATGACCCTCGACTGGCTACATCTCGGCACCCTGATCCTGACCATCCATGTGCTCGGGATCGTTGCGGCGTGCCACGCGATCATGAACACGCGCACGTCGCAAGGCGCGATCGCGTGGGCCGTCTCGCTCACGGCCATGCCGTACCTGACGCTCGTTCCATACCTGTTCCTCGGCCGCAGCAAATTCTCCGGCTACGTCGACGCCCGGCGCCACGAGCTGGAAATGTTGCGCACACACACACCGCGTGCGCCGTGGCGCGCGACCGATGCGACCGACGGGCCGGCCGCCGACGCGCTGGGGCAGGCTGCCGTGCTCGCGCTCACGCGGCTCGGCGGCATGCCGTTCCTCGGCGGCAATTCGGTACGCACGCT
>Ga0058696_1000597_pt1 | contig 15247 bp, 10 predicted proteins | sample AgamicMgSfrz_FD_55077 | JGI IMG/M metagenome (GOLD analysis project Ga0058696, IMG submission 55077) | Agave microbial communities from Guanajuato, Mexico - Mg.Sf.rz | ecosystem: Host-associated > Plants > Phyllosphere > Phylloplane/Leaf | place: Guanajuato, Mexico | collected 2012-05-30 | reverse complement strand
ATATGAGTTTGTCTTTTTATATTTATTTTGTTTTTGGGACGACTTTGAAAACAGACATCCGTTCTTCATCAATTTCTTCATCTAAAATTTGCTGAATATCAGCTAATTGAATTTGTTCCAGCATTGTGACGACATCAAATAAGCTCATGTCTAAGAATGCATATCGAGTAAATTGGTTCGCAATATATTCTGGAGAATTCATGGCTTTTAAAAAGCTGCCGATTTTTTTCTTGCGTGCAAGCTCAATTTTCTCTTCTGTCATGAGGCTTTTTGCTTGAAGAAGGGTTTCTTTTAATACTTTTGCTAGTTGATCAGGATCATTTGTATCCCCGCCAACAGAAGTGAAGCCAAAGCCGCCTTCTTCGGTATAATCGTAGTTGAATGTTTCATCAATTAAGCCCTTTTCATACATCTGTTCATATTGTAAGGAGCTTTTGCCAAACAGCGTCTCTAAAATGAGGTTCATCCCAAGCTCATGCTTTAGCAGCTGATTTCCTTTTTTATGCGGATTCTTTGTTTTCAAACCGAACATACATTTAGAGCCTTGTACGTTCATTGGAAGTTCGTATTCTTTCCGGTACACACCTTCAGGCTCATTGATGTCTTTTCGTTTGATCTCCGGCTGGTCTGTAAATGGCTTTTTCGCCTGATTCGCTCTGACTTGATCTAAAATTTGCTTCGGATCAACAGGCCCGACGACGAATAGAAGCATATTGCTCGGATGATAGAACGTTTCATAGCATTCATATAAATGATCTTTTGTGATAGGGGCAATGCTCTCTACTGTTCCAGCAATATCAATTCTCACAGGATGCTCTTGATATAAATTTTCAATCAGACCAAAGAATAAACGCCAGTCCGGATTGTCATCATACATGTTAATCTCTTGGCCAATGATGCCCTTTTCTTTTTCGACTGTTTTTTCAGTAAAATAAGGCTCCTGAACAAAATCAATGAGTGTCTCAAGATTTTGTTCGACATTTGAGGTGCTTGAGAATAAATAAGCCGTTCTCGTAAACGTTGTAAAAGCGTTTGCGGATGCTCCTTGTTTACTAAAAGTATGAAACACGTCTCCATCTTCTTTTTCAAACAGCTTATGCTCTAAGAAATGCGCAATACCGTCAGGCACTCGAATCATGTCTTCTTTGCCAAGCGGCACAAATTCATTATCGACAGAGCCATATTTTGTTGTAAAGGTCGCATAGGTTTTGTTAAACCCTTGCTTTGGCAGCACATAGACGTCAAGTCCGCTTTCCATTTTTTCGTGATAGACCGTTTCTTGCAGCTGATCGAATTGAATTGTTTTCACTGTCATGAAGCACCCTCCGTTCCTTTAAGAAAATAGGTCGTATCCCATTCGATTTTCTGACCCACTTTGATGATGTCCTCTTTTGTCACCCGGTCTAATGCTTCTAAAAAGGAATCAAGGGTTTCCCCAGTTGGCACAACGGCATGCTGATACAAATATTCTGCTGTTCCATAAGACGTATCGATCGTTTCAAGCAGCTGGTTTTTGACGACTGCTTTTGTTTGATCAATTGCTTCATCTGAAAAATCACCTTTTTGCATCGCTTCAAATTGTTCTTTGATGATATCTACTGCCTGCTGGAAGTTGCCGACTTCAATTCCTGACATGACCATCATCAAGCCTTTAAAGCTCTCAAGTCTAGACACAGCGTAGTACGCAAGACTTGCTTTTTCACGAACATTAATGAATAGCTTAGAATGCGAGAAACCGCCGAATATGCCATTAAACAAATGCAGTGCCGGATAATCTTTATCTGCAATGGTTGTATGTGTGCGAAAGCCGATATTCAGCTTGCCTTGTTTTACGTCCTCTTCATCAATGACTTCTTTTGGTTCATTTTGAGGCCTTGCTGATTCAATCTGTTGTTTGACCGGTTCTCTATCACTTGTTTTAAAGTATTGGGAGACCATTCGGCTGATGTCTTGTTCGTCAACATCTCCCACAACATAAAGATCAAGCTGGTTTGATTGAAGCGCATGCTCATAAGCTTCAAAGAGCGAGTGAGCTGTGATGGCGTCAATTTCTTCCATTTCACCATTGACGTGCAATGCATATGGTTCACCTTTACACATTTCTTGCACGAGTCTTAAGTTCGAATAACGCATTTTGTCATCATAAACTGCCTGAATTCGCTGTTTTAACGTGCGTTTTTCTTGATCTACATATAATTGACTAAACACCCCTTCTTCAACATACGGGTGAAATAATAGGTCAGATAGTAAGGCAATCCCTTTTTCTAGTAAAGGGCTTTGATCCTTTAAATATTTTTCATTCGCCATTTCTAGTCGGAAGGTAATGATGTGATTCTCACCTTTTTTGGCCATGTCGGTGGAAACGGTTGCTCCATAGAGCTCATCAAAATAGGCACGCAGTGTTCCTGTTTTTGGCATCTTTTCTGTTCCTCTTAACAGCACATGCGGGAATAAAGAACGCATGGTGACGTCATCTTTGGATAGCGGTGCAAGCATTTTAAAAAGGATTGTCACGGTTTTAAATTTTTCTGTTTTGACAATATGAGTATGAAGACCCGGTGTGTCCAGTGTCTTCTCTTGTAAGTACGTCATGAGAAACCTCCTTTGTTCATCCTATTTATTATGTATTAGAACATAGCTGATATATACGTGAAACAGCCATTTAATAGACATTATATCAATCAGAGGAAAGGATAGGAAATAAAAACGCCTCTGCTCATAGCAGAGGCGCCAGTCGTTATTTCATTCTAAACGGCCACCAATTCCATTTACCAAAAATACGAACCATGACCGGAATAAAGAGGGGCAATACAACAAAAGCATATAATAAAAGTCCAATGAGTACGACCGTTGCAATTTCAGCAAGTGATAACACTCCCGATGGCAGCATAGCAGCGAACGTACCCGCTAAAATGGCCACTGCAGAAATAATGACAGAACCCATATTTCTCATCGCTGATATCATGGATACTTGTACATGCTCTCCCTTCCATTCATTAAAACGATCCATGAGGAAGATGGAATAATCAATCCCGAGCGTCACAAGAATGACAAAGCTGAAAAATGGGACAGCCCAGCTGACACCATCGTAGCCAAAAAATGTTTTAAAGATCCATTCTGTTAACCCCATTGATGTAAAATACGTTAAAATCAGTGAAAATGTTAAGTATATCGGCATGACGATTGACCGTAATAAAATAATTAAAATAATAAAAATACCAATTAACATGAAGATCACAGTTCGAATAAAGTCACCGTCAGACGTTTCTTTTAAGTCCACATTTAAGCTTGAGATACCAGATACACCGTATTTGGCATTTTTGAGTCCACTTACAGGTAAATATTGATCAAGGGTTTCCTCAATTTTCGCGACACCTTTCATCGCTTCATTGCTGTATGGATTCACATTTAAGATGACTTCAAAAGTCGTTAATTTACGATCTGGAGACATATACGTATGAAAGATTTGCTTAAATTCTTGGCGTTTCAGCACTTCTTCCGGAATAAACCAGCCCGTTACTTCTTCATCTGGCGCTTGCTGAAGCTGCTTTAAGTAGCCGTCAGCCTCGGTGAAGCCGCTTTTGACCTGCTCAAGCCCTTCAATACTTTCATCTAATCCATCTGTTAATAATGTAAGTTTTGATGAAAGCTGGCTAAATCCTTTTTTGATGGCTTTTTGGCCATCTGTCAGCTGATCTGCACCATCTTCGATTTTAGGCATTTCTTTAATCAATTGTTTTTGACCCTCATTTGTTTGGTCAAGACCGTCATAAATTTGATCAAGCCCATCCATGAGTGCTTGCACTTGGCGTTTTACTTCTTTTTGCTTGCTTGATAAGGTTTGAATCACTTGATCTGCCTGCTTGATCTTTTGTTTAAAATGAGCGGCTTCCTCTTCATATACACTCATTTGATCACTTGCTTGATCAAGCATTCCTTTTGTTTCTTTGAATACTTTCTTGATTTCTTTATATTCATCCATGTCTTTTACTTCTGGAAGACGATTTTCTAGTGCTTCAAATGATAGATTTTCATAAGATTTCTTTACTTTCTTAATGGTCGTCATCAGCTGCTGATTCGATTTCGCATGGCGTTCCAGTGTATTCAGCACTCGCTCAAGCTCTTGAATCATTGTTTCGCTGCTGCGATATTCTTGTTCTAATTCTTTTTTCGCTTCTTTGATTTTACTTCGAATGGTGCCGACGCCTTCTTTACTGCGCCTCACCCCATCTTCTAAAGAGATAAGGGATTCCCTGACTTCTCCGATACCGCTTTTGATTGCTTTTGTTCCATCAATCAGCTGGTCAATGCCTTGAGCGGATTCTTCCATTTTTGGTTTTTGTTTGAGAAGAGCGAGATTTGTTTCAGTCAAGCCATCTGAAATTTCCCCGATTCCTTCATGGCCTTTGCCAAGTTCTCCTCCCAGCTCTTTCGCTTGAGAGGTGATATAAAGCTGGCTCAGCCCGTCCCCAACAGGACGAGTGACACTGCGGACTGTTTTCACTTCGTCAATGTCGTTTAATTTACGTGTCAGTTTTTCAATCATGACAATCTTTTCTTGATTATCTAGCTTATGATCATTTTCAACAATCACATTCAGCGGCAGCGCTTCACCAAAGCCAAATTGCTCTGATATCGTATTAAATGCAGACACCGACTCATACTTATTCCCAATTTCATTTAAACTGTTATAAGATAGGGTGCCGTCGTACATCAGAATAGGAGGCACCGTAATAAGAGCGACTAAACCTAAGCTGATCAGCGGCCTTTTAAATGAAAAACGCCCAGCCCAATCCCATATTTTACTTTGCGGATGCCGAATGTTTTCTCTTTTAGATGGCCAGAATAGAGATTTTCCGAAAACAGACATAAAAAAGGGAACGATGGTGACAAGGGCAATCAACAGAATGCCCACTCCAACGGCAACACTAACGGCTGATTGATACAATTGAAATTTAGCAAACCCAATACTTGAGAAGCCGACTAATACGGCTAAGCCGCTGAAAAATACCGTTTTCCCTGCACATTGATACGTGACGATAATCGACTCTTTGACATCACGGCCTTGACCGATTTCCTCTTTAAAACGGCTTAACAGCAAGATGCAATAATCCGTTCCGATACCGAACATAATGGCTACCATAAAAATCTGAGTAAAATTAGATAGAGGAAATTGTGTATATTCTACGAGAAAAGCCACAATAGACCGGCTGACAGCGTAAGAAATGCCTATCGTAATGAGCGGAACAACAGGTGCCAATATCGATCTGAAAACAATAATTAAAATAAAGAAAATAAATATCATCGTGATAAGTTCAGTTTTCTTCAGACCTTGTTGAGAGCTTTGAATGACATCTGAATCCACAAATTTTTGACCCGTTATTTCATATGAGACATGATAGGGCTTTAAAACTTCCTCAATTTGTTCTTTAATCTTCACAGCTTTTGTTTCGTAGTGGTCGAATTTGAATGGAACAAGAAGTGTACTTTGATCCTTTGACAAAAGTTGTTTTTGAATGTCCGGATCTACATGAAAATACGAAGTAATTCCGTCAATGTGGAGTTCTGGGGCATGTGTCATGAGTGCAGCTAAAGCCTTTTTTAATTCCTGCTCTTTCGCAGGGAACAAATGTTGTTCGGAGAATACAATCACACCAGTATCTTTTTTCCCTTTATGATCTGAAAGCTTATCCAATAAGTGAAGTGCCTCAGCTGTTGGTGTCCCCTCTGGAACCTTTAACTGCCCTTTTTCTCTTGTTAATTCCTCTAAATCGGGCGCAGTAATAAACAGAATCACAGCTGTTATCATCCACACCATTAATACAATCCATCTTGCTTTAATCATTTGCAACATAGCTGCTTCAAGCTCCTTCTAGTTCATCAATCAATTTGCTGTTTTGAGCGTGTCTGAAGTGCTGCCTGCGTCTCCTTCAACATCTTAATGGCAGGATGATCTATTCAATTGTCCTTTCGTGTTGAAGAAACTCAATCCATCATCAGCCACGAGCTCAATTTCTGCCCTAATCAAAGACAGAAAATGAATGTTTTTGAACACCTCCTATTTGGGATAATTTAAAAGATATTACTATACATTAGTTTAACTATCAAAATTTTACATGTCAATTTATAAAAAAGAAAAAAGATGGCAAAATGCCCTCTTTTTTCAATGTTTAAACGTTTTCAAATGTTCACTTTCATCCTTTTCATCTGGCTGGATGAAAAAGAGGACCAAAAATAACGAAATGAGACTGCATATGGTCGATAGAATAAAAACGATGGAGTCTCCTTTATCCATGAGAAATGCGTAAATTGGAGGTCCTAAAGCAACACCGATAAACCGCATACTGCTATAAAATGACGTAATGGTTCCGCACTGCTCTTTTTCAATACCTTCTGTAATCAGCGCATCAAGTGCTGGAAGCACAATGCCGATGCCAACACCGCCAATACTTAAACAGATAAATAATACGTAAAAGCTGTGATTCCACCATAAAAAAATATAAGAAAGTGATAACAAAGCCATCCCTACGATTAAAAAGATTCTCATTTTTCCTTTTTCTTTTCCAATCGTTTTTCCAGCAATGTAGGAACTGATTGATAGAAAAAGGAGCGGAATACTTAGCAGGAGCCCTTTTTTGACACCCTTTATTTGATAAGCCGCCTCTAGGTTATCGGATAAGTAAAAAAGCACACCAAAAAGAAGAAACATAATAAAACCGCCAACAGCAAAAATGGCATAAAGCCAGCGTCCCTCATGCTTAAAAATGGTCTTTGTTGATTTTAAAAATTCTTTAAATGTTGGCGGGTCCTCCTCTTTTTTTGCCGACTCTACCATGAACAGTACCATGAGAAAGCTGATGATCGAAAAAAACGGAATGAACCAAAACGGCACAAACCAAAACCATGAAGCAAGAAGGGCCCCAATAATAGGGCTTAGTACCTTACCTGCTGTGTTGGAGGTTTCAATGGCACCAAGTCCTGCACTGACCTCTTCATCGTCATGAAACAAATCTCCTATAAACGGCAAAACGACAGGTGCCGCTCCAGCTGAACCAATACCTTGAAGGACCCTGCCAAATAGAATCCACATATAAGGTTCTTTCATGATCGTTGAGGCGACTGCTGCTACAGCTCCTCCAAGTCCGGCGATTAAAAGACACGGCAGCAGTACCTTTTTCCGCCCAATCCGGTCTGATAAGTAACCTGCGATTGGAATACATAAGATGGCTACAACCGAATATACCGTAATAATGAGAGAGACTTGAAAGGAAGTGATCGAGAGTTTTTTTTCTATCTCTGGTAATACTGGTATTAACATCGAGTTCCCTAGTGTCATGATTAGAGGCACTGATGATAATGCAATAATATTCTTTTTACTGACTGTTTTCTCGCCCAACATCATTCACCCAATTCTATATACTGTTACGTATTAGTGTGGCAAGTTTGACGAGTATTATGTATGGGCAAACAAAAAGCAGCCGCTTATGGAAGCGACTGCTTGTTAAAATCGTTTGCGTATGACATGAAAGCTGAATTTATCCGCTCGAAAATAATTGAGGGAGTATAAGACCGGCTGATCATCCTGATCATAGTGCATTTGTTTCAGTAATAATAACGCCGTTTCAGGGTCACAATCTAGAATCGGTGAGACCTGATCGTGGTAGCCAATTGGTTCAATGTCAGCAACTGCATATTTAATCCCGCTGTGCGGTTCTCTTCCAAACAGCTCAAAAAGAGACTCTTCTTCATGTGTAAAAGAAGCGGGAAGATGTTTGACCGGAATTTTATCTAAACAATAAACAACTGGCTGTCCATCTGCGGTTCGAACGCGTTCCATTGAAAAAATCCCATCAGATTCATCACACTGAAAACGAATGACATCATTCTCTGTTGGCTCCCCTTCTTGAGAGGATAAAAAGATAGTGCCAGGCGTCATATTGACCTGCTCAATCATTTTCGTGACACTTGTCAGCTGCTCTATGCCTGTCGAAAAAAGTGGTCTTGAATTGACGAAAGTTCCCACACCATGCCTTCTAATTAAATACTTCTCTTCTTCTAATATACGAAGGGCTTCACGCAGTGTCGCTCTGCTCACACCTAAAAGCTTTGAGAGCTCAAACTCAGAAGGCAGCTTTTCTTTTTCGGTATATACACCTGTTCGAATATCTTCTTTAATACGGTCAATCACTTTCAAATATAAATGGCGATTGTCTGTTTTGGTCGACATGTTTTCCCTCCGTCTAATCAATGCAAATGATAAGATGAGAAATCTCTATTCCGAGATAAGTTGAACATAACTATATCATGTTTTTGCAAATAAATAAATAGTCTGACATCCAGTTAACATAATCATACTATCGTTTACTATTTTTCAGGAAAGCTCTCTTCAATTATGAAGAGAGCTCGTCATATTGTTCTTTTGAGAGAAGAACTTCTCTCGGTTTACTTCCTTCATATGGGCCTACCACGCCCCGCTCTTCCATTGCGTCAATGAGACGTGCCGCCCGGGTATAACCGATGCGGAATCTTCTTTGCAGCATAGAAACAGAAGCCGTCTGCATGCCGATAATCAATTCAACTGCTTCATCATACAGATCATCTTCCACAGCCGCAAGCTGATCCTGCGTTTCTTCGCTCGGAATCATTTCCTCTTGGTATTGAGCTTTTTGCTGTGTGATTACGTGATCTACAACATGCTCCACTTCTTCATCTGATAAAAAGGCGCCTTGCACACGAACCGGCTTGTTTGCACCAACAGGTAAAAACAGCATGTCCCCTCTGCCCAGCAGCTTTTCTGCGCCTCCCATATCAAGGATCGTCCTTGAATCGGTTTGAGAGGATACGCTAAAGGCAATGCGGGACGGGATGTTGGCCTTAATGACACCTGTAATGACATCGACAGAAGGTCTTTGTGTGGCGATAATCAAATGAATTCCCGCAGCACGAGCCATTTGAGAAAGTCTTGTAATGGAATCCTCCACATCAGAGGAAGCGACCATCATTAAATCTGCAAGCTCGTCTACTATGACAACAATATAAGGAAGCTCTGGCTGTTTAGCATCTTCTGTTTGATTCATCCGTTTAATGTAATCATTGTATCCTTCAATATTTCTTGTCCCCGTATGCGAAAACAATTCATAGCGGCGTTCCATTTCGCTGACTACTTTTTTCAGTGCCTGCGATGCTTTCTTAGGGTCTGTTACGACAGGAGCCAAAAGATGCGGAATGCCATTATACACATTTAATTCAACCATCTTCGGATCAATCATCATCATTTTCACTTCATGAGGCTTCGCTCTCATGAGAATGCTTGTGATAATCCCATTGATACACACACTTTTTCCGCTTCCAGTCGAACCTGCTACAAGCAAATGCGGCATTTTGTTCATTTCAGCAAGCACAGCTTCACCCGAGATATTACGGCCGAGTCCAATGAGGAGCTTGGCATTTGGACGGTCATTTTGCTTCGATTCTAATACCTCTTTTAATGAAACCATAGCAATTTCGGCATTCGGAACTTCGATGCCGATGGCTGATTTACCAGGAATCGGAGCCTCAATTCGAATATCCTTTGCTGCAAGGGCAAGGGCTAAATCATCACTTAGATTGACGATTTTGCTGACCTTCACGCCGACATCTGGATATACTTCATATTTGGTCACAGCTGGACCTAAATGAACCTGTGTGACTTTTGCTTTCACACCAAAGCTTTGAAATGTTTTTTCAAGCTTTCTTGCATTTTCATAAATATTTTTCTTATCTGTTTGCTGACCTGAATGCTGAGGCTCCGCCAAAATATCAAGTGACGGCAATTCGTAATCTTTGTTTTCAAGTTCTGTAAATGTCATCGGCGGTGCCTCTTTTGGTTCATCGGCTGTATCTGATTGAACTGGTGCACTTTGCACAGAGTCCTGAAGAGGCGCTGTCTCTTTTGCCGCCTGCTTTTTTTGAACCGTCGGGGTGAGAATGTCATCTCTATCTGCAAAGCTTGAAATAATCGGCTGGCTATTATCAGAAGACGGCGTTTCCTCTTCGATCAAAATCAGATCATCCTCTTCTTCTTCTTGAATGCGTGAACGTTTTTTCTTTTCACCTGTTTTCTGAGAGGACGTGCTCTTTTTCGCCTGCCNGATTCCTTTCATATCTTCAACAAACGCTTTCCACTGCTTCACCATAAATTGTGATACAGGAATCGTCACTTTTTTCACCATTTCCTGAAGGGATCGGTTTGTAATCAGGACAATTCCAATCAACATTAGAACAATCGCCATGATTTGCGAGCCTGCTTGTGCAAATAAGAAATAAGAAGCAGCAAACAATACGGCTCCAATCATGCCGCCCCCTAAATCAGGCGATCCTGTTTCACCTTTCATATCCATCAAAAAGAGTTCAAATGTATTTCTAATCACACTTTGAGAGCCAATGACGCCAGCAGATGAAAGATGCTGAAAGAGCTTCACATGTGACAAAAGCAAGATACTCGCAATGATGCANTAGAGACCTGCTTTTCTTCTTGTCAAAATATCTGGGATTTGTTTTTTCCAGAAAATCGTCACACCAAAAAGAAATAATCCGATAAGGCAGAGAATGAACCATTCACCTGCAAAGAATCGGAATAGATGTACAAAGGTTTGTCCAACAACGCCCAGCTGTAAAATGGCAATGATCGCTATGGCAATACAGACTAACCCATTTAATTCATATTTCAGTTTTAGCTGTTTATTTTGTTTTTTTCTCGTTTTCCGTTTTCTCTTTTTAGCCATACTCATCACCTTACTACGAAAGAAAATATAACCTACCGAAAGATCAGAAAGAAAGCAGCCTGGTTTTGGCTGCATCTTGTTGTAAGTTTTCCCTTTATTATAGCATAAAATCATTCATATGAGTCGGTTTGATTGGTCCCTAAATGTAACTTCAATCGCTTGCCTGGTGCAAGCTCTTGATTGAGAAAATCCATTGGATTGGTGCTCATGACTTGAACGATTTCTGCTTCATCTTCTTTCATTTCAACCATCACTGGCACACCTTGAATGTTTACCTGCTGGAGCTTGCGTTCTCCCTGTTCCTCAGCGTAAATGGCTTCATATGGCATAGGTGTATATAAAATCATTGGATCAGCCCCTCGTTTTGAGATGCCCTGTCTCCGATAAGTTCGTTCAACTTTTTAATCGCTTGTCCTACGCCGCCCACTTCATTCATGAGTCCGTATTCTGCTGCCTCATGACCAACGACATTTGTTCCGATGTCCCTTGTCAAATTGCCTTTTGAGAACATGAGCTCTTTAAACTTCTCTTCTGTAATGTTGGAGTGGCTTGTAACAAAGTTAATGACTCTTTCCTGCATTTTATCTAAGTATTCAAAGGTTTGCGGAACGCCAATCACAAGACCTGTTAATCGCACAGGATGAATGGTCATTGTGGCTGTTTCTGCAATATACGAATAGTCACACGATACAGCTATTGGGACACCTATGGAGTGGCCTCCGCCTAGCACAATCGAGACAGTTGGTTTCGATAAAGAAGCAAGCATTTCTGCAATCGCAAGTCCCGCTTCAACATCTCCTCCTACTGTATTTAAGATGATCAAAAGACCTTCTATTTTCGGGTTTTGTTCAACAGCTACGATTTGTGGAATGACATGTTCGTATTTGGTTGTTTTATTTTGCGGTGGAAGCTGCATGTGGCCTTCAATTTGTCCAATAATGGTGAGGCAATGGATATTTGTATCTTGCGGCAGCTGCGGAACGGCTGTTTCACCGAGCTGCTGTATTTTGCTCATAATGCTGTCTTTTTCTTCTGGCTTTCGCTCAGGCTGCTGTTCATTCTTTTCGTCCATTTGTCTCCATCCTTTCCTAAAAACTCTTCTCCTATTATGAACAAATAGGGCATATTCCATCCGCATTCCTCATGCCACATCAAAAAAGCCCAAAGAGCTTATGCTCCTTGGGCTTTATCATCACACTTCCATAATAATTGGAATGATCATCGGCTTACGTTTTGTTTTTTCATATAGGAATTGATTTAGCACATCGCGCATGGATTGTTTCAATGTTGACCATTCAACAATTGAGTTTTCCGTTTGCTCTTTGACAATCTCTTTGACCATTTCTGTTGCTTTCACAATCAGCTCTTCGGATTCTCTTACATAGACAAATCCTCTTGTGATGATTTCAGGTCCAGAAATTAATTGTTTCTTTTGTTTATCGAGCGTAATGACAACAATCAAGATGCCGTCTTGAGACAATAGACGTCTATCGCGTAACACGATGTTTCCGATATCACCAACGCCAAGACCATCGATTAAAATGTTCCCTTGGTGAACTTTTTCACCGATTTTGACGTTCTGTCCTCTAAACTCAACAACATCCCCTTTATCAATCAAGAAAATGTCACTGCGTTTCATGCCCACTTCTTCAGCAATACGAGAATGTGCTTTTTGCATACGATATTCGCCGTTTACTGGAATTAAATACTTTGGCTTCAGTAAATTCAGCATGAGCTTTAACTCTTCTTGACAGCCATGCCCAGATACATGCACACGTTTTTGAGCAAAAATCACTTGTGCACCGCTTCTTGTAAGGAAATCCACTGTTTTAGAGTATGTGAGTTCTTGTCCAGGGAGAGGTGTAGATGCAATCACAACTGTGTCATCTTTTTCAATATGAAGCTGTTTGTGATTTTGCTTCGCCATTTTTGTTAAAGCAGCAAGCGGCTCTCCGTGGCTTCCAGCGGTCAGGATGACCACGTCGTTTTTCGCCATTTTCTTCACTTCTTGAACGGGTACAAATAATTCTTCGTCTGCTGTAACATAACCAAGCTTGATCGCCAGCTGAAGGGTTGTCATCATATTCTTCCCTGCAACGGCGAGCTTACGGCCATTTTGATTTGTTGCATTAATGATCTGCTGCACGCGGTTAATATTAGATGAAGACACAGCAACAATCACACGATTTTCAGCATTGTACATCGCATTTGAGATTTCGTCTTGGACGAGCGCCTCAGAAGGTGTATAGCCTGGTTTTTCAGCATTTGCACTGTCTGAAAGTAGTGCCAAAACGCCGTTGTTTCCAATTTTCGCAATCTCTCCGATGTCACAGGCTTGGTTAAGCGCTGGGGTTTGATCAAATTTAAAATCACCTGTGCATACGATTGAACCAAGAGATGTTTTGAAGCTGATTCCAACTGAATCAGGAATGCTGTGATTCGTTCTAAAGAATGACACTTTTGTTGTTTCAAAAGTAATGACTGATTTTGCATGGACCTCACGCAAATCAGCTTTTTGATTGAAGCCATACTGCTTTAATTTTTCTCGAAGTAACGCAAGGGTCAGCTTCGTTCCGTAAACTGGTACAGACAATTTGCTCAAGCAATGGAATACGCCTCCGATTGCTTCATCATGTCCGTGGGTAAGAAAAATTGCTTTCACCCGATCAGCACGCTCTGTTAAATAAGAGATATCAGGAATGACGACGTCAATGCCCAGCATTTCGTTTTCTGGATGCATTAAACCTGCATCTACCACGTATATGTCCGAATCAATCTCAATGACATATAGGTTTTTCCCGATTTCTCCAACGCCTCCGAGTGCAATAATTCTTACGTTCTCTGTATTTTTCTTTTTCAAAATTCTTATCCTCCTAGTCTCAAGCCCGTCCATCATCGCTTAATGCTATTATAACTGAATCTAATTTTAGAAAACAAGATGAAGTCACATTTTAAGATAGTGTTTATGTATAAAAAACGGTCATACTCAGGGACATCTGAGAATGACCGCTTACGAAATCTTTTGTTTTGATCAGCTGTTTAAAACGCTGCTTAAATCCAGTCTCTCTTCTTCTGACAAAGGCAAAAGCGGAAGACGAACAGATCCGACGTCTAGTCCTTTCAGCTGAAGGGCTGTTTTAACAGGCGTTGGATTTGGCGCTGAGAAAAGCTGTTTCATGATGGGAAGCAGCTTTTGATGGATCAATGCTGCATTGGCTGTTTGGCCTGAAGCATAGCTTTTCAGCATTTGCTGCATATCCAGTCCTACGATATGAGACGCAACCGAGACAACTCCTTTTGCACCAACAGATACAGCCGGAAGTGTTAAGCTGTCGTCCCCTGAATATACGTCGAAATCTTCTGGCGTCTCTGCAATGATTTTTGTCATGGCATCAAGGTCGCCGCTTGCTTCTTTGATGGCAACAATGTTTGGTATTTGTGCAAGCTTAATTGTTGTTTCTGGTGCTAATGACGCAGCCGTTCTTCCTGGTACATTGTAAAGCATGACAGGAAGAGATGTAGACTCGGCAATTGCTTTAAAGTGTGCATACATGCCTTCCTGTGATGGCTTGTTGTAATAAGGTACGACAAGCATCACTGCATCAACGCCCGCTTCTTCTGCTTTTTTCGTTAGTTTGATAGACGCATTTGTATTATTACTGCCTGTTCCTGCAATGATTTTACAACGACCATTTGCTAATTTGACCGATTGCTGAAAAAGAGCGACTTTTTCTTCATTCGATAAAGTTGGCGATTCGCCTGTTGTCCCTGCAACGACTAAGGAGTCACTGCCGTTTTTTAACAAGTAATCAATGAGAATTGATAGCTTTTGGAAATCGATGTTGCCCTTTTTATCAAAAGGTGTAATCATAGCTGTTGCGATATTTCCGAAATTCATTTTTTTCACCTCATCATGATTCAATCACATTTATCTTGAAAGTTCAAACACTTCGTGCAGGGCATTGACGGCCGCTCTCATGTTTTCTTCGTTCACTAACACCCAAATGGTCGTATGACTGTCAGCGGATTGTAAAATCGGAATGTTTTGCTCGGATAGAGCCGATACAATTTTAGATGTGACACCTGGTACACCCATAATACCTGCGCCAACAGCTGATACTTTCGCACAATTTGTTGTCACAATTGGCGTATAGCCAAGATCTTTTAGGATCGACGTTGCCTTTTCAGTCATTGCACCTGTCACTGTATACACAATTTCACTCGGTGTGATGTTGAAAAAGTCGATACTGATTTGTGCGTTTGCCATTGCTTTGAAGACCTCTGTTTGTACGCTGTATTGACCTTCTTTTGCAGGAACTTTGATTTGCGTCACATCATTGACATGTGCAATACCCGTAATGAGGCGGTCGTACACATCATGGCTCATTTTATCTGAGTAGTGTGATGTAACGAGTGTGCCCTCATCATCAGAGTATGTTGAACGGACCCTCATTGGTACTTTTGCCTGCATCGCAATTTCAACA
>Ga0058696_1000595_pt1 | contig 15276 bp, 17 predicted proteins | sample AgamicMgSfrz_FD_55077 | JGI IMG/M metagenome (GOLD analysis project Ga0058696, IMG submission 55077) | Agave microbial communities from Guanajuato, Mexico - Mg.Sf.rz | ecosystem: Host-associated > Plants > Phyllosphere > Phylloplane/Leaf | place: Guanajuato, Mexico | collected 2012-05-30 | reverse complement strand
AGATATTAATGTAAAATTTTTTTAAAATTTGTTTTTAATTAAGATATCTTGAATACAAGATAATAATAATCTATATTTCAATAAGTGTCAATATTTAAATAAAAAAAGTCAGCTGTTTCCTTTACAGATTCTGCACCTCTGTAAAGGAGACAATTTCCGCAATGCTCATGAAATTATTGCTGCGAAAACCCCATAAGTCATCATTTCCGATAAAATGATAATTAAGGTTTTTTAATAATGATTCTAAGCTTTCTTTATTTTCTGTTAATGGAAGCTTATATTCTTCAATTAGCCGTTCTTCTTCTCCTTTAACTTCGTAAGAACTGAACACAATAGAATAAAACACCAAAACTTTCCCCCTGTTTATATACAATATGTTATTTGTGTTTCTACTATATCCTTGTAAAGTAAACTCAATATAAACTTAGTGTAGGAAAAAATTGATTTTCAGTTTACATTTCAAGGTTAAAATCGTTTATGTCATAATAGTTATATGGAGGCGCTAAGGTTATGTTTAAGATATTAGTTGTAGAGGATGACAGAAATACGAGGAAGCTGATGTGCGCCGTATTAAAGCAGTATGGTTTTGATGCATATGCTGCAGAAGATGGTATCTCGGCACTTCGCTTTATGGATAAACAGCATGTTGATTTAGTGGTACTCGACTTGATGATGCCAAATATGGACGGTTATGAATTAACAAGACAGCTTAGGGCTGCATGGGAGCATTTACCGATATTAATGGTGACAGCAAAGCAAGAGCCTAAAGACAAAAAGCTAGGGTTTCTTGCTGGAACAGACGATTATATGACAAAACCAGTAGATGAAGAAGAGATGATTCTTCGTATCAAAGCACTGCTTCGCAGAGCACAAATTGCGAGTGAACACAAGCTTGCTGTCGGTGAAGTTATTCTTGATTACGATGCATTGACCGTTTCCCTTAGGGATGAATCAATCACACTGCCACCTAAGGAATTTTATCTGTTGTTTAAGCTCCTGTCTTATCCAAATATGATATTTACACGGATGCAGTTGATGGACGAAATCTGGGGTATGGAATCGGACACTGATGACCGTACACTCAATGTACATATTAACCGCCTGCGAGACAGATTTAAGGAATGGACAGAGTTTGATATCATCACTGTCAGGGGCCTTGGCTACAAGGCAGTGAAAAAGGCATGAAGGACTTTTTCACGAAACGGTTAAGTCTTGCCATTACATTAGTTATTTTTGTGTTCTTCGTGTTTTTAGCGACATTTATTATCGCGCTAGCAATTACGATTTTTTTGAACTATATAGGCTATGTAAAACATAGTGATATGTCAAGAGCACTGCCGTTCTTTGGTTTTGTCGGCTTTTGCATTCTTCTTGGAACCTCTCTTACAGCTTTTCTCAGTAAAAAAGCATTAAATCCAATCCGGAAAGTAATAGATGCAACACATAAGGTTGCCGGTGGTGATTTTTCTGTGAAGGTTGATATTAAAGGAATTGGTGAATTAGAAGAACTGTCGCAAAGCTTCAATAAAATGACTTATGAGCTTTCAAGTATTGAGACTTTAAGGAGTGATTTCGTCAATAACTTCTCTCATGAGTTTAAAACCCCTATTGTGTCGATAAGAGGTTTTGCCAAACTCTTGAAGGAAAATAAATTGACAGAGGAAGAACGCCAAGAATATCTTGATATTATTATGACAGAATCAGAGCGTTTAGCTGCTCTCTCCACTAATGTCCTGGCACTGTCTAAATACGAAAATCTTGAAATCATTTCAGATAAGGAGCCGTTTAGGCTCGATGAACAGATACGAAAAGCAATTGTTCTAATGGAACCAAAATGGTCAAGCAAAGAAATCAGCATAAATGTGGACTTGGATACAGTCATGTATTGCGGCAATGAAGATTTAACACAACAGATTTGGGTTAATCTGCTTGATAATGCGATTAAGTTTTCCCATAATGGCAGCTTTATTCATGTCACACTTACTAATAATGGTGATAGGATAAAGTTTTCGATTCAAGACGAAGGAGTCGGCATGGACGAAGAGACAAAAGACCGCCTTTTCGATAAATTTTATCAAGGGGACATCTCTCATTCTAAGCAAGGAAACGGTCTGGGATTATCTCTTGTAAAACGAATTGTTCAGCTATGCCGCGGTGACATCCTTGTGGAGAGTGAAAAGGATGAAGGCAGTTTGTTCACAGTAAACCTGCCGAAATGTTAAACAGAAAAGCCGATAATTTCAGTTGGAAACATTATCGGCTGTCTTTTATTTCTGGGGCTGTGGCTGCATGTGCTTATCGTCAATCTTTTTATAAATTTGCTCGACTGATTTACGGTCCTCTAGAATCATTTTTTTATTCTCATTCACTAATTCTTTAAAGGTCTTCTTTCTCACCGCTTTTTCCTCCCCATATGTAACATATACTCACTTTCTAGTTCACTAAGGCTAAGCTCATATAACTGAACATTTTCTTTTTTATAAATGCCGATGCTTAATAATTGATCTATAATAAAAGCCTTTCTGACTTCAACTGCGTTACTCCATATAGACAAAGGAAACACCCTCCTCTAATTGATAATAATTTTCATTCTCATTAATATCTTACTGGATAGGTTTGAAAAATTCAACTTTCACTCTGTAAATTTTTAAAATTCTTATAATTGGTGTTAAACAAAAAAGCTGCCAGTAGCAGCTTTAAACATTTGATCAACTTCTTTAAAGGGTATCTGTTCACAGTTCTTTATGTATGTTTCATTGTATTTCAGGGGAATTTGATTTGCGCTACAGGGGTTCGCTTTCCACGGGGCGAGCGCCAAGCCGCTTCGTCGCTGCGCTCCTGCAGGGTCTCGGACTGTCTCGCTAATCCCGTAGGAGTCTCACCCCTTCCGCTCCAATCAAAATCCTTTTTTGAAAGGAATTATAGTCTAAAGTTGCCAATTATGTTCAAGTTCCGACTTTTTTACAGCAACAGTTTTACTAAAAATGATAACATCTTTATAGTTTTACAATTTTTGTTCCGTGTGCTTCCTTCACTTGTAAGGCGTCTAGTACGCCTTCTAGGTTTTGATAATTTATGCCTGCACCTGGTAAAATGATAAGCCGATTTGCTGCATATTCGATTAGCCTTTTGAGATGAGGAAAGTTCTCTTCTATTGTTTGTTCTGGTGGACCACCATGTGTCAAAATTCTGCTGACCTTTTTTTCTGCAAGCCAATCAATTGCTCTAAATTGATCCTCTTCTGACAGTTCATCGAATGCCATATGAAAAGTAATTTCCATTCCTTCTGATTTATTAATCAAATGAGAAGTCAACTCTTCATCAATCCAGCCATTCTTCAAGCACCCAAAAACTACTCCATCCGAACCAAGTTGCAAACACATTTGAATATCATTTACCATTATCTCTGCCTCTGTATTATTATAATCGAAATTGCCACCTCGAGGTCTGATCATTGTCATAACTTTGACACCATCATTATGAGCTATCTCAACAGCTTTTTTAATCACCCCATAAGAGGGAGTGGTTCCACCTACAGCTAAGTTGTCACAAAGTTCAATTCGTTTTGCTCCCGCTTTTATAGCAGCAGGAATATTGGTCAGATTTTCTGCACAAAACTCTCTAATTANATTTTCCACCATTTTATAATCCTCCTAAAACTGTCTGTTATCCTGATAACACCATATCGTTTTGTAAGCGTTTGTTCAAACATTTTATTAAAGCACTTTAGATATTTAAGGATATAGACTTCTTAATCCATTTACAGGTGGCTGCTTCTTAGAANAGTTGACTACTCCCTTATCGGCTNCCCTAGAACAACGNTTCAGTTGGAAGCAATTATTATACCTTCAGGTAATGCAGCAGATGTAGTTATTTCTATCCCACCCTTTATTCTGCAGCACTCTCCATATTTCTTAAAAACTCTAACAATAGATCTATTAACATTGATAATACTGGGATAAGATACAAACAAAAAAACAAGCCAGAATTAATTCCGGCTTGTTTTTCTATATATCCTCATTCTTTAACCTGTTTATTAGCTCTTCCATCCAATGAATGGTGTGTTCTGTTCTTGTTGAATAATATCCGCTGATAAAATTCATCAGTTTTTCCTTATCTGGGTAGAATTCGACTTTATCAAATGTCTTTATTTCCTCCCAGCGAGCAGTGAAGCTTTCGAGCTTATTTTCTAGAATAGTGATGATTTTATCCCTATTTACGTATTTCAAATTTGATAGACCTACAAGCATATCTGTGATGGCATCGGCATTTTCGAACAGCTTGTAAATTTTCTTCGGCAATTCTTCCCGGCCTTTATCTGTAATACCGAAGACTTGCTTATCCGGTCTGTGTTCTTCTTTAATAATTTCAACTATCTCGATAAGTCCTTGCTTGACCAGTGATTCAAAATGATAATAAAGCTTGCTTTCTGTCAATCCGACAAGCTGATCAAGGGGAATCGGCGCTGACAGCTGTTTTTTGATTTTATAAGGATAATTATTACCCTCCATCAATCTGCTTAATATAAATATTTGAATGGACATTATTTAAGCTCCTTAAAGGCTAATTATCCTTATTCTAGCAAACTTAAGCTGTAATTTCAGCACCATTTTTCGATACTGACTCTGTTTCTTGATCTTCAAGTGGTACAGATTTGTGAACAAATACCACAATAGCGATATTGATCAGCATTGCCGCTGCACCAATTGCTGCCATTGACCAAATATATGGACTTGGACTGATGCTTCCATACATATTTGCAAAGTACGCCTGTACAGAGTAATACATTGGTGAGATATGGCTCATCCATTCGTATGGCAAGTACATCATGTCACGTGGAATTGTGGCACCATTTGCTAATGTTTGGACTAAGAGAATTGGCAAGTTTAGAATCATTCCTCCCTCTCCAACTAAGAAAATTAAAATCGCTGTAAAGTTGAAGCAAACCATATAGTTCAAAATTTGTTGTCCTAATAAACCAAAGAATAAGTCACCGCTAGGCTGGTTTACCAAATAAGCAATTCCAGCAGCAACTAGTGAAGATACTACAGCAATTAATAATGCAGTAGATTGAACATAAGCAAACAATCTTGTTTTACTTGCTTTCCCACGGCTCGCTCTAAATGCAGCAACTAGCTGCATCGCACCAATCATTGCACCAACATAGCCTGCCATTGTTAAAAACATCGGAAGCATATTATTATTCATGCCATCAGGAATTTCGTTAATTGAGATAACATTACCTGAATAGGCTGTCTCAATTTTGTTCGCTAATTCTGCAGCTTGGTCTTCTGGAACATTGAAGTTCATTAATACACCTTTAGCCGTTTGCTGTGAGAATTGTGTGCTAAGTTGATTATTGATTTGCGTAACAACTGAATTCATTGTCGAAGACACAGTTGTTGCTCCTGCTTCATTAATCGTGAAATCAATGCTTGAAGAAACTTCTCCTTTTTGTAAATCTGCTGAGAATGTTTCTGGTATATGAACAACTAACGCTACGTCATTTTTCTCTAAGTCCTTTAATGCCTGACTGTTTGATAAGTCTGTTTCCATTTCTTTAAATGGCAGATTTTCCTCTAACTGACTTGCAATTTGTGCACCGTATTCTCCGTCATCATCATTGACAATGGCAATCGGCAATTCATCTACATTTCCTGGAATTGCTGAGTACCCTGGCAAAAAGATACCAAGCATCGCAATTGCATAAAAAATCCCCATAAAAATAGCGGCAATTGCTCCCCTTGTTTTCAAAAATTGCTTAAACTTCATGTATTACATCCCCTTAATAAAATTAAAGTACTCTAATTTGAGTACTTTTTATAAAGTATTTCATCATTTTATGGCAAGATTAATTTCCTGTCAACTAATAAATTTTCTGATTGATGACAAGCTGTCTTAAAGCATAAAAAAGAGGCTATTAGTGTTAGCCTCTTTAATTGCTATATTAATCGTGTATTTACTTCCTTTGCCCTAATCGTATAATCAATTCTCAAAAAAGGTATGCCACACATCTTCATTTTATGAACTGCTGTAAGCTCACCTGTTCTTGCCTCTTCTATAATAAAGTTTTCAGACAGCGGAAGCTTAAACAGCAATGACCCGATTGCCAAGTATATTCCCGGATCATCTTCCCCTGTACTTGACAGCGCTAGAGTGTCTTTTCTTTTATCGACCTTTAATACACCGATCATTGTTGAAAACGGCAGTGGTAGTGCAATATTCATAAATGTCCGTCCTTTTGTTTCATGACTAGAGTAAATGGCAGTAAAAACGGTATGACCATTGACTTGACGGACCCATGCCCGCGGTCTTTTTCTGCCATCCAATGACTCATTAACACCAAGTATTACCCCGTCCATTTCCACTGTATTTTTCGAGACTGGGAGATTCAACTGCTGTATTAATCTGCTGATAGGTTTATAGATTATTAGTAATGGCTTAAACCAAACAGCCCAATGAACTGAAGCAAATAACTGGTACTTGTCTGTATGCTCATAAAAATCGACAATCATCGTTGGTAACCCCTTTATGTCCACAAACTCACTCAAATCGTCAACTAATCCAAGCTTGGATGTATTTTCAGCGGTTAACTTTCCCCTAATTCTGCTGACTGGAAAATTCCAAACAACCTGTTTCGATTTTGGCAAATGAATTAGCCAGCCAAGTATTCCTAGCAGTCCAAACAACAGACAGTTCACTAAACCATGGAAAACGAGCATAAAGTCCAATGTTACATACCACTTTCCAAACGCTCTCCCAACTGAATAAACAAGAGAAAATAGAATAGTAATGCCAAGAGCGCTATAAGAAATCCGGATTAGCAAGCCTTGCGGGAAGCTGGGGAATTTTGTTTTTAATGCTAGATAGATTAACCCGTAAATGCCGAAAATATAGAAAAATACGGAAATAAATTCGAGCAGCGGCCAAAAAGTAATGCCGACAGCAACTATCATTGGTGCAGCTAAAATAACAGGCACAATTATATTATAAAGTTTTGACTTATGTATACGGCCGAACAAACCAATCGATATCGGCAGCAAAAATGCAGAATAATGAAAGTGAATCGCTGTCAGCCAATTAAGCATGTGACTAAACCCAGTGTTTAACCCAGTTATATGAATAAAAAACCAGATTCCCCCCATAAACAGGTACATCATTCCTACATCAATGGAAATCTCCGCCCAATTTACAAAACCACGTTTAAAAAAACGACGAAGACCGTAAAATGCTATACTAAGCGTAAAAAGTAAGTAAATTATAGCTAATATCATTTGTCCCGTTTGTATAGTGACAACATGCAGCAAAAATACTGAGATTAGCCCTGTCCATATAAAAAATGCCTGCTTGGTGTTTATTTTCATTACCAACTGCAGTGCCATTGGAACAAGAATCAGCTGTGCTCCAGTCAACAACAATAAATAAGGCTCAGCTGTCAAAAAACAGCTTGCCAAAAATAAAATTATACCACCAAATATTAAGGTGTTAGAGCTGTTCAGACATGAACCTGCCTTCATAGGCCATCACCCTTCCTAAAATCGGATTCCGGATATTTACTTGAATCGTATAAAGATCATTTATGTCATCATACCCCTCTAAAACTGCTACTTTTCCTTCCAAAAGATTAGGGATAGGAATTTCCCATTTTCCAAACAGAAGGCGCTGTGCTCCAGATTGAATCTGCAAATTCCCCTCAGGTGTGACAGAAAAGTTTAAATCCGAGTAAATCAAATTCGGTTCTCCTAAGTAATCTTTAACAAGCATGCGTTTTGCATCAATAGTCATAAATGCATTAAATTGCCTAGTAACATGTTGAAAATAAAAAGTCCGTTCCCAATAGATTTCTTGTTCCCCATTCGGAAGCTGTTTTGCTGTGTTTCGAATCGTAAACGGGATATTGCTACCCTCTTCAGGAAAAAGAAACTTCCAGCGCACCGCTAATTTCAATATAGGTTTAAGCCAGCTTTTACCATTGGTGATGGAAAGCATGGTTCCCCTGCCATGAAACGGCTTATTTAATGCTATTGAATAACGGTCTTGCAACTTGGGATGCAGCCTGTTGAAATCTTCGCCTAATATTTCCTTATAGATCATTTTAGTATCGCTTCCTTCTAGTACGTATACAGTTAGCAGCAGTCGGCAGATCTTTTCCAAGTAGAAAGCCAACAAATGACAAAATCCACAGACTTAAATTAAATGTTAGCGGGTTAAAGGGATGTGCCGTCACCGACGGCTCTGCAAACACTGCTACCAATGTTAATATAGGGAAAATAAGTAATTGAAGTGCATGTAATTGTCTTTTATTACGGTAAAACAGCCAAACTGCACCAAATATTATTTCACCAACTCCAATAAACATCAATAAGCCGTTAGCCTTTTCTGCTTCCATAGAAGTCAAGTGGGAAAGCATTGTTAGCTCAACTGGATGCATCGCTAATATCTTTGGCACTAAACCTTGATAAGCCCAAACTAGAAAGAATAGCGCTGTAATAAGCGTACTGCAGTAAAAACGCAAATATTGCAGTCTCGGCAATTCGCCCTTTTCCAGCCACCTTTTCAAAACATCGAAACTAAGGGCAGTACCCCAGCCAATTAGCGGTCGAAAAATGAAATCAACCATCATTCCAAATATCCCTTTGTTTCGTATTTCATAATCATATTGGGTCAAAAATATAGTTCCTTCTTCTACAGGTATGTATTTCCAGTACCCCTTTCCTTTCTTTNTAGGGGAGATTTTTTGGTCCGTCCCAAAATGGAGGGAGGAAGTCCTTGTGCCATCCTGTTTATTATGGGTCCCAACGCTTTCCCCCCAGCCTGCCACTTTTATCCCAAGTCCAATATTCCTGTCATATAAGAAAGACTGCGGTTCTTCTTCTGTTTTTTTGGGCAAATAAGAAATCGACGAAAATCTGAGATCCCATTGCTCATGCAGTTCCGGTGTTTGCGTTTTTTGCCATATCTCTTCTAAGTCGGCTTTAATTGGTATCTCTACATAAATTGGTTTTTTATTCATTATGCAACCTCAATTTTCATGTGATTTATTTCACAAGTATAAAAAAACAATTCTCCTTTTCATACACTGTCATTATATCAGCTTTCTGTAATTCATGATGAACTTCTTATAATTTTATCCTCTCTCACCCAAAAACAGCTGCCTACTAGACAGCTTGTTATCATAAATAAGCGTGTTTTCTATTCATATCTGTTACTAAATATGGATTATCCCATTTCATTTTTTCAACAAGTTCAGCCGCTTTCGTAGAATCCTCTTTCAACACCTCTAATTCTTTTTCTGTTATCCCTACTAATTGAATGAAGTCTACCCTGCCATGAACAGTGTCAACGCCAGCTGCTTCTGTATCACTTACTACTAGTAATGCTGTGATATTGGATTCGACCCCGATATGAAGGGAAGTTCCATTTCCAGAAATATATTGGAGCGGTTCAAAAAAACGATTTTGTGTGTATGTATAGCGGGCTAAATTAGAGAGCATATCAAGTGACCACATACAATCATCATGAGACTCTTCCTTTAGTTTAATGGTCATCTCATATCCCCATTTGCTCCACTCACCGCCAAATGCTTTCTCCTCTGTGTAAAGCTCTGTCATTCCGTATGTAACGATATGTTTGTATCCGTGTGCTGCTTGGTAAATACTATATCCGTCCAAATATTGATCGCCCCCAAAAACCGCTCTCGCATGAAGGTCTGTTCCAAAATGCGATGGTTCCTGCCCGGGATAAAGGTTCTCAAATACATCATCAATAGCATCCCAACCTGGTGCCCAATCGTTCTGTTCAGCTGCCAGCCTTATATATTCCTGTTTATCCATTGTATTTATCCTCCTTTAGAACCATTAAGTATTCCTCTATAAGACTATTAAAAATGTCGGCTTCTCTATCTGTAAATTATGTCCCGCTGAATCCTAAACAGCAAAACTTCCTCTTAGATACAAGTGCATCCTTAAAACTAAAATACTATCTTGTCTTCCTAATAAGAATAGAGCTGCATTACAGTACGGCAATTGGATTGGTCAACTGTAAAAGAGAATGCATAATTCTGTTTTCCTTTCTGCTAAAAATCCATATCAGCTAATGCTTTCTACTTTTTATTTCCTTGATGTAACTGAACAGTTGGACTCATCTAAAATAACACTATTTCGTCAGTCTTGCTGTTCTTCTTGTGTGAGTCCCTCTACGAACCCCTCATCCACTTTCATTACTCGGTGCTCTTCTGTCCGCCTTTTTTCTGTATCAGGAATCATCCACGGACAGATAAATGCTGAACCAAGGATCTGCTCCCTTCTCTTTACGAGTATGCCTCTTGCAATATATCCGCTATAAGATTCTCCTGCCACTAATTAATTCTTTCAGGAATTATCCAGGCAATAAATCTGGGACAGTATCAAGCATTCATCAGAACAGCTGATGTCATCGTATGCTTTCGTTAACTCCATCCCAGGCAGATCGCTGCCATCCTTCTGTGTGCTCAATATGGACTCCAGACACCCCGTCATTAGCACATAATCTGGTGTATAACCATAAATCAGATAGGAATGATCTCACCCATTACCTCGTAATAATTATTGGCTTTGTTAACTTTGCAATAACAGCATTAGAATCTCCCTAACGAACATAAAATGAGATTTGTTGTACTTACTTATTTTAGCACCATGCACCAAATTATGGATACAGAACAAAAATATAGATTAATATCTTCAAAGATTTTTTATTTATTTTTGTAAGTTTCCTAGATGAATAATATTTTATTTCTTCGGGCAAACTGACTATATCACTTGTGTAGAGCCTTTTCGATAAGTTATGCTTTACTTAGGACAAGCAAAATCTATGCTTGAACTTATTGATTGCAATCAGTCATTTTTTATTAAGAGTGTCATAGTATATAAAAAGCAAAGCACATTCGTTGGCGCGAATGTGCGTTAAAGAAATAATTTGGTAGTTGCTTTTTTTATTTTTGTTTTTGTTTATTTCGGTATTCGTCTAACCAACGAAATAAGCGTTCCTTATTTGCGGCTTCGGCTTTTTTCTTTCTTTCTGTATTGGCGTGCAGAAAATAAAGGATAAGCCCAACAACAGCCCAGATTGCTAGCCACTTGTATGCCCAGTCGTCCATTAAGAATTGAAACATATCCAAAATTGGCGTTTTGGAGAATGAAACAGTTCCGTCTACAAACCCATCGCGAATCCGTTTAAAATTTTCAAACATGGCAGTCAACACAAACCCGCCGTAGAGAAAATTAGAAATGGACAGAAGCACTTTCTTCATGTTTAAATCACCTCCGTGACAACGAAGAGTGTCCTTATTTTCTTGGCGTAAGTGCAAATAGACGACTCGGGCAAAGTTTTATTTTTTCCTGCAACACATCCCCCCTTTCAATACCACAAAAAGGAAAAATCACATAATAACCTTATCAGAATTAAATATATTAACAAATTGGCGAAAATATTCCTATTCTATTTGAACTTTTTTAGTCTTTTTAGGAGTGCTGCAATTTTTATTGGGATTAGTTTTTTGGAGGGGTTATTAGCTTTAACTACAGTATTGCCGGCTCCCTATCCACGCTATTCACTGCTGCTAGTCCCTATTTTAAATTGAGGCTTTTTTCGCGTATCTTCATTCCTGCATCTATTTTCCTGTATCCTTGTTTTTGCTGCTTTCCATACATAAACGAATAAACTCCTGTACTACAGGAGAAAGATTCTCACCCTTGCGTGTACAGATGGCAATAATATTCTTCACTGGTGCGACATCAACATAAACTCTGGCAAGCTGGCCTGTCTTCACATACTCTTTAACTACTAGCGAGGAAACAAAGTTTACTCCATATCCAGTCATTACAGAACGAACAGCCTCATTTAAACCGGTAAACTGCAAAGCTATTTTTGGAGATGATACCCTGTGTGTCTGACATAAAGAAAAAAGTCTTTCCCGTGTTGAACTGCCTGCTTCTCTCATAATAAAAGGCTCTTTCATAACATCTTCAAGTGAAACGGTACTGTTCGCAAGCCTATGCTGTGGAGAAACGACAAACCAGATCTCATCCCGAAAAAGCTCCTGCCACTCGATTTCCTCCATCTGCTCTTCCAGTCCGCCTGCATACATGGCCATATCTGCTTTATAATGAATCAATTCATTAAAAGCATCCTGTGAATTTCTCGTCGTAATGCTTATCTCAATCTCTTCATTTACTGCTTTAAATGCGGCTGCCCATTGAGGGATTAGAAAGTTTGCAGGCAGATAAGTCGCAGTAATATGAAGACGGCCTTTTTTCGCTGTCTTATAGTCCTGAACAAATTGTTCTAGTTGTTGTTCATGAGCAAAAAACAGCTCCGCTTTATGTGATAAGGCCTCTCCAAACGGTGTTATAGTAAACTTTCTGCCATTTTTATTAAACAGAGGAATTCCTAGTTCTCTCTCAAATTGCTTTATTTGGCTCGAAACAGCAGGCTGACTGATTCTCATAATTTCCGCAGCTTTAGTAAAGCTGCCAACATTAGCTACATGATGAAAAAGCCTTAGTCCATGAAGATTCACATAATCACTCCTTATAAGCTTTATTTATATATTTATAAATAACATATATTTTATTTATACAAAATTATAACTTACAATGGATATATAATCCAAAAGGAGTTGGTTACAATGAAAAATGCTAAAACTTGGAGTTCTGTTGACCACTATTTTACGGAGCAGCTTCAGCCAGAAAGTAAAGACTTGGAGTATGTAAGAAGCAATAATCAAAAGAATGGCCTTCCTGAAATTGATGTAACCCCAACACAAGGGAAATTCCTCGCAATGCTCGCTCAGTTAAAAGGAGCAAAAAACATCCTAGAAATCGGCACACTCGGCGGTTACAGCACCATTTGGCTGGCCAGCACACTTCCCCAAGACGGCAGATTAGTTACACTAGAAGCAGACCCGATTCATGTAAAAACAGCTCAGGAAAATATAAACACAGCAGGGTTGAAGGAAAAAGTTACAATATTAGAAGGAGCCGCATTAAACACCTTGCCGACATTACAAAAGCGAGGCTACGGTAAATTCGATTTCATTTTCATCGATGCAGATAAACCAAATAATCCCCACTATATAAAATGGGCGCTTCAATTGGCAGCAAAAGGAGCGGTAATTGTTTCAGATAATGTTGTTCGTGACGGAGAAGTGATAAATAGGAACAGCACGGATGAAAGGGTCATTGGAGTCAGGAAGTTAATTGATATCCTTACCGAAGAGGAACGAACTGATTCTGTTGGTATCCAAACGGTTGGGGAAAAGGGATATGACGGATTTGTCCTTACAATTGTTCAATAAAAAAGAAACGGAAGAGCAAGAATACAGCTCTTCCGTTTCTCTCATTCGTGAATTGTTTCCTCCTTAGACCGAGGCTTCCGTTCTTCCTTGTATCCTCCCTTAGGATGATCGCCATTTGAGAAAATAATAAAAAGAATAGAAAAGAAAACAAACAGATTTTTCAATATAAAAACTTCTTTCTAGATTAATAGATATAAAAAAACATACTAATTATATATCGTCCATCCAGAAAAGACAATTGTCCTATTTACCCTTTTTCCCCAATCCTGCAGCTAAAGCTAGGAATATGTATGGATATGCCAATAAGTTCAATTCCAAAAACCCAAACCCGGAAAATATGTAAATATCAGAATTATAGCCATCAGAATAATAACCTGAACCCATCATGTATGCACCCACTAACAAATAAGTAAAAATAGATATGCCCACCAAGATTTTTCCTAACCAGTTATACCTTACTCTGGCAAAACTGATAAAAACAATTAGTATATATAATAGCCCGAGGGCTACTAAAAAATAGGGAATATAAAAGGGTGCATAGAAATAGTCACTATCCCCTTGGATTAATAAGTTTTCAACAGACATCTTTCGTCCTCCTAGTTACTTGAACGCTAACAAATACACTTGATTCTATAGAGTAACAACTCCTATTATAACCATTGCTAATGGTATTAGAGACAGTCCAATCCATAGTTTTTGTTTCTTCCACAAACCTTTTACTAGCATTATCATTCCTACTAATAATACGACTGCTGTCGAACCTAACATGTTAATTCTCCTTTCCTATATTTCAAGTAATCAAAAGAAATAGATTCCCATGGAATCTATTTCTAAATATAGTATATATACCCATATTATCCCTCAAATGATTATATAGTAGTTTTATACTTTTTCAAATGTTTTTTATTCATTCAGCTTGAAGCCTTTTTTACTAGGGTACATTCTCTTCCTATAATTACAGATAAAAAAAGGACAAACTAATTAAAAAAATCATGGGGATTCTTAAAATGATGAATATGGAATATAAGCAAATTTTTAAGAACTTAGAGAATTATCCCGAGCAGTGTTTGTGAAACTACAAAAAAGCATGAGAAATATCCTCATGCCTCCATTCCTGACTTCAATTTTACTGATTTATACGTTTCTTCTGGGTTGTCAGTATCCTTATTAAAGAATAATTCATGATTTCCTAAATCGTAATAAAGGAGATAGCTGCCATTAAGCTCGCTATAATCTTTGGAGGTTGGTTCTCCTAATGATTGGATAACTTCTTTTTCTGTTATGTTGATTGGTAAGTAATAGGTAGTAATTGGCGTTTGTGGATCTTCATCGTATTCATGTGGTACTCCAAACCCCATGTGAAGATTTTTATACATCAAGTCAGATCCTCCATCAACTTCTACTATCCAATCTGGTTGGCCGTGGCTTTCCATCATTGAACCAACTGTCGACAGCAAAGCTACATCTATCCCCTGGATAATTCCCTGTTTGGCATTTGTTAAGAAGTCTGGATGTTTGACCTTCTGATTGTTTATTTGAGCAGAAGTTACATCAAATTCACCAGTGTTTTTAGTTGGAGAAGGTTCTGTTTCCTTATCAGTTTGTGATTCATCTTGGCTTGACTCTGGTGAAGTAGTTGCTTCTTGAGACTGATTTTCTTTTTGAGGAACTTTATCTTCTTGAGTTTCTGCGTTGCCTTGAGTTGTTTCTTCCTCTGATGCGTTATCATCCTGATTGGTTGCACTATTGAACTCACTTTCTGATAAATAAGCAACTTCTACCTTATTTCCTGTATTTTTTTTATCTTCCGACTCAATAGCATCGTTATTTATCAGGATTACTGCATATCCCTCTGGCAAACGGTAATAAAAGCTGTTCTGACTATCAGAACTCTGTTCTGAATCTTCAACACGGGTATAACCAGATGGAAGTAATCTTTCCGC
>Ga0058696_1000591_pt1 | contig 15332 bp, 12 predicted proteins | sample AgamicMgSfrz_FD_55077 | JGI IMG/M metagenome (GOLD analysis project Ga0058696, IMG submission 55077) | Agave microbial communities from Guanajuato, Mexico - Mg.Sf.rz | ecosystem: Host-associated > Plants > Phyllosphere > Phylloplane/Leaf | place: Guanajuato, Mexico | collected 2012-05-30 | reverse complement strand
TTCCAGCGGGCCAAAAAAACGATTCAGCCCACGCTCACCCACTTTAAAATTGTGTATTTTCATGTTCAGACACCCCTCACACTACCCATTGTAGTGCCAACTAACAAGAAGTCAACCTCTATGTCAGGTATTTATTGTAAATAATTTGTAAATTTGTTTTCCATTTCAGAAATCATTTGGGGATAATATGAAGCCAGTTCGGCTGCAAAGAAAGAAAAAAGGCTGGAAAGTCTGCATTTCCCGCAGTCTGTCCAGCCTCAGAATTACCATTTTATATCCTAACACCATATGAAAATATATTAATAATGGGCTCTTATTTACGGTCAGCCGATGGCATATATGCCGAGATATCTACACCAAGTCCACGAGCAAGACGTCCACCAAACTGTCCGTCAGCCTGGAAGAAGTGACATAGCGCACGCATCTGCGTCTGTGCCGGAACACCCTTCAGGTCATTAATCAGATTATCAAGCAGATTCTTCTGTTCTTCTGCCGTAAAGGAACGGAACAATTCCCCTGCCTGTGTGTAATCATCGGTTTTCTCGATTTTCTCCCGTGTAACGTGGCCATGCAGCGGCATCTGACTGTCCCGGTATGCCGGATCTTCCTGTGGACTGCTGGAAGAACTGTTCGGCTCATAGTTCACTGGGGACGGATCCTGATTCACATTCATAAGCCCATCGCGCTGATGGTTGCGAACCGGTGCATACGGGCAGTTCACCGGAATCTGCAGATAGTTTGGTCCAAGCCGGTGACGCTGGGTATCCGGGTAGGAGAACAGACGTCCTTGCAGCAGTTTATCCTCAGACGGCTCAATCCCAGGCACCAATGCACTTGGTGAAAAAGCGGCCTGTTCTACTTCGGCAAAGAAGTTTTGCGGATTNCGATTCAGGGTCATGGTTCCTACCGTTTGAAACGGAATGATATCTTCCGGCCAGGTTTTGGTCGGATCGAGCGGGTCAAATGAGAAATCATCCATCTGCTCCGGCTTCAGGAGCTGTACCTGCAGCTTCCACTGCGGATATTGGCCATTTTTGATATGGTCATACAGATCCCGGGTAGCGTGGTTGAAGTCCTGCCCTTGCACTTCCGACGCTTCCTGACGAGAGAACCCGCGCACTCCTTGTGCAGACTCCCACTTATACTTCACATAGTGGATCTCGCCTTGAGCATTAATCCATTTGAACGCGTGCACACCGAATCCATCCATCTCCCGGTAATTCGCAGGTGTACCCAGATCAGAGAACAACCAGGTCATCATATGTGTNGACTCAGGTGAGAGGGTCATGAAATCCCAGTACCGCGCAGGATCTTGAATATTCGTATCTGGCGCAGGCTTCAGGGAATGCACCATATCCGGGAATTTCATCGCATCACGGATGAAAAATACAGGCAAATGGTTGCCCACAATATCATAGTTGCCTTCCCGTGTGTATAGTTTGACTGCAAACCCGCGTGGATCACGCGCAGTCTCTGGCGAACCCGTTCCGTGAATAACCGTGGAGAACCGGACAAGTACCGGCGTTTCCGTTCCCGGCTCCTGCAGGAAATCCGCTTTGGTGAACTCCTTCATGCTGTTCTCTAGGGTGAATACTCCATGTGCACCAGCACCTCTGGCATGCACTACCCGTTCTGGAATACGTTCACGGTCAAAATGGGCAATCTTCTCGATCAGATGATAATCTTCAAGTAGAGTAGGCCCTCTTCTGCCTGCTGTGCGGGAATTTTGGTTGTCACCTACAGGCGCTCCCTGATTGGTTGTCATACGTTCTGTCATTTCTGCATCCTCCTCATGATGGCCTCATGCGTGCCTGCTGTATCTATTATTTAAATCATATTCGTCATTACTTTAAATATACATTTAGACTTGATCTAACTGTTAAATTGATTCTAACATGTCCAATAGAGAGTCTGCATGAGCTTCNCATGAGGTTATCATGAGCATCCTGACCGTTTCATGAATGAAGGATGAATATATGCTTATGGCANAAANGGCTTGGAAATAAAAAAAAGCGGACTAATCCGCCAGGCGGTAGCCCACTCCTCTTACNGTAACAATATATTGCGGGGAAGCCGCGTTATCCCCAAGCTTTTTACGCAAGCTTTTNATATGAACATCGACTACATTGCTTCCACCTGTAAAATCGGTCTCCCAAATATCGCTGAGCATCTCCTCACGGGAAATGACAGCTCCTTTGGCATCAATCAGCTTCAGCAGCAGATCGTATTCGGTCTTCGTCAGATGAATCCGGTCGTTATCCCGCTGAACACTCATACGCTCACGGTCCAGCCATAAGTCTTTGAAACTGATCCGTTGCCCTTCCTCGGGCAAGAAGCCGCGCTTGGGCGTAACCGGACTATTGCCAATCATGCGCTGCACCCGGTACAGTGCTTCCTGTGGACGTGCCGGCCAAACCAGCAGTTCTTCCTGAAGCATGGGTCCGCTCGCGCTGCCTATCATATTCTCGCCCACCAGATATAGGCATGGTGCCATATGCTCTGCCTCCCGGTTCAGACGGCTGCTGATGCCAGCGAACGCGTCAATCGTTCCAGCCACAGACAGATCATAGATCAACAGATCAAATACCAGCCGTTCATGAAGATCCGGTTCCCAGCGATGAAACACCAATACATCGAAGCAGCTGTCCGTCAACGCTTTGACCAGTTCATGAACCTGGCCTGGCATCGGACTAATCAGAATGACGCGCCGCGTAACAGGACAAGCTTCCACAAAGGGAACTCGATCAGCAAGAGCTGGCTTGACCCGCAGCGGCAAACGGCGATCAGACATCCTGATTTTTACTTGATCCGTTTGTTTTTGCATTCCCCGCAGACACCTCCAAAGACCACATGAGCATGATCAATTGCATATCCGGTTTCCTCGGCCACCTGCTGCATCCACGCCGAAGGGACCTCTGTCATAACCTCATCCACTTTGCCACAGACTTCACACATAATATGCTGGTGGTCATCCATGCGGGCGTCATACCGGCTGGCGGTCTCACCTAGCTTAAGCTCCCGGATCAATTCCTTGTCCGTTAAATAACGCAGCGAATTATATACGGTGCCATAGGCCAAATTATAGCCTTGTTCAACCAGACGGTTCATTACGTCNGCGGCAGTCGGATGGTCTTCCGAGTGGCGAACAACATCATACACGGCTTGTCTTTGTATCGTCAGATTTAGAGTTCTCACGGCAATTCTCCTTTATTAATCCATTCAAAAATATATACAATGACACAGCAATCCATCGATCGCTATGATACCCAGAAACGTTGAAACAAATTTTGATTTAGATTAAGTATAAATCTTAATGTATAATGAAGTCAATACGAGTTCAATAACATATAACTTATATTAATAATAAACCATTTCCAGCAATTCACTTACACCTTTGCTATAATATGGTTCGCTACTGTACTCTTTTTCAGATAAAATATAGTAATGTGCGTTTAAGGGGGGCTGTCCATTGTTAAGCACGTTCTTTATTAATATCTGTGTCATGATCACATTCATGTACATATCCGGAATTATTGCCAAATACTATAATATCCGTGTCCCGTTCCCCTCACTGCGTGTGCAGATGATCGGCGGTCTCCTGTTTGGTATCTATGGCACAGTGCTGATGAACTACTCCTTCCCTCTAAATGAAAACACCATTGTGGATCTGCGCCATCTCGCGATTGTTACAGCCGCAGTGTATTTAGGAGGACTGGCATCGGTCATTTCTGGACTGGTCATCTCTATTCTGCGCATTGTCATGTTTGGTCTGTCGTCCGCAGCGATTGATGCTGTTTTCGTCATGACTCTCATCGGTCTGTCCGGTGTATATTTTGCATACGCCTCCTGGTCGAGATTAACCAAAATCATAACGATGAACCTGCTTGGCATAACCCTGATCTTTGTGATTCTGGTGTTGAATACCAGCAGTATGAATTCATTGATGAAAATATATCCGTTACAAATGACGATTTCTTTTGTCGGTGGGATCTTTATTTATTTTATCGCAGAATTTATAAACAAATCGAATGAGATGTTATTTCTGCTGGAACGCAGAGCAACCACAGACCATCTCACCAATCTCAGCAATCGTCGTCAATTTGAGAAATCACTGGAACTGCAGCTGGAGCGTGCACGGGAAAATAAACAAAAGCTCTCTCTGCTCGTCATTGATATCGACCGTTTCAAAAAGGTAAACGATACATATGGCCACAGCGCTGGAGACGCTGTTCTGAAGCAGCTTGGGCAATTGCTAATTGAACATTCGCGATCCGCTGACATTGTCTCCCGTAACGGAGGCGAGGAATTTGCCATTTTGCTTCTGGATTGCGGCAATCATCAAGCCCTCGCAATCGCAGAATCCATCCGGCTGTCTGTCGAAAAGTATCTCTTTGCCCTACCGGACGGAACAACGATTCGTCTGACCATTTCCGTCGGGGTAGCCGTCTACCCGGATCATTGCGATGAGCGGGATGACGCTGACTTCTTCGAGCAGGCAGACCGTGCTCTATATGAAGCCAAAAATACAGGACGGAACCGGGTCTGTGCCATTCCGAAGCGGTCCAAGGTGCTTATCGGCAATCGTTTGCTCTGACATTAACCCCAAAAAGGGATACCCCGCGATGCCATCCTTTGGCTTTGCAGGGTATCCCTCTTATATTCTATTTAGTAAGTATGCCAGATTAACCTATGATTGCTCGGCATTAAGACAGGATCTGCTCGATTTCCTCGATGATCGCAGTATCCAGTTTTACCCCTGAAGCAGCAGCATTCTCCTTCACCTGCTCCGGACGGCTTGCACCTACAAGTGCACTGGACACATTGTTCTGACGCAAAATCCATGCAAGTGCCAGCTGGCCTACCTTCAGATCCAGCTTGTCTGCTATTTCAATCAGTTGACGCACTTTTCCGATTTTATCTGCATTGATCCTTCCTTCATCCCAGCCCAGCTTCGCCGCACGGGAGTTCTCCGGAATATCTGAAACGGAGGTGTACTTGCCGGTTAACAGACCTTGTGCAAGAGGAGAATAGACCACTTGTCCAATTCCCTTGCGCTCACCGAGTGGAATAATCTCATTCTCAATATAGCGGTCGAACATGTTATAGACCGGTTGATTGACCACGATATGATCGAGCAGAAGACGATCAGCGGTACCCAAAGCAGCCTCCATCTGAGCGGCCGTCCATTGGCTTACGCCTACGTACAGCACTTTGCCCTGACGAACCAGGTCATCCAGTGCCCGCAGCGTTTCTTCGATCGGTGTTTCCGTATGATAACGATGGCAATAGTAGATGTCCACATATTCCACGCCTAAGCGCTTCAGACTGGCATCACATTGTTCCTTGATATGNTTGCGGGATAAGCCCTGGTCNTTCGGACCGTCGCCCATTTTGCCGAACACTTTGGTAGCAAGAACATAGGAATCACGGGAATATGCTTTCAAAGTTTGCCCAAGCAGCTCTTCTGCCGCGCCGCGCTCGTATACGTTCGCTGTATCAAAAAAGTTGATACCTTCATCGAATGCGGTTTCAATCGATTTCACCGCATTTTCACGCTCCACATATCCTCCGTACGTCAGCCAGCTACCCAAGCTGATCTCGCTTACTTTCAGTCCGCTTCCACCCAATCTGCGGTATTCCATTGAATGCACATCCTCCTCTGGATTCATTAGTATGGTTCTTACTTTTCTATTGTAACGTAACCAGCGTGGATGAAAAGCACTTTAACAAAAGAAAACGGAAAAATGTACAACCCGGATCTGAGGGGCCAGCTCTCTTTCCGTATGCCATAAAAGCGGCGTACCTCATCAGGTACGCCGCTTTTATGGGGTATGCTCAGTGCACTATCGCACTCAGTGCATTCAGCAGGTCCAACTGTCTAACCGGCCTGGTCAAGACAGCATTAACAGTCCTTGCCTCCTGAGAGTCGATATGCATCCCGTATGGGACCAATATGATGATGGGCAGCTGTTTCGCCATTCCCTTTAATTCTTGAATAAACTTCATAGCTGTGCCTGGCTCTAATCCCATATCAATGACCGCAATTTCAGGCTCAAGTCCCTCCTCCATCCATTCATGTGCTTGGTTCGGGTTCGATGTCATATGCACATCCATCTGCCACCTGCGCATGAGGGAAGATACCCCCTGGAGAATATCGGGAGCTTTGACCAGCAGCACCGTCGTACCTTTCAATCGTTCTTGAATGCCTGTAAGCTGCGGAAGTTCCCAGTGCCTCATTAGGGGCAGCCTGATCTGAAATTCCGTCTCCTCTTCCCCCAAGCTGCTCACCTCAATGCGGCCATGCATGAGAATGGCGAGATTTTGGCTGACAGCCAAACCGAGGTTGGTACCCACAAGCTTTTGAATGCTGACATTTCCGTCCAGTGTATTCAACGCCTGTAGTTTTTTATCCGATGTCAGCATCCGACCCGTATATTTGATATGAAGCCGCAACGTACCCGCCCCATCCACATTCTGGTCATCCACGTTTGCCGTAACAAGCACGGAACCTGCACGTGTTGAATCAATGGCATATTTCAGCACATTTGCGAGCAGTTGGCCGATCTTGACCTCGTCCCCCACGAACACCTGAGATACATTCATTTCAAGGTTCAAGCCTAGCTCGATCCCTTTCTCCATGGCCTGCCCTGCATGCAGGTAAACGGTGCTCTCAATGGTAGAAACCAGATCAAAGGGATCATCATGAACCACTGTTTCACCTGTTTCATTAATGTTGAAATTCATTATATTGTTTAGCAGAGACAACAGGATGTTGCCGCTCGTCTCAATCATGTCCACATATTCCACATGCTCTTCAGGCATATTCGGAGTGCGCATCAGATCGGTTAAACCCAGAATTCCGTTAAGCGGGTTCCGAATCTCATGACTCATCAACGCGATCATCTGCGCCTTCGTCATCGCTTCCGATTCTGCGCGTTCCTTCTCCAGCTGCAGCTGCTGCTTCAGCTGCTCCGTATCGTTCAGCTTCTGTTCCTGTACCAGCAAATTGCTCTCCAAATCAACGACATATCCGAGAAATACAGCCATGGCATTCAACGTTTTCATATCCGTCTCACTGATTACATAGTCCGGGTTGTCCATTAGACAAATCGTCCCAAAGGTTTCACCCGATCGCCGCATAATGGGTATGCCCACAAAAAAACGGTTACCGAGCGCCTTGGTTACATCCATTGAGCAAGTCAGCGGATGTGCTGCAGTATCCGTTATGGTCAGGTTGTCTATCGTATTCCGGAGTACCAGACTGCAGTAGGAAGAATCAAATGAAAGTTCACTGCCACTGACGACCAGTTCTTCGTGTCGATTAAAAGCTTCCAAAATCGTATTGGTAATCCCATCATTGGTGGCAACGAAGATCGTATTGACCTTCAATATGTCACTTAACACGTCCACGATGTGGGACGCCGCTTCCTGTACATTTTCATAGAAGCCTCTCTTAATCCCTACCGTTCCCATGATTTACCCCTCAGTTCTTAGCTGTATTTCTACATCTCTATCTCAAAATGAATCTGTCCTGTATATGAGGGTCAAATTTCATAAGTTTATTGTCACAGCATGTACATATATGTTTACCACCGCAGAAGCCCAAGAGAATCACAGTGGTTGAAAACCACTCTCATCCTTATTCCAGCGTAAATAGGAATTATACGCTTCCCTATTCACTTTGAAAACCTTTATCCATGCCCCCGCTGTAACTCCTACCGGTAGAGGGTTACTGTGTGAGAATGATCACACCCAAAAATCCACATATAGTTTATAAATGGATAATGCGAATCTACATATAGTGTTTAGTTGAAATAACCGATAATAAAAATCAATATTTGGGAGGAATCTCACATGAACCTGCTTGAGCATGCCGCTCCACCGGCATCCGATCTATTATCCGACCTGGGAAGACGAATCATTGGCGCAGAAGACGCGGATACACTGAGGGAGAACGCCAACCTCAATGGTGATTCGTTCAGCGGCAAAATGAGCAGGCTCGGCTCGGAGACGGCCAAGTGGCATGCTCTTCGTCATGTCCTGCCGGAAGAGCTTGCTGCGTCTGTGGAGAATGGAGATCTCTATGTGCATGATCTGGATCAGTATGCGCTTGGAACAACCAACTGTATCTTTATTCCGTTTGATCGACTGCTGGCTACCGGCTTCAATACGGGTAACGGCTCCGTGCGTACGCCACAGACCATCATGTCTGCAATGGCGCTGGTCGCCATTATCTTTCAATCACAGCAAAACAGTCAGTACGGCGGGGTTTCCGCCAATAAAATGGACTGGGATCTGGCTCCTTATGTACAGCGATCCTTCCGCAAACATTATCGTAAGGGACAGCGTCTGCTCGGGGAGCACACACGGATTGACGACGAGTATCTGCACCTGGACAGCCCAGAGGCACGGGAAGCATGCCCACGTGCTTACGCTTTTGCCTGTCAAGAAACAGAACTGGAGACTGGACAGGCCGCCGAATCCCTGATTCACAATCTGAATACCATGAGCAGCCGGGCAGGTGGGCAGATTCCTTTTACTTCGCTAAACTACGGACTATGCACCTCTGCCGAGGGAAGGCTTGTATCACGCTCCCTGTTGGAAGCAACCATACGTGGTCTGGGCAGCGGAGAAACCCCTGTGTTTCCACAGCATATCTTCCAGTGCAAGCAGGGAATCAACCAGGCTCAAGGGGAACCCAACTACGACTTGTTCCGTCTAGCCGTGACCTGCTCTTCCCGGCGCATGTATCCCAACTTTGTCAATGTGGATGCATCATTTAACCTGCCTTATTATCGTCCTGAAGATCCGGATACCATCATCGCCACCATGGGCTGTCGTACACGTACGCTGGCAGATCGTTTCGGGCGCAATCGGCAGAGCGGCAAAGGCAACCTGTCGTTCAACACCATCAATCTGGTCAAACTCGGCATTCGCTATGGCATCTGTCAGGGTGCACGGGCCGTCGCCGACCGTACGGAATTCTATGAAGCACTCGAAAAGATCATGGACCGTGCCGCTTCCGGACTGCTGCACCGCTATCGTATTCAAACGGCACAGCCGGCCAAGGCATCTGATTTCATGATGCGGGAAGGTGTATGGGAAGGCGGTGAGCAGCTCGCACCCGATGAACCGGTGGCAGAACTGTTGAAGCATGGCACACTGTCCATTGGTTTCATTGGGCTTGCCGAATGCATGACCGCCATGTATGGCCGGCACCATGGGCAGGATCCCCATATTCACCGTGAAGCGTTGAACGTGATTCGCACCATGCGTGAATTCTGTGACCGAATGAGTGAACAGCATAACCTGAATGTTACGCTATTTGCCACGCCTGCCGAAGGGTTATCCGGCAAATTCACCAAGATTGACCGCGAACGGTACGGCCTCATTGCAGGAATCAATGACCGGGAATACTATACAAATTCATTTCACATTCCAGTCTATTACACACTCCCGGCCTATCGTAAAATTGAGCTGGAAGCCCCCTTCCATACGTTATGTAATGCCGGAGCCATTTCGTATGTTGAACTGGATGGGAACGTACGGGCCAATACCAGCGCCTTCCAGCGTATTGTTCAATATGCACTCGCACAGGATATCGGATATTTCTCCATTAATCACCCTATTGACCGCTGTCCGGCATGCGGGTATGAAGGCGTCATCGGTGATGTTTGTCCTGAGTGTGAAGCACACGAGGACCATGTGCACTTTCAGCGATTGCGCCGGGTCACCGGTTATCTTACCGGGGACTACAAAGTGCGCTTCAATTCCGCCAAGCAGGCAGAAGTACGGGACCGGGTGAAACACACGTGAATCTGTACGGTTATATTCCCGAATCCGTGAACGAGGGACCTGGTCTGCGCGCCGTTATCTTCCTCAGCGGGTGCCGCCATGCCTGCCCAGGATGCTTCAGTCCGGATTCGTGGAGCTTCCGGGCAGGAGAACAGTTCACCGAGGAACGGCAGCAGCAGATTCTGCATGAGGTAACTGCCCATCCCCTGCTGGATGGGGTTACCTTATGCGGAGGCGATCCCTTTTTCTCCGCAGAGGAATGCATTCCTTGGGTTCGCCGTTTCCGCGAAGCATGCCCTGACCGAACGGTGTGGGCCTATACGGGATTTGTCTATGAAGAACTTGTTGCTGATCCGATACGGGCAGAACTGGCCCTGCTGTGTGATGTCATTGTAGATGGCCCCTACGTGGCTGCTGAACGAGATGTGTCTTTACCTTTTCGGGGCAGCCGCAATCAGCGCTTGGTGGATGTGCAGGCAACGTTAAGAGACCAACAAATCGTTACAGTGAGCCTAGATGTGTCATAGCACATGTTTACTTGCCGTTGAATAACCATAGCATCACCAGGTTCGATATTCTCATCGAAAACATGCAGGTCGTGAACTGCGTGTTTTTCCGATGGGAATTTTTTTTCTGTTTTCACTACTCACTTCTTTATTGCATGTCGATATAATATATAGGTGGTTACTAAAATAAACTTTTGCACTTTTCTATACTCAGCATCTTACATCATTTGATTGAAATCACTCCCAGGTACAATCGATAAACGAATAGCACCATTTCGATCTATCGATTGGAGAATGGAAGTCGCTTATTAGATTGATGCAACATGCTCATATTAAACAATTCAGGAGGTATTCACTCAGTTATGGATATTATTCAAGCACTCATCACCTGTATGCCGTTTTTCCGTGATACTATACGTCAAGATGTAACCCTTTCCATTATTGATCGGGAGAAGTTTCTTTACTTCTCTGCAGGAGAGTCCTTAAAACAATTGGAATTCAAAGCGGGAGACCCTTTGCTTGAACCCAATCGCAATTTTGCCGACCTGAAAGGCGGTACGGAGAAGCAATTTGATCATTACCCCAAGGAATTATTCGGTGTTCCATTTGATGTATCGTACTTGCCGATCAAAAACGAACAGGGTGAGGTCATTGCCATATTCAATCTGCTCTACAGCATGGATGATCAGGCTCAGTTGCAACAACTCATGGAGGCGACGGAGCATCTGACCAACCAGCTTATCGATAGCGTCCAGCATGTAGCTGCACACTCCGAGGAACTAAGCGCCACTACAGAAGAAATTCGGAATAACTCCAAACAGGCTGTTCAGAAATCAGGAAACGTGACTCAGGTTGCGAGCTTCATTCGAGAGATTTCCGAACAAACCAATCTGCTCGGGTTGAACGCAGCCATCGAGGCTGCCCGTGTAGGTGAAGCCGGTGCAGGCTTCGGCGTTGTTGCCAAAGAAATCCGCAAACTGTCGGTGGATACCAAGCAAGCCACTACCCAGATTGAGGAATCCCTCCTCGCTGTCCGGCAGTCGATTCATATGATGGAAAATGAGCTTGGAGAGATTACCGCCAGCTCGCAGGAACAGGCGGAACTGGTCAACAATTTCATGAGTACCATTGAACAGCTGAATGAAACCAGCCAGCAGCTCAAACAATTCGTGAACAAACTTATTACGTTTGACGGCAGATAATTTACATAATATGTAAAATAGACTGACCATCTACTTTTAATACCGTATAATGCAGAAAACAGCGATTCTCTATTTGTATAGAAGATCGCTGTTTTGTATTTTCATTCGTTTTGGAGACTAAAAGCTGAAGCTGTCTACTGATCCTCTTTTAGGGTATTGGTGTTAACATGCTTACTTGTTGCAATTCAGAAGTCAAAACTCGTTGGGTTGGCAGCAATGCCCCACCAATATCTCTTGGCCAAAGGGATATATGAACGGCGTCAGTGCCTGTGATATTGAATTGAAACTCAAATTCCTCAAGCTGAGAAACTGAATACGTCTTTTGGATTTTGGTACTTGAATCCAGGCTGAATATCTCATGCACATAAGGAGTTTTAAGACCGGCAGCCCCCATAGAGAAACCTCTGATTTCAACGACAGCCATGGTTAACGGATCATTGTTAAGGACATCCACAATAATGGTTTGAACATTCGATCCATTCCTTTGAATTGGCCCTGTTGAAAGCAGGTTACCTGGGATCGTTTGTTGGTCCGTTGGATCCGCTGTTAAAAACGGTATAATTTCGGCTACTCCCTCAGGATCAATCACCGTATCACCTGTCCCAATTGGCGCTGGTCCACTTGCATTTCCCCACCAGTTATTTGTAGCATCTAATCTCCGATTAGGGGGAGTCGTACTATAAGAACCTGCTGCAATGTTTAACCCGGCAATCGTATTTCCCTGGATACTGTTTAGCTTGGCTCGAATATTGGTATTATCATCAGGATCAAAAACATTATTTACACTTATCCCATTTGAAATACTGTTGTGCAGGATATTGCTTTCGATCTCTGTTCGACTGGTTCCACCCGCGATGAAGATTGAACTCCCCTGGGTATTTAGCATAGTATTATTTGTGATCTTGACATTCGTGGTGTTCGTAAGAGCAATCGAATTGTCCTGAACCATCAGATTGTTTGCAATAATAATGTTCTCCTGAACTCCTGGCGCTCCACCTGAGAAGTTTATAGAAGCGTTGGCATGACCACCTTGAAACTTGTTACTGTCAATAAATACATCCATGGACGTCTGGTCTGAGTAAATACCATTTCCTGTGGCAGCACCTGGCTGATTATTACTCTGTATTAAGTTATACCTTGCTTGTGAAAATGTTAATCCGGAAGAGTTGAAAAATAGTCCGATTACGTTGTTTTGGATAATATTATTAAATAGCCAATACCCTGAAAATAGCGGACTGGTTGCAATCCCCGGGCCTGCCGAGTTGTTTTGTACCGTAAACCCATCAATAACTACGTTGTCCGCTGTCACTTGAATAACCCCGCTAGCATTATTACTCGTTATTGTGGATTCCGTAAGAGGGAATCTGGACCGTGCATCTACCCCCGATTGAGCCCCATGTAACTGAATCGTTTTATTAACGATAATAGTTTCATTATATACACCAGGGGCTACTCGAATCGTATCCAATTCATTGGCTGCGGCTACCGCTGCAGCGATAGTTGGGAAATCACCCGGCACAAAAATTTCATTAGCCATTCGATATCCACCTCCTACGATTATATTATGATCATTCAGTAGAATGGATTGGACAAAACCCTTGTACTTTCAAGTCTGGATTAAGCTGCTGCTCATTGCTTTGCTCACAGATAGAGCGCCTCTGATGTCCTTCAGTCCATCTCATCTTTGGGACTCCAGCCACATTGTTCGGACTTGTCCCAATCAGAATTATGCTCTCCTGCATGAAGATACTCCCAAAACAAATAAAGAGTCTGTCCCACAGACAATTTCGCCTTTGGGATAGACTCTTTATTTTTATTTATTATGAATTAAGCTTATTCTATCCGTTCGTTTAGCGAATTTCAAAATGGCTTACACGGACACCCGCAGACAATAAAATATAGATGTCTCGTTGGCCTGCTGCGCCTTGAAGGTCAGCTTTCACCGTAGACCATTGCTGTGCTCCACTTTGTGCAATATCGACACGTCCTGCCAGCGTACCATCCGCTGCGTCCAGACGAACTTCCAGCACCGCACCTGGCTGTTCTGATGATACACGCGCTTCAATGGCTGCTGCATGATCACCCAGATCGGCGTCTTTGAAAGCAATCCATCCTTGTTCACCCGTCACGCGGACAGAAGTTCCACCTTCTTTGCTCTCATCCAGATCCACACCAAAGTAAGCATCATAATTCTCAGCACGGGTCACGACGCTCAGATTACGGGCAGGGATCGTTTCACCATCGACCGTCAGATCAGCAACAAGCTGAATATCGGATGACGATTTGCCGACCATGATCGAATACGTTCCTGCTTCAACGACATAACGATCACGGGTGACATCCCAGATGGCCAGTTCATGTACTGGCAAGTTGAAACTCACTTTTACGGTTGCGCCAGCTTCAACATGGAGACGACGGAATCCTTTTAACGTTTTGAGTGGACGTTTCACCCGGGATTTGCCGGCGCGTACATACAACTGTACTACTTCATCACTAGCAATGGTTCCGGTGTTGGTTACGTCGACGGTTACTTTGACCGTTCCTTCTGTTCCCGCTTGGTCAGGATTCAACTCCAGGTTGCTGTATTTGAACGCAGCATACGTTAATCCATGTCCGAATGGATACAGTACATTGCCTTCAAAATACTGATACGTACGTCCGGATTGGATGATGTCATAGTCCTTGATATCCGTTAACTGATCTGCGGATTGCACCCACGTCATGTTCAGACGGCCTGCTGGTGCATAATCTCCGTAGAGCACGTCGGCGACAGCATTACCCAGTTCCTGTCCTGCATGGGAAGTGTACAATACAGCCGGGATGTTCTCTTGAACCCAATTGGATGTGAACGGGTAACTGCCCACAATTACCACAATGGTATTCGGATTGGCTGCATATACAGCCTCAACCAGACGTTGTTGGGATTCAGCCAGATCCAGGCTTGGACGGTCAATCTCTTCCTTCCCGTTCACAAGCGGATTGTTCCCGACAAATACAATGGCCGTTTCTGCTTCTTTCGCTGCTGCTACAGCTTCATCCAGCCCGTTCACAACGATGTCCTTCTTAAACGTCTCGGTCGCACCAAAAGACTTCAGCTCTTCTGACACGGCAAATGCTTCATTTCCGCCATTTGGCGCGGTAACCGTTTTGCCATTCCATGTTGTCAGGCCCACACTGCCATCTTCCTGCGGAAGCAAGTGGAATACTTCTTTCACGAACCAGCCGTACACTTCATCTGCTGAAGCCGTCACTGTTTCTTCGTCCGTGGTCAGATACTTGCCGTTGCTCTCCGCCTGCAGTGTAAGGCTTCCAAAGCCCCAATCCGTCAGTGTAAACGTCTCAGCTTCTCCCGATGCAATGACAGGTGATTTCTCGCCTTCAGCCAGGCCGATTGCTTTTCCATTCGCTACCGAAGTCAATGTAATCCGGTCATTTCCATCCTTGAACGTAACCTTATCGCTGCCTACCTTGCCGCTGATCGCCTCAAGCGGAGATACACTGTAAGGCATGGTGCCAGCATACCAGTCACGGTAAACGGTGCCGCCCAGCTGACCAATGACAGCCACTTTGCCTGATTTTGTTTTATCCAGCGGCAGGATACCTTTAACGTTTTTGAGCAATACAACCTGTTCTCTTGCTGCTCTTAGCGACAGGGCCTTCGCTTTCTCTGTCATCATTGCTTCTTCGCCAATGGACGCATACGGATTGCCTTCAGCCGGATCGAACTCACCCAGACGGAAACGTACACGGAATGTATTAAACAATGCCAGATCAATATCTTCCATCGTCAGCGTTCCTTGTTCCAGCCCTTCGCGCAGCGCTTGCTTGG
>Ga0058696_1000582_pt1 | contig 15430 bp, 11 predicted proteins | sample AgamicMgSfrz_FD_55077 | JGI IMG/M metagenome (GOLD analysis project Ga0058696, IMG submission 55077) | Agave microbial communities from Guanajuato, Mexico - Mg.Sf.rz | ecosystem: Host-associated > Plants > Phyllosphere > Phylloplane/Leaf | place: Guanajuato, Mexico | collected 2012-05-30 | reverse complement strand
AAATAGTAAAATTAAACATTATATACACGATGTTTAGAAAAGCTTATCCACCTGTTAAAGTCCTAACACGACAATCAATGGCTAACTAATAGATGTTCACGTATAAATATGATTGTTTGTGCCATTCCCTGCCTTATTGAAGCTTCTAAATTGATAAAATCTAATAAAATTGCAGAAAAAGTTCCGTTACCTTTCACGGTAAATTTTCATCTCATATCTGGGACGACCAGTTTTAATTTTGAGACTATTTCTTACTCGGGATATTGTACTATATTGCTGTAGCAGCAAATCTTCAACTTCTTAGAAAACAAGGATTAGAGAAGTAACAAAAATACATCGGAGTTTAGAGTATAAAAATATGCCTATGAAAGCTGTTTATATCTATCTTGAGCTTTGGGCGTAAAAGAAATAATAGCCCTATTATCAGTGGTTTAGTAAAAGAAGATTTTCGTACCAACCAATAATTTATGCATGGACGCTGTATTATTTACAGTCTTAGTGTCACCAGTATGTAAAAACAATCAAAAGAAATAGACATTTTTATCTTTACAATTTGATGGGGTTATTTTTTATCGTGTTCAATATCACCTTCCCTCGAAAACATGCCTTCTTTTGTTCACAATTTGTTGCCTATTTACTTTACGAGAGCGGTTCATTAAACATAAAAAACATCCTTCCCTAATAAAGCACTATGATTTATTGGATACCAGCAAATGAAGTTTATCTTTGAGAGGAATAATCAATATTATTTTCAAACTATCTAATGGAATTTTAATCCACTTACATTCAGGAGGTATTTAGGAATATGAAACTAAATTTAGCGATGGTGAAGAAAGAGAATCAGAATTTTCTTGAGGAATTATCACTTGAAAATAGATTACTAGTAATTTCCGAAATGAATATAAATTACATTAAATATAATCTAAAAAACGAGTACTCNTTTAGAATTTGTACAAATAATGGAATTGTAGAATTAGAAAGTGCGGAATTGATTAACCTGATATTAGAGACTCACTCAACAGATGATATAAGAGCACTTGTAGCTAATATTAGAAAGATAAAAAAGAGAAATATGCCAGTACGGCATTTTTTTCAAACAATAGCTACTGGACTTATTTAATTTACAATTCGTATAAAATAAAAGGTGCATTAAACAGAGCTAAGTATGTCTTTGACAATGGAGGATTTTTCTTTAGTAAAAAAGAAATATTACAGGTTTTTGTACAGAGTACTCTTCGTATTAACTTCAAACTAAATGGAAATAAATATGGATATCTACCCTTTCATACTACTTCGCCCCTTTATTGTTAAAAAACAGCTGCCAAAGCAGCTGTTTTCTCTCATTACTTATGATTAGTCTTATTTGCAAAAATGTATAGCAGCATAAATAAAACAGCGAATAAAGAAGTTATGATAGAATACCGAAAGATAGTAAAGAAATACTCCGAATAAGGAATCTCTGTATATGATGTCCAGCCCTCTTCTTCTATGTCACTTATTTCCCGTTTCTTAAAGATTACTAATAGGAAAAATGAAACAATAAATGAGTAAATTCCTGTTTTAACTAGAATTTTTTCCAATGTGTACCCCCTTTTTCAATACATTTTCTTCCTTTGAATATATTACCAAATTATCATAGTTTTACATACTTAATTTTGAAATAGGAGCGTTCTATTAACCTCAGAATCCATCACCAGTTTAGCCACAATTAACAGTCACTATAGTTAATTCATACCTTAAAATCGAGTGAAATCAGATTAAATATTACTAGTTATCATATGCTATTAACCTAGTATATAAGCACATTTAACAATAGACACTATATAAGCCCACTATTATTAGTGGGCTTATATAGTGTCTATTCTTGTCTATTAAATAAAATGTGCTGACTAAGATTTGGTGATTACTCACTTATTAATTTTTATATGTTTAGTTATTTTAAAATAGTCACATACTTGGCAGAAACATACCCAGTCTTTGATCCGTATTTCACCTTATACCATGAACCTTGCTGTGAAAGAATAACAACTGTTTGCTTTTTCTTTAGCTTAAGAATAACCTTTGAGGAAGTATTGGGCTTCTGTCTTAAATTAAGCACAGACGGTTTAACACTAGCTTTTTTCACCTTAACCGGTTTTTTAATTATGATTTTCTGCTTCATTGTATTCTTGTATCCATGTNAATTTTCTGTTGTGATTTCGGCTGTATATGTTCCATTACCCGCCTTGCTAATGTTCCAGCTAAATGATAGGGATCCTGACTTCACCTCTTTATTTTTCACTAAGNTGGCTACTGTCTTTCCTCTAGAATCCTTTAAGACAATGGTGATTTTTCCCGCTTTATTTGTTTTCATACCGAGTTTGACTGTATTCTTCTTATTATCTGTACTAGCCTTAAAGCTTGATATGGCAGGAGGTGCCTTGTCCTTTTTTACTGTTACCTTATGATAGGCTGTTTTTTGATAACCATCTTTATTACTTGCTATGATTTCAGCCGTATATGTGGCATTTTCCACTTTGCTAATATTCCAGTCTAAAGAAAGAGACCCAGACTTCACNTCTTTATTTTTTGCTATTGTGGCTACTGTCTTTCCTTTAGAATCCTTGACGATCATTGTCAGTTTTCCTGACTTATTTATCTTCATTGACAGCTTAGTAGTATTTTTNTTATAATCTATACTAGCTTTAAAGCTTGAAATATTAGGTGGCACCTTATCGTCCATACCTTGTGAATTGCTTGCTGTACCACTATATTCTTTCATAAGAGCGGCCTTTGGGTAATAGAACTGCAATATTTGATTATAGCTATGCCCAGCCTCGGCCCTGTTTCTGGCGCCATATTGACTAAGTCCTACAGCATGCCCATTGCCTCTCCCCTTCATATAAATGCTACCTTTTTTCGTTACTGTCTCATCGATTAAATAGCTAGTCATTCTGTCAATACCGACTATTGCACGGATCTTAGATGCTGCAGTCCCATTCATTTCTAAAACTTTCTTCTCCGCAGTCTTACCATTGGCCATTAACAAGTAGTCCATTTTTAATGTTCCTTTTAAAACTCTTCCTCCAGCAGATAATGAAGTTAAGTCTACCCCTAGCTTGTGAATTTTTGCTATTTTAATCTTAGCAACATCATTTGTATACCCTTCGCTTACAAGCCATTTTTTAATATTAATCAGTACAGTGTTATCTGCATCTGCCTCCTTAAGTGTGTTCCACCATGTATCCGCTATTCCCAAATTCAATGTAGCGGGCAGTTGCTCTTGTTTCAGTTGAATCGACCATGTGAATTTGTCCTTTGTTGCAGGGTTAAAATCAAATGTATCCTCCTTAACTGCGAAGTAAGATAATGCTGCACCACCCCATACACTGCTATTTAATTCTGTCCAGCCTCCATTACTTGCAGAAAACACGGCATCTATTAATGCTCCATTATATTTTAATACCATTCCTTCTGTTTCCTTAACAGCAGTATCCGATCGAGCATGATTTGCCGAACTTCCTCCATATACTTGCTTTGCAATCGTATCTACCATATTACTATCATTCATATGTTTAATTGCATACGTTCTTGCAGCAACGGTTTGTGCCTTAAGTGCCTCCATACTCCAAAGCGCAGGCATTTCTTGAGGAACCACTCCTCTTAAATATGTTTCTATATCGACTTTGTTAATTGGACGAACATATAAATTACTGTTTTTTGTATCTTTTTCGATAACAAATTGAAAGGAACCATTGTATTTGCGACCATTAACAGAAAGAGTTCCATCCGTTTTAACAGGAGCTGCAGAAATGCTACTTTCCTTTTCTATCAATACCTGTCCTTTGCTTGTTTCCATACTCAACTTACTGTTACTAAGCTTTATGACAGCTTCTGTTCCTGNAGTGACCTTTACACCGTTCGAAAGCTTATATTCTCCATTAAAAACTACCGTAATGGACGTTTTATTACCAAGATAATTAACTAATTTCACTTCAATTGTTGGTATAGTTGATGCAGCCCTTATCTTTTCAGGATAAATAGCTGCTCCAAAAAATAATGTAAAAAGAAGCAATATCAATCTAAATTTACGCATCTGTTTTCCCCCTCTTATACTAGTAGAATATTATCTGACTATTTAATTCTATAGTCTTATAGATATGGTTACTAGTTTTAATCGGTGGAAGAAAACAGGTACTTATGACCTATTCTTATGCGCATTTAAACATAATCAAAAGCACCGCTTCAATTGTTTTAGCACGCCCTCTTAATACAAATTGATAAAACCTGATAACAAAGTTTGGTTCCGGAATGTAACAAAAAAAGAGTAGTAGATTTCACGAGGGTTTAACTATCATTTTCCTTAGAAAGCAAATAAGGATATTTATCTCCTCCATTTATAATAAAAAATAACCCGTTAATAAGCGGGTTATCTTAGTATTCTTGAGGGATAGAATCTAGTTTAAGAATGACTATCTTCAACACAAACAACCACTTTCCCTTTGGCATTTCCTTCTCCCAAATATTCAATTGCCTCAGGAACTTGATTTAAAGAATATTCTCTATCAATTACAGGAACTAGTTTACCAGCAGTATAGAGGTCTTTTAGAAAATTTTGATCCTCTTTGCTTGGTTTGTGAAGTAAAATGGCCATTTTCTTCCTTTCTGTTTTATTAATAATTGGTCCAAGTAATAATAACTGCAAAATTAAGAAGGAAGAACCACCAATCATCACATACTTTCCTTCTGACCTTATTGCTTTTTTATAATGAAAGATAGACCGATTTCCTACAACATCAAGAATCAAATCATACTTCTGGTCTTCTTTCTTTGTGAAGTCCTCTGCTCTGTAATCAATCACATGATCCGCACCTATTGATTTCAGCATTTCTAATTTCCCCTTGCTGTCCACACAAGTTACTTCTGCACCGTATAGCTTAGCTATTTGTAACGCAAAGGTTCCGACTCCTCCTCCAGCGCCATTGATTAACACCTTTTTCGTTTCATGCACCCTTCCTTTATCACGAAGTGCCTGTAGAGCAAGAACTCCTGCCTGGGGAATCGCAGCAGCTTCCACAAATGTCATATCTGCTGGTTTCAATGAAAGTGCCTCTTCACAAACACTAACATATTCTGCAAATCCTCCCCAACCGCACCCGGATATGTCCCCGAACACTTCATCTCCAACAGAGAGATGCTTTACGTTTTCTCCAACCGCTTTAACCCTACCCGCTATATCTGCGCCTAAAATGTTGTACCTTGGTTTTCTTATTCCCCCTAAACGGGTCAGGAACGGCTTTCCTCGCAAAAGGTCCCAGTCCCAAGAATTCACAGACGAAGCAAACACCTTAACTAATACTTCATTTGCCTTTAACTCAGGTATATCTACTTCTTTAAGCTCAAGTACATCCGTCATTCCATATTCGCTGTAAACCATCGCTTTCATACAAATAACTCCTTCTTATTAATTTCGCATATGAATAAAATCATGTAGCATATTACTGTTCATAAAGAATATTTATTTTTAGTCTTTTACATTTATGAGCAGAATTTATTTGGGAGTTACAGAAGCAGTACTTACAGGAACAGCTATTTACTATCTACACAACCTTGTCTTTTAAACTACTATTATTCCAGAATTCCCTTTCTAAAACCTTCTTCTTTCTGTTTTTACATGATTTTTACCTTTCTTTAAACATAAAGAAAAACGCCTCGTTATTTATAACAAGGCGTTGTGTTAAAACCAGTGTGTCTGACTGCTATCAATCCTCTAATGAATTATAGCTCGACTTCTTTCTTGTTCCTCTTTCAATTTTTCTGGTGTAACATCATTTCCTAATGGATCAATAATGGTTGTGTTTAACAGGATGCTATCCATGGAGCCACGAAACTCTTTAACATATCCAGTAAAAAGGAGTCTGCGTTCGTCTGTTTCTTCTTGTGTTAAGTTTCTTATTTTAGAAATTCTTGCTAATTCGTTTATTCTATTCAATTTCTCTCTCATAATTGTTACCTCCATGCTTGATTTATTATGTCTTCTTAATAAATTATCTCGAATTCGAGATAATTTACTTTTATAAAACTCCTCATATAATTAAGGAGTTGCAAAGAAAGACTGAATTAAATTATCTTTAACTCAAGATAATTTTACAATACAAAACAGTATCTGTCAATAACTTCCTTTCAATTAAATTGTTATTAAATCGTCAAAAAAAACTTTCCTCTGCTAAAAAGGAAAGTCCTGTTACTATGCTTTTATTCTATACCAATATTGATATACTTCCTGAAATTCTAGTTTGGAATATAGCTTTAATGCTGGAGGATTATTTAACATTACTTGAAGGTAGGCCATTCTGGCTCCATTTTCCTTACCCCATTGTAAAATGCTTTGTATGAGTTTAAAACCATAGCCTCTGTTTCTTTGTTTTTCAGATGTCACGATATCAAACAACCCAATACAGTTATTTTCCAATACACACATCCCACAAGCAACAATTTCATTGCTCTCATCCGTTAATTGAAAATAGCGAGTTTCAGCGATTATATTATTTAGCATGTTGTTCAATGTTAATCGGTCTTGTTCTTTAACATTGTTTAGCTTACAAAAATTGTGGAACCAATCATCTTGTAAATCGTTATACACAATAGCAGGATGTTCTAATTCTATTTGTACATCCTGTAAGGACAAAACTTGAACACTAGTCAAACTATCTTGAATATATCTGCTTTCTTCCAAAATTAAATCTAAGTTTTCGGGTGACACTTGCTTGGTCATTTTATAAACAACCTTTAAATTCTTTTTACGATACATTTGTTCAACAGTCTCTATTTTGTCATGTACATCCTCATTTGAAAAATAAATCGGATTAATGGAATTTGCTCTTTTTGTATATCCATCTGCAAATCGTACTACCCAGCCATCATAAAGCTGTGTTTGCAGTGCAGGTAAAGCATTCATTGATAATTCCTCTATTTTTTGGATTATTTTCTTGTTTGTCATTTACTTATCCTCCTCCTCTTATTGTATAAAAATAAATATAATTAGATAATTATACAAAAATGTCTCATTTCCTTCTTACCATTAAAAAAGATGCTTCCTCTAAAAAGGAAGCACCTAAAGTTACCCTCATTGGATTAAACAGTCTTTATCAGGATTCATTTTCAGCGGCTTCCATTTTCCATCACCATTATTGCGAAATGAAGCAATTTCGACGTCTGTTCCATTTGTCAAAATGAAGAAAATGAAAAAGTAGCTCGCACCATCGTTGCCGTAAAAATATATATATTTAACATACCCCCTAATTACAGCAGGATATCTTTTCTTAATTAATTTACACCAATCTCCGTATTTCACATCAATTACTGATTCTGCATCATGCTGCCAAAGATGATATGGTGCACATAGAAAGTCTTCACGCTCTTCTTCAATCTTGTTAATACGATACCCTTCATTCTCATGAATAAGGTCAATAAATCCATATGAATAACCAAAGTATTCCTCATTCGGTTCTATTAAGCTGATAATTTTTTCAATCTCATAAAAGTACCGAATTCCTTGTGTTTCATCAGGTATTTTACAAAGTTTTATTAAATTAATATGTCCTACCCCTGCAAATGAGTTTAAATAGGCTTTATAATCCATCGTTTTTTGATAGGCTTTCGATAAAAAGTTATAAGCTATCGGATAAGGAATATTACCATTTCCAACAGAACCACAATACCTAATCGCAAGATTTGCAGCTTCACGTAAAATGCTAAAGTAATTGATAACAGTATCTTCAGGGGTTTTAGTTAACTGTGCAGGCAGATGTATTTGATCGTATGCTTTGTCATAATATTCATCAAAAAATGTCCAATCGCTAAATCTTAAATTTAACGCGTGTAAGGAAGACGGCCGAAAATATTTCTGGTTCCGTGCGGCTTCTTCCTTTTCCTTTCGTAACACCACATGAATCACCCCTTGTTATTCTATGGGTGATTCACTTATAGGTGATAAAAAAAGGAATAGATTTACTTTATTGTTGGGTGGTTCTTAAAATAGGCTCGGAGCACCCTTTGACTAATGATATTTGCTGCACTGTGCGGCTGTGTGAAGCCGTCAAGATAAGCATTTGGAACGATAACTGCTATAGCGATTTGCGGATCATTATATGGAGCATAGCCTGCGAATGAGAGATTCCAAGTCTTTACACCATTTTTATAGGACTCAGAGGTCCCTGTTTTTCCTGCCGCATCATACGGTTCATTGGCGAAATAGCTCCTTGCTGTACCTTGGGAGCCGTGAGTTACAAGCCGTAGCCCTTGCTGAACCCGCTCAATCATTTCATTATTCATGTCAACTTTATTCAATACGACTGGTTCCATTTCATCTACAATCTTTCCTGGTCCCATTTTATCAGTATTCGATTCACGGATTTCCTTTACAAGCTGTGGCTTCATGCGGTACCCGCCATTAGCAATCGTTGTCATATATTGAGCAATTTGCATTGGTGTATATGTATCTAGTTGTCCAATAGCAATTTGAAAATAAGTGCTGATATTGTCTCCTTTAATTCCTGCTGTTTCATTATCAAAACCAATTCCTGTCGGAACGCCTAAGCCAAACTGGTTAAAATAATAGCGAATGGTTTCGATTTTTTTGGAATCTATATTTAATGTGCCATTAGGAATATACTTACCGTCCATCATTTCAATCGCTGTTTTCCACATATATACGTTGGATGATCGTTCCATTGCTTCCAAATCATCAACTATCCCCATCGTCTGGTAAGAAGAAAAGGTTCCAGAGCCTTTAAATCTCATAACTTCATCACGCTCTGTTTCGCCTATATTTCTAACACCTGACTGAAAACCAGCTAAAACTGTTGCTCCCTTAACAACAGAGCCTTGTTCAAACGCATAAGTAAAGGTTCCCGGCGTAAAATCGCTAAATTCCTTAGACTTTCGATTATATACTTGTCCTGACATAGCAAGTATGCGACCAGTTTTTGGTTCCATCGCAACGACAAATGCCGTGTCCAGCAAATTTGTATGAGGCTTTTGAATAGCGGCAACTAACTCTTCCTGCATTATTTTTTCAACTTGCTCTTGGAATTCCATATCAATTGTTAAAACAATATCATTACCATTTTTCCCCTCGGTGACTACGTCTGTGTCCTCAATATCTCCATTTCTGTCTGTACTTACGTTTACAACTTCATTTTGCCCCTGTAGCACACTATCATAAAGCTCTTCTATATAGCTTTTTCCAACCCGGTCATTAAGCTTGTACCCTTTGGAAGTGTAGTAATCTAATTTTTCTTCTGGCAGACCTTCTTCTGTAGTCGTTACTGTACCAAGCATGTTGTTAAAAGTGTTTCCGAATTTGTGCGCTCTTTTCCAATCTGTCGTTACATCAATCCCAGGCAGATTTTCGAGCGTTTCAGCGGCAATTGCATATTCTTGATTTGTCACATCTTCATTTTTTATAACTGTTTTGGTAAATGCTGTTGCAGTTGTTATTCTACGGTATATAGCCGTCATGTTTTTATTTATAGACTTTAAATCCTTCTCTGTAATACGATTTAATTTTAAGTTATATATTTCCTTATCATTCAATTTATCTTCTTTAGCTAATNTTTCTTCCTTGTCTGTCAGTAGCCTCGCTCCATTGTCATTTTCTAGCAGCCAAATATCCTTTAAATCCCTGGTAGTCACTTTTTTTATGTCCTTTTTATTCATAGCGACAAAGTCAGCCAACTTTTTGGCCAAGCTTAGCATTTCTTCTGGCTGCGGGTGTAATGGCGGCGTATACACAATTGCCTTAGCTGGAATATTGTAGACTACTAATCTATTATTTGCATCATATATTTTTCCACGCGGAACAGAGGAACTAACGGGAGTAACTACTTTACTTTTTACTTGTGCAGAGTACTCTTCCCCACTGACAATTTGAATTAATCCAAGGCGTATAATCAGAACAGAAAACAGAATAAAGACGGCAAAAAAGATACCAGTGATTCTAATCCGGTATTGATTATTTGCTTTTGATGGTTTCTTACTTTTTTGCTTCACAGTAATTTTCCCTTTCCATATGTGTCATCGAACCAAATACTACAATTGTAGTATTTGGTTGCAGAATGGAGCCAAAAAGAACACTAAACTCTTTTCGGCCGCAATTTTAATATATATTTTTATCCTTCAGAATTTGCTTGGCTATCTCCATAGCCTTACTTCCACTGGCTTCTGTCCCATGATTTTGGATATTAATAGCAAAATAATAGCTATGCTCTCCTTTGTTCACAAAGCCAACAAACCAGCCATTTACATTCTTTCCATTAATCGTTCCTGTTCCAGTTTTCCCATATAATCGCTTATCCTTTTGGTCATCAATTAACATCGCTTCTTTTATTGCTTCAACATTTTCTGCTTTAAAGTCAAACTTATTTTCTGATAGCTCATGTAATAACAGCACTTGTTCAATTGGTGATATTTTCAGAGAAGATTCCATCCAATAGGTATCCAAACCTCCTGACATGTCCTTATTTCCATAGTTCACTTTATTGAAATAAGCTTGCAGGTGTTTTTCTCCTATCTTTTGATCCAGATGTTGAAAATACCAGTTTACTGAATTACTCATGGCAGAAGTTAAGTTATGGTCTTTATCCCACTCTTTATAAGGATTACTTTTCCCATTCCAAGTCTGTTCAGAGTTATTTTTTGATATTATATTTGATTCTAATGCAAATAACCCAGAATAAATTTTATATGTGCTATCTGGTGAAACCCTTTGTTCACTTAATTTACGATTGTATATTTGAAATTGGTTATTGGCCGCATCGAATAAAACAAAGCTCCCTTTATAGCCTTTAAAATACGTATCTAAATCTTCATAGGTTGTATTCTTCCCATCAAAATGAAANACATCATTTGAAGCAGCTAATACAGTCGTAAGTGGTGTAATAACGAGTACAAGTATTCCCAAAAACATACAGATAACCTTACTTTTCCATTTCAATAAAGAAGATGCTTTAGAAAAGTTAGCAATACTTTGGATTCTTTGTTTAATTTGTTGTTTAGTTCCGCCAATTCCTGAGGCAAATAATTCAAATGACTTCTCCTGTTTTTTATGAGCAAATCGAATAATAGTATGGCCATATTCTATATAGCCGCTCTCATCTAAAAGATTTAGAACCGAATCATCACAAGCCAATTCGCGGTCNATTCGTATCCTTTTTAAGGAATACCACAATAATGGATTAAACCAATATACAATTTGAAAAATCCCCATAACATAATTGACAAGCATATCTTTGTTTTTATGATGTGTTAGCTCATGCAGTAATACATATTTGATTTCTTTTAAAGTAAATACTGCTTGTATGTTTGATGGTACTAAAATATAGGGCTTGAAAATACCAAACGTGATTGGCGTGGTAATAAGAGGTGTTTCTTTCAGGATAATATTCCTTTTAATCCCTACAACCTCTTTACACTCTTCTAATAATACATTTATTTTATTGTTCTTTATGAAAACAGCGGACTTTTTCAGTTTATTAAGTTGATAGTTTGAATATATCAGTATGGCAAGACAAAGAACCATGCCAATTATCCAAACAGCAAATACTAGCTGAGAAACATATTCTGGTGTTGAGTTGTGTACAGATACGGAAAAATCACGGATTAAATCAGTATTTGTATCATTAGACTCTGTTAGACCACCACTTTTGTACTCACTCTGAGCTGAAGTTTTACCAGTAAACGTCAGCACGTTTTTAATATATTGTATTCCTTCCCCTAAACCTAAATAATTCCATGGCAAAACGGAAACAAAAAGAGGGACAAACAGAAAGAACCAAATTTTATAATGTGTTTTAATTGACATATGTTTAGTTAATGCCTTTTTCAACAAGAGAATAATAAAAATCAGGAGGGATAACGCTATTGTATTAAGCAAAAGCCATTGTACAACGATATCCATTATTTTTGCCCTCCCTCTTTCTCTCTCTGTGATAATATTTTCTGTAATTCAGAAATATCCTCATTAGACAACTTATCATTTTCAATGAAATTTAATACCATTGAATTTAACGTGCCATCGAAAAATTGTTTAAGAAAGGTTTTGCTTTTTTGCTCTATATAATCATGCTTTTCGACTAGTGATGTATAAATAAACACTCTGCCATTTTTTCTTGCATGCAATGCCTTTTTCTTTACAAGTCTTGCAAGCATCGTATGAATTGTATTCGGCTTCCAGTCAAACTCTGCAGATGACAGCTTATCGACTACCTCAGGTGTTGAGATGGGCTCATATTTCCACACAACGTTCATAACTTCATATTCTGCTTCTGATATTTGGGGACTATTAGTCATATTGAAACCTCCTACTTTTACAATTGTAGTATTTATTATAGCATGAAGGTTCCATTGCTTAAAGTAAGCATCTATTCCCAATTACTGCATCCCAAAATATAAATACAGCTTATCGATAAATGATTTATTCAACTGAGTTGCTGAGCTTCCTGGTATATAACCTTCAACAAGTGAAAGCATAAGAAAATTATCTTGCTCTGTATCAAAGGCAAGTAAGAAACTATTTTCATTCCCCTTTTCACCTTGTTTCAATTTCAATTCTGCTGTTCCCGTCTTTGCAGCTAGCTGATATTGCTGGTTATATAGGAGATGGGCTGTTCCATTTGGATTACTGACAACCCCTATTAAGCTTTTTTCCATTTCATTAGCTGTTGTACTTGTGATAGCTGATTTTGTTTTAGGGCTTTCTTTGCTTTTAACCAATGTCGGATAAACTATTTTCCCTTCATTCTGAAAAACAGTATACATCGCAGCCTGCTGAATAGGATTTATCAATAATTCACCTTGACCGTAAGCTGTATCTGCCAGCAGAATTTCTGAGTTAAATGTATTTTCCTTTGAGATTTGCGCTGGATTCATGGCAATTGGTAAATCCAATTCCTCCCCAAAGATAAATTTTTTTAAGCCATCTCTAAAGGCGTCTTCCCCTAATTCAAGTACCTCTTGGGCAAAATAAATATTATCTGAATAGATTAATGCTTTTCTCATATCGACATTTTGCACATCTGAAACACGCGTAACCGAATAACCGCCCCAGCTCCCATCCTTTTGCCAGCTTCGTCCATTTATGGTTCTTAGCTTGTCTGGATACGTCACATTAGCATCAAGCCCAATGCTAGCTGTTATCGTTTTAAAGGTAGATCCAGGCGCATATCCAACAGCAAACCTCGAAATAAATGGCTTTTTATCGTCATTTGCATATTGATCATAGTCCTGTTGAGAGATCCCTTGAACCATTTTATTCGGATCATAGGAAGGGGAGCTAACTAAAGCAAAAAGCCCGCCTTCTTTAGGGTTCATTACTACCGTCGAACCAGCATTTCCTCTCAGATGTTCAAATGCTTCTGATTGAATATAGGAATCTATTGTCAGCTGTATATCTTCGCCATCCGCTTTCTCCACTGCTTGAATTTCCTGTTTATTTTCGCCATTTTCATCAACGATCCATATTTCTCCTCCATCCTTACCGCGAAGTCTATTATCAAAAGCTTTTTCCAAGCCAGCTTTTCCAATGATATCGCCATCAACTAAATTTGGATGTTTTTCAATATCCTCTTTCGTTACCTTTCCGATATAACCAATTAAATTAGCTGCTGCTTCCTTTAATGGATAATATCGCAGCTTGATATTCTGATAGGAAACTCCCGGTAGTTCTTCTGCTTTATTTGACTCGATTGTTTTTAAAGGGACAAAAAGCTCATCTGTGACCCAGCTTTGATTTAGTTTTTTAATTAGCTCCTCCATCGATAGATCAAATTGTTGGCTGATTTTTTGCAGCTTTGCCTCTTTTTCATTTCCCTCACCTAATTCTTTCGGAACAACTCCCATCGACTTAAAGGGTTCATTTATCGCCAAGCCATTGCCTAAGTGATCTTGAATTTCTCCACGCTCTGCTTTCAAATATTGATACGAAATTCTATCTTTAGCTTCCATACCAGGGAAAATTAACGCAGGTTCCCAATTCACTAAATATTTATCAGCTTTTTTCGTCATTTCTGTTTTATATTCCAGCTTTTCTAATGCTCCTAATGGCGTAGTAAAGCTTAATAGGTAACTTAATTCATAAAGATTNGCGTTCACCTTTTTTAATGAAACGTGAGAAGCATGGATATCCGTTATATTAATCCCATTAAATATGCGATCATACTTTTGTTCTACTTCCTCCAACGTATAATTTAACGACTTATATGAATGCTCATCCAATGCCTTGCCTAATTTCTTATAATCCTTATTTTCTAGAATCTGAATAAAATTAGCAGCTGCCTCTTCAAACAATGCTTTGTCATTCTTTTTCCATATTAGATAGGAAGCAAATACTCCAGCCCCAATTACAATAACAACTAACAATAATAGTAAAGGCTTGAATCTTCGTCTGTTGTTCTCAACTCTACTATTCAACTTTTATCACTTCATTTCATGTAGTTTAATACTACAAGTGTAGTAATTTAACAATAACTACACTTGTAGTATTTAGAAAATTATAGCACATTTTTTTGTTAAGGCAAATTACTTTGATAAATGTGCTTAATTAATTGCAAAGAAGCTGAAAAGGTCATTTTATTCAAANAAGGGAATTTCCCTTACATAGTCCCTGTCGCACATATCGCTCGCTTAATTTTGCAAAAAAGCATCCTCTTCAAGAAGATGCCTCAATTACACTTATTTTTTACATTTAATCACAATAAAGTTGATTGGTGNTGCATTTTCATGGTGCTTATTAGGTTCGTCTATGNCTGTAAACTCTGCCAGTCCATATTTACCAAACTCTTGTTTTACACTATCAGCATCATAAAAGAACATTTTTAAGCCTTCCATGATCTCAAAATAATCTTTATCTATTTGTTTGCCCTTGCCAAACATTGGCGCATCCTGTGAAACAGTTGTAAAAATCATATAACCGTCTGGTTTTAACTGGTTATAGCAATCGCTAATAAACTTTTCTCTCTCCTGTTTNTTTAATAAGTGGATAAGCCCATGACTAAATATTCCATCATAAAGCTTATTTTCAAAAGGCATCTCATTAACGGAACCATGAAAGATATTAATATCGAGCCCATTGACCCGCGCCAGTTCAATCGCTGTCTTGGAGATTTCAATGCCTGTAACATTTATGCCGTTTTCCATAAATACCATTGCATTTCNGCCATAGCCAATACCTGGTATCAGTATGTCCTTCATATTTTTTTCGAGAAAAAAATCCTTCGTTAAGATTGCTGAATCTGTAGGATCAAATCCCCACATCGTTTGTTTTTCAAGAAAGCTTGATTCCCAGAATTCCATTTCCCTATCTCCTTTTGGTTTTTATTGTGTACAGCATTATTTTAATTAGAGATAAAATGACTCTCTAATAACTATAATAGGTGTGAGCGTTTTTGTAAAT
>Ga0058696_1000579_pt1 | contig 15460 bp, 11 predicted proteins | sample AgamicMgSfrz_FD_55077 | JGI IMG/M metagenome (GOLD analysis project Ga0058696, IMG submission 55077) | Agave microbial communities from Guanajuato, Mexico - Mg.Sf.rz | ecosystem: Host-associated > Plants > Phyllosphere > Phylloplane/Leaf | place: Guanajuato, Mexico | collected 2012-05-30 | reverse complement strand
CACGCATCGCGGCGGTGGTCGGCTGGGAGGATCTCGGTGCGCCGGCGCTGGCCGACCGCGTCGCCGAGTGGCGCAGCCCGAAGCTGCGTGGTTTTCGTCATCAGGTGCAGGACGAAGCCGACGTTGGCGCGTTCGTCGCCGATCCCGCTTTCAATCGCGGCGTCGCCTGGCTGCAGGCGAACGGCTACGTGTACGACGTGCTCGTGTTCGAACGCCAGTTGCCGGACGTCCGTGCGTTCTGCGCGCGGCACGATGCGCACTGGCTCGTGCTCGACCACGTCGGCAAGCCGGCGCTCGCCGAGTTCGAGCGTGACGACACCGCGCTCGCGCGCTGGCGCGCGTCGCTGCGTGAGCTGGGCGCGCTGCCGCACGTCGCGTGCAAGCTGTCGGGGCTCGTGACCGAAGCCGACTGGCGGCGGGGTCTGCGTGGCCAGGACATCCGGCATATCGAGCAGTGCTTCGACGCGGCGCTCGACGCGTTCGGCCCGCAGCGGCTGATGTTCGGATCGGACTGGCCCGTGTGCCTGCTCGCGGCGTCGTATGACGAGGTTGCGTCGCTGGTCGAACGCTGGGCTGAATCGCGCCTGTCGGCGGCCGAGCGCGGCGCGTTGTGGGGCGGCACGGCCGCGCGCTGCTACGCGGTGCCGGGCGATGTGAAGCGCGGCATATAAAATAGGCGCGAACGGTCTGTGCGATTTGACAGGCCGTCCGGAACGAAACCGATTACCAGCGTCAACGTATGTCCATCCAGCCGATTCAGAACCGCCGCCTCTACCAGCAGATCGCCGACAAGCTCAGTGCGATGATCGAGTCCGGCGATTTCCCGCCGGGCAGCTATCTGCCGCCCGAGCGCGAACTCGCCGAACGGTTCGGCGTGTCGCGCACGTCGGTGCGCGAGGCGCTGATCGCGCTCGAAGTGAACGGACTCGTCAGCGTGCGCGTCGGCGACGGCGTGAAGGTGCGCCATCCCGAAGCGGCCGCGGCGCCCGAACCCGCGCCGGCTCCCGACGCGACGGTCGCGCCGTTCTCGATCGTCGAGATCGATCCGGAACTCGGCATCGCGCTCGATCTCGACACCGAAATCCCGCCGTTCGCGCTGCTGCAGGCGCGCCGGCTGATCGAGCCGGAAGCCGCGGCGCTCGCCGCGAAGCACGGCTCGGACGCGCAGATCGAAGGCATCCACGAAGCATTCCTGCGCAACCAGGACGACAACCGCAGCGGCTCGCTCACGCACCCGGGCGACCGGCTGTTCCATATCCGCATCGCGGAGGCGAGCGACAACGCCGCGTATGCGCTGATGATCAAGCAGTTGCTCGCGCACAAGTACGACCTGATGTTCCAGCGGCTGCAGTCGCTGTACATGCCGAACGACATGCCGCACCGGTCGGAGCTGGAACATCGTGCGATCCTCGATGCGATCCGCGCGCGCGACCCCGACGCCGCGCGCCGAGCGATGGCCGAGCATCTCGATGAAGTGATTCGCATCTTCGGCCGCGCGCTCGACTGAGCGTGCGAATCGATTCGCTGCAGGGTCGGCAGCGGTGGCGCGATGCGGCGCGGTTCCGGGTGCCGATACGGCCACCGTCCCGCGCGAGGACACCGGACGTCGGTATAGAACGAACGCAGCGACGCGAGCGACGCGTGCCGGCCCGCCGGCATGCCGCCCGCGCGCCGAATGGAGTGTGACGAATGCGCGTGAACGATTGCCACAATTTCCACGACTTCCGCGAACTGGCGAAGCGGCGGTTGCCGGGGCCGATCTTCAATTACATCGACGGTGCGGCCGACGATGAAACCACGTATCGACGCAACACGAGCGCATTCGAAAGCTGCGATCTGGTGCCGAACGTGCTGCGCGGCGTGCGCGATGTCGATCTGTCGGTGACGGTCATGGGGCAAAAGCTCGGCATGCCGGTTTATTGTTCGCCGACCGCGCTGCAACGCCTGTTTCATCATGACGGCGAGCGGGCCGTCGCCGCAGCAGCCGCGAAATTCGACACGATGTTCGGCGTGTCGTCGCTCGGTACCGTGAGCCTGGAAGAAGCCCGCGCAATCAGCCCGGGCCCGCAGGTCTACCAGTTCTACTTTCACAAGGATCGCGGCCTCAACCGCGAGATGATGAACCGCTCGAGGCAGGCCGGCGTGAACGTGATGATGCTGACGGTGGACAGCATCACCGGCGGCAATCGCGAGCGCGACAAGCGCACCGGCTTCTCGATTCCGTTCCGGCTGACGCTCGCGGGGCTGACCGAGTTCGCGTTGAAGCCGGCCTGGGCGNTCAACTANCTGACNCACGAGCGGTTCCGTTTGCCGCAGCTCGACCGGCANGTCGACATGGGCGGCGGCGCGATGTCGATCAGCCGCTACTTCACGGACATGCTCGACCCGTCGATGTCATGGGACGACGTCGCCGCGATGGTGCGCGAGTGGAACGGGCAGTTTTGCCTGAAAGGCGTGATGTCGGTCGACGACGCCCGCAGGGCGGCGGACATCGGCTGTACCGGCATCGTGTTGTCGAACCACGGCGGGCGGCAGCTGGACGGTTCGCGCGCCGCGTTCGACCAGCTCGCCGAGGTGGTCGACGCGGTGGGCGACCGGATCGACGTGATGATGGATGGGGGCGTGCAGCGGGGTTCGCACGTACTGAAGGCGCTGGCGCTGGGGGCGAAGGCCGTCGGGCTGGGGCGTTATTACCTGTTCCCGCTCGCCGCTGCCGGGCAGCCCGGTGTCGAGCGTGCGTTGCAACTGATGCGCACGGAGATCGAACGCGACATGCGGCTCATGGGCTGCGCATCCGTCGCGCAGCTCGGGCGAAACCAGCTTCGTTTTCGCTGACGGCGGGTTTCGGCGCCATCCCGGCCTGCGTGCCGGCGCCGGCATCGCGCGCTCAGAAGCGGTCCGCGCGATACGGTGCCGGGTCGGTGAACGGCGCCTCGCCGGTCATCATCTCGGCCAGCAGGCGGCCGGTGACGGGGCCGAGCGTCAGCCCGTGATGGTTGTGCCCGAACGCGAACCACAGCCCGCGATGCGCGGGCGCGGGGCCGATCACCGGGCGCATGTCGGGCGTGCACGGCCGGAAGCCGAGCCACGGATGCGGGTCGAGCCGCTCGCCGAAACCGAACACCGGCCGCGCGACGCGTTCCGCGCGTTCGAGCTGCACGCCCGTGGGCGGAAGCCCGCGCCGCGCGATCTCGACGCCGGTCGTCAGTCGCAGCCCGCGCCGCATCGGCGCGATTACATAACCGTATTCGCGATCGACGATCGGCGCCGACGGCACGCCGCACGCGGACGGCGCGTAGTGCATGTGGTAGCCGCGCTTCTCGCGCAGCGGGATCTTGTAGCCGAACTTGCCGAACACCGTGTCGGACCACGGGCCGAGCGCGACGACGACGGCCGGCGCGGCCGCCGGGCCGTCGTCGGTGCGCACTTGCCAGCCGGGCGACAGCGCGTCGAGGCTCGCGGCGTCGCCCGTCAGCAGCGTGCCGCCGCCCTGCACGAACAGGTGCGCATACGCTTTGACGAGCGCGGCCGGGTCGACGACGCTTTTCGGGTCGAGCCAGTGCAGCGCGCCGCAGAAGCCCGGTGCGAGGCTGGGTTCGTGCGCGCGCAGCGCGGCCGCATCGAGCGGCGTGATGCCGAGCCCGTGGCGGCGCGCGGTGAGGCCGGCCTCGGCCACGCCGCGTTCGAATGCGGCCGGCGTGCGGAACGCTTCCAGCCAGCCACTGGCGCGGACCAGTTCGCCGGCGCCGGCCCGCGCGATCAGCGCGTCGTGTTCGACGATGCAGCGCTCGATCAGCGGCAGCATGTCGCGCGAGGCCGCTGCGTGACGCGGCGGCGCCGATTCCCACCAGAACCGTGCGAGCCACGGCGCGAACGCGGGCAGCGACGCGCTGTGCCAGTAGAGATCGGTGGAGCGGTTCAGCGCATAGCGCATCAGCGTGAACGGGCTGCGCGGGAACGGATACGGTTCGACCGACGAGCGCTCGATCAGCCCGGCATTGCCGAAGCTCGTGCCTTCGCCGGGCGCGCCGCGATCGACGAGGGCGACCTTGCGGCCGCGATCCTGCAGGTGCAGCGCGGCGGAGACGCCGACGATGCCGGCGCCGAGAACGATGACGTCGAAATCCATCGATGGTGAGTGACGGTTGGCGGGGCGCTTGCCCGCGGTGCGGCGCGCGCGCCCGGTTGGAGAATGTTCGAGCTGCAAGCATACTCGCGGCGGCGCGCGGCACCAAGGGGCGCGTCGCTAACGGAGCATGTCGGCCCATGCGGCCGAGAACTGCCGGGCGGCGTCGAAGCACACCGCGTCGTCGCTGGGTGCACCGATCAATTGCACCCCGACCGGCAGTTCGCCCGATGCGAAGCACGGCGCGCTGACGACCGGCAGCCCCGCGAACGAGATCGGTTGCGTCAGCAGGCCGAGCGTCTTCGCGGGTTCGAGTGCGACGCCGTTGACATCGACGGTCGCGTCGGTGATGCGCGGCGCTGCACAGGGCGTCGCGGCCGCGAGCAGCAGGTCGTAGCGCGCGAACAGCACCGCGATGCGCGCACGCCAGGCGGCACGGTGGGCAAGCGCGCGCCGATACGCGGTGTCGGACGTCGCGAGGCCGGCAGCGAGGCGCGACCGCAGGTGTTCAGAGACGAGCGCCGCCGGCGCGTCGACCAAACCGTGATGGGCGCGCGCGAGCTCCACGTTCGAGATCACGAGCGCCGCTTCGCGCACGTGCGCGACTTCGTCGCTGGCGACTGCTACTGTTTCGTTCGCTCGCAGGCAGGCCGCTGCACGTCGGACAGCGCGTTGCGCATCCGCATCGGCATGTGTTTCGAAATCACCGGCCAGTACGGCGACGCGAAGCGGGGCGGCCGGATCGCGCGGCCGTTGCGCGTGCGGTACATGCGCTTCGCGCAGCGTGTCATACAGCACCGCAAGATCGTCGACATCGTTCGCGAACCCGCCGACGGTATCGAGCGAGTCGGCATACGGCAGGCAGCCGGCCCGCGACAGCCGTCCGTCGCCGGGCCGGAACCCCCATACGCCGCACAGCGCCGCCGGTGCGCGGATCGAGCCGTTGGTATCGCTGCCGAGCGCGAGCGGCACGTAGCCGGCGGCGACCGCGGCGGCCGAGCCGCTCGACGAGCCGCCTGTCATGCGTGTCGGGTCGGCCGGGAGGCGCACCGCGCCGTAGTGCGGATTCACGCCGGTGGCGCCGCACGCGAGTTCATCCATCTGCGTCGCCCCTATGGGGACCGCGCCGGCCGCGCACATTCGCGCAACGATCGTCGCATCGGCGACGGCGGGCGGCAACGTCGCGCGCGCCGGCGATCCGGCAACCGTCGTATAACCCGCCACGTCGATGTTCCACTTCACGAGGAACGGCACGCCGGCCAGCGGGCCCGGGTCGCGTCCGGCCCACACGAGGCGGTCGATGCGCAGCGCATCGCGCCGTGCTCGCTCGTCGAAGGTGGCTGCGCACGCGTTGATCGCGCTGTCGCGGGCGGCGATGTCGGCGAGCACGGCTTGCACGAGCGACATCGCGCTCACCTGCCCGGCGCGCACCTTCGCCGCCAACGCCAGCGCGCTGCGCATCGATGGCGCCGCGCTCACGTGCGCACCATGAGCCGGCGCGGAATCGACAGGATCAGCGCAGCGGCGGCGAACAGCGTGAAGGCGAGCAGCGCCACACCGAGCTCGGTGCTGCCCGTCAATCCGGTTGCATAGCCCATCAGCGTCGGGCCGACGAAACCCGCGACGGCCGCGCCGATGTTGACGAGCCCGGCGCCGCCCGCGGCCGCTTCTCCCGCGAGAATTCGCGACGGCAGGCTCCAGAACATCGCGAGCGTGCTCATGATGCCGGCCACGCCGACGGTCAGGCACGCGACCGCGAGCACGGGATGCGTGCGCATGCCGAGGCTCGCGAGCAGCGCGATGCCGCCGATCGCGACAGGCAGCGCCGTATGCCAGCGGCGCTCGCCGGTCCGCACCGAATGCTGCGCGTTCGCGACCATCGCGACCGACGCGACCAGGTACGGGATCGCGCTGACCAGGCCGATCTGGAGGTTGCTCAACGACCCGAGCGCCTTGATCATCGTCGGCATCCAGAACACGAGCCCGTAGTTGCCGACGTTGTAGAGGAACGACGTCGCGAACAGCAGCCACAGGGTCGGCTCGCGCAGCGCGGCGCCGAGGCGGGTGCGCTTGCCGGCCGCTTCCTGCGCCATCTCCGCGTGAATCATCCGCTTTTCCGTATCGGTCAGCCAGGTTGCATCGTCGATCCGCTCCGTGACACGGGCGAGCAGGTACACCCCCAGCACGATGGCCGGCAGACCTTCGATCAGGAACATCCACTGCCAGCCGCGCAGCCCGAAGCCGCCGTGCGTGGCGTCCATGATCCAGCCGGACAGCGGGCCGCCGACGATCACGCCGAGCGGCATCGCGAGAAACAGAAACGCCATGACCTTCGCGAGCCGGTGCGACGGAAACCACACGCTGAAGTACGCGATCACGGCCGGAAAGAAGCTCGCTTCGGTCACGCCGAGCAGGAAGCGCAGCGCGTAGAAGCTCGCGGTGTCGCGGGTCGTGAGCGTGGCGACCGACACGATGCCCCACGTCAGCATCGAGCCGGCGAGACAGCGCTTCACGCCGATCCGCCGCACGAGCCAGCCGGCCGGCACCTGCAGCAGCAGGTAGCCGACGAAGAACAGGCCCGCACCCACGCCGTACGCAGCGTCCGTGAGGTGCAGGTCCGTCACCATCTGCAGCTTCGCAAAGCCGACGTTGACGCGGTCGAGATAGCCGAAGAAATAGCAGACCAGGATCAGCGGAATGATGCGCCGGCTCAGGCGTGCATACAGTGCATCGAGGCCGGGGGCGACGGCTTGCGCGTGCGCCGGCGGGCCGGCTTGCATGCCGCGCGGCGTGGCGGCACCGTTGGGATTCGTCATGGTGACTCCGTGCAGGTGGCCTTCGGGGCGGCTGCCGCGACCGCGCGACCGCGCGACCGCGCGCTCCCGATCGGCCGGTTCTAGATGTCGCGGCGCAGCGCCCGGCCGGGACGCGTGCCGGTGTGCCGGCCATGTTCGAGCACGGCCTGCCCGTTGACGAACACGTGCTCGATGCCTTCGGGGCGCAGCGTCGGGCTCGCGAACGTCGCACGGTCGATCACGCGGGCGGGGTCGAACACGACGAGATCGGCGTAATGATCGACCGCGAGCCGTCCGCGTTCGGCGATGCCGAACTGCTCGGCGGTGAGCCCCGTCATTTTTCGCACCGCGGTTTCGAGCGGGAACAGGCCGCGCTCGCGGGAGAATTCTCCGAGCACGCGCGGGAACGTGCCCCACAGCCGCGGGTGTGGGCGCATGTCGTTGGGCAGGCCGTCGGAGCCGACCATCGTCAGTTCGTGACGAACGATGCGCTCGACATCCGCTTCGTCCATCACGAAGTAGATCGCGCCGGCGGGGCGCAGCGCGTCGATCGCGGCGTCGACCGAATCGCCGAACAGCGGCAGCAGTTCATGGAAGTCGCGGCCCGCGAGTTCGGGATGCGGCTTCGACCACGCGAGGATCACGCGGGACGACTGATGGATGCGATCCGCGCGCAGCATCGTCGACGTGGCCGGATACGGATGGCAGTCGAGACACAGCGGTTGACGCGTGCGTTGCGCGTCGATATGCGCGAGCGTTTCGACCGAGCGGCCGTGATTGGCCTTGCCGGCCACCTTGTGATGCGACAGCACGACGCGCACGTCGAGCGCGCGGCCGATCGAGAACGCTTCGTCGAGCGACGCGATGATCGCGTCGGTTTCGTCGCGCAGGTGCGTTGCGAAGACACCGCCCGTCTCGCGCAACGGTGCGCACACGTCGATCAGTTCGTCCGTCGTCGCGGCTGCCGCGGGTGGGTAGAAGGTGCCCGACGAGACGCCGAACGCACCGGCCGCCATCGCTTCGCGCACGTCGGCCGCCATTGCCGCGATTTCGGCCGCGTTGGCTGCGCGGTCGAGATCGGCCATGTGCCGCACGCGCAGCGTCGAGTGGCCGATCAGGGCCGCCGTATTGACGGCGGCGGGCGTGGCGTCGAGCGCGTCGAGATAGGCGCGAAAGGACGGGAAGCGGAACGCCTGCCACGCGCCCAGCAGGTCGAGCGGCTGCGGCACGTCCCTTTCGGCGAGCAGCGGCGCGAGGCTGATGCCGCAGTTGCCGGCGATCACCGTCGTGACGCCTTGCGCGACCTTCGGCTCGACGTCGGGATCGGTCAGCACGAACGCGTCGTCGTGCGTGTGGCTGTCGATGAAGCCCGGCGCGACGACGAGGCCGCTCGCATCGACCGTATGCGCGGCCGTCGCACCGCCCAGGTCGCCGATCGCCGCGATGCGCGCGCCGGTCACGCCGAGATCGGCTTCGAAGCGTGCGGCCCCGGTGCCGTCGATCAACTCGCCGCGACGCAGGATCACGTCGAAATGCATGGTGGTTCCTCCGGAATCCGTCCGGATTCGGGGCGTTACCCGTTTCCGTCGTTCATGTTCGCCCCCATCGTCCCCAGCCATTTTTCGGGTGTCCAATGCCGTTCGGCTCGCGATTCATGCGAAACCGTCATCAATTCCCGCGCAGTCACGCGAACGACGCCTTCACCAGCGCCTGGAGGTCGCCCGCGAAGCTGGACATCGAAATGCCGCGATGCCGAACGATGCCGACCGTGCGCTCGATCGTCGGGCTCGCGATCGGCACCGCGCGCACCGCCGGCGAGCCGTACGCACGCAGTGCGCTCTCGGGCAGGATCGCGCAGCCGACCCCGGCCGCCACCAGCGCCGCGACGCACGAGATGTGTTCGACTTCGTAGAACCAGCGGGTTCGCACCGCTTCCTGGCCCATCAGCATTTCGAGCAGCAGGCGGTTGCCGCTGTCGCGACCGCCGATGATCAGCTTCGCCTGGCGCAACTCCCCGAGCGTGACGGCGTCCGCGCGCGCCAGCGGATCGTCGTCATGCGCCGCGAGCACGTAACGGTCGGTGAAGAGCGGTTCGAACAGGAGATCGTCGTCGTCGCCGGGATGCAGGCTCACGCCGAATTCGGCGATGCCCGCGCGCACCTGCGACAGCACGAAGTCATGATTGCCGTCGAGGATCTGCACGGCGACGTGCGGATACTTTGCGGCGTAGCGACGCAGTACGTCGGGAAGCGCCTGCGCGACGATCGTCGGGATCGACGCGAGCCGCACCTTGCCGTAACGTTTTTGCGCGATGTCCTGGATCGACGACAGCATCATGCCGAGCTGCGCGATCTGCTCGCGCGCCATCGGCAGGAACTGGCGGCCGACACCCGTCAACGTCACGCTTCGCGTGGTGCGCTGGAACAACTCGACGCCGAGCGTCTGCTCGAGTTTCTGGATGCGGCGCGACAGCCCCGGCTGGGTCAGGTTCAGTTTTTCCGCCGCGCGATGGAACGTGCCGAGTTCCGCGACGGCGACGAATGCTTCGAGTTCCGAGTTTTCGATTTTCATGACGCTCCGTTGTGCAGGCTGGATCCGGCATTCCGACGTATGGCCGCGGGACGAGCGGACATTCTCGTCGATATCGATTCATTGTCCACCGCGTGGCCCGTACGGCCGTGGAGCGTACATGCATGGCGGATCGAGCCGTTTGACGCACGCGAGATGCTTGAATGCGTGACTGGCGGATGGATGAAGTTTGCCGTGAGCCGGGGTTCAATCCGCAGATCAATGTGCCGACGCCGACACCGGACCGCCGTGGGTTGCCGCAGCACCGGTTCAGCATGCTTTCCGGCAGGATTCGCGGGTGTATCCCACTGGTTTGGGATACGAATTTTTACCTAAGATGGAAGGAATCGTGCGCGTGATACGGTGCCTGCACGCGCATGGCAAGCCGGAGGCGGGAGGCAGGGCCGGGAACGACTGCAGCAGATGTTTCCATCATGGATGCAAGTGTGTGCGCGGCGGCTGCGAGTCTTGCAGTCGCATCGACGCCAGCGTGTGCGGCGGCATTCGCCGCGCGAAAGGCGTCCGGCCAGTGGGGCCGAGTCGCCACGTTCCGCCATGCGCTTGCCGCAATCGTTTGCGTTCTGAGCGCCGTACCGGTCATCGCCGGCGCGCCTGCCGTGATGGACGAGACCCCGGTCGATGCGGTGCAGGTTGCCACCACCGCCACGCCGGCCAGCCCAACGGGTCCCGCCATTTCGTCACACGACACGGCCGTGCGCCAGGTCGTGCTCGGCATCATCAGCTTCACGCGCTGGCCGACCACCCCCGTTCGCCTGCATCTGTGCGTCACCGGGCGGCCCGACTACGCGCGCGGCCTGACCGACACGCTGCAGGCCGGCTCGACGTTGCTCGACGTGCAACGCGTGCGCTTCGACGATCCGTCGCTCGGCATGGCCTGCGACGTCGTCTATCTCGGCGCCTTGAGCAACGACGAGCGTGCGCGGGTGAGAGCCGCGTTGGCCGGCCATCCGGTGTTGACGATCGCGGAACACGACCCGTCCTGCACCGCGGGCGGCATGTTCTGCCTCGACGTCGACGGCGACCGCGTGTCGTTCGACATCAATCCCGACGCCGTCGCGCGCAGCGGCGTGCGCGTGCATCCGAACGTCCTCAATCTGGCGCGACGGCCGGTGACGCCATGACACGCGCCGCGCCTCCCATTCGCGCTTCGCGCCCGCCGCGCCCGACGCTGCAAAGCGTGCTGCGTCGCGCGCACCTGCGCCTCGCGTTCGTCGCCGTGACGATGGCCGCCGTGTCGTTGATCGTCGTCGCCGTGATCGCGTTGCGCGCGTATGCCGGCAACAACCTGAACCTGCTGGCGCGCTCGCTCGGGTATACGGTCGAGGCGGCGCTCGTGTTCGGCGATCGCGTCGCGGCGAACGAGGCGATCGGGATGATCGCCGGCGACGAGGACGTCGCGCAGGTGGTCGTCACCGACAGCAAGGGACAACTGTTCGCCACGTGGCAGTTGCCGGCCGGAAACGGCCTCGCGCGACTCGAGCGCGCGGTGGCCGACGTGGCGCTGCCGGGGCCGGTGACCGTTCCGGTGATGCACGACGGCATCATCGTCGGCCACGTCGTCGTGCGCGGCCGCGGCCACCAGTTCTTCGGCTTCCTGCTCGGCGGCGTCGGCGGCATTCTCGGCTGCCTGGCCGTCAGCGTGTTCGGCGCGTACGTCAGTTCGAAACGCCTGCTGCGCGACATCGTTTCGCCGCTGCGCGCGCTGGCTGGCGTCGCGCACGCGGTGCGGCGCGAGCGTGCGTTCGCGCGGCGCGTCGAGCCGGCGGCGATCGCGGAACTGAACCAGCTCGGCGACGACTTCAACGCGCTGCTCGACGAATTCGAAGACTGGCAGAACACGCTGCGCGACGAGAACGCGTCGCTCGAGCACAAGGCGACGCACGATGCGCTCACGGGGTTGCCCAACCGCGTGCAGTTCGAGTCGCGCCTCGCGCTTGCGCTTTGCGAGGCCACGTTGACGGGGCAGCGGGTCGCCGTCCTCTATCTCGACTGCGACCGCTTCAAGGAGATCAACGATGGTTTCGGTCACGACGCCGGGGACGCGGTGCTGATCGACATCGCATCGCGGCTGCGCACGCGGGTGCGCGAGACCGATCTCGTCGCGCGCCTGGGCGGCGACGAATTCGCGGTGATGCTGGCGGCGGTGCCTGAAGCGGGCAGCGTGTGCCGGATCGCCGACGAGATTTTGTCCGGCATGGCGCCGTCGATCGAGCTGTCCGACGGCCGCGTGGTGGCCACCATGATGAGTGCCGGCGTTGCGCTGTATCCCGATCACGCGTTGGACGCGAGCGGCTTGCTGCGCGCGGCGGATATCGCGATGTACCGCGCCAAGCGCGCGCGGCCGGGATCGTGGCAGTTGGCGGAGAGCGTTGCAGGGCCGGTTTGAGCTCGATCGACTCGCGCCGCGGGCGAGGCCGCGGCGGCGGTTAAAAGAAGCGTCTGCAGGGCGGGCGCGATGGAAGGGGAGGCAAAATGAACCACTCGTTTCCTGTGAGCACGGGGCGGACGTGCGTCGGGAGCGCGCTGCTGCTGTGCATGCTGCTGGTGGGCTGCCAGACGCCGCCGCCGCTTCATCGGGGGCTGACGCAGACGCAGGTGACGGCGCTGAAGTCGGCCGGGTTCCAGGAGACTGGACAGGGATTCGAATTCGGGTCGACCGGGCCGATCCTGTTCGATTTCGACCGCTACAACCTCAAGCCGGATGTGCGGCGGATCGTGGAACGGATCGGGCGGACGTTGCGGTCGGCGGGGATCAACGGAGTGCGCGTGTACGGGTACTCGGATGACGAGGGGACGGCTGCTTACGACGCCGAGTTGTCCAGGCGGCGAGCGGAAGTCGTTGCGGTCGAGCTGGTTGACGTCGGGCTGGATGCGAAGCGGATTGCGATCGTCGGAAAAGGGAAGCTCGACCCGGTCGGGGATAACAGGACGCCGGCAGGGCGGGCGCAGAATCGGCGGGCGGCGATCGTGGTTTCGCCGCGATGAGGGTGGTGCGCCGGGATGGCGATTGCACGCTTGCCGACGAGGAGGTCGTCTCTAGTATGTTCGTTCAAACACTGACCCGGGAAGGCCTTGGCGCGGTCAGTCTCAGCTGTTTCCCGCCATTGTCACGCGGATACTCCAGCATCCGTTGATCGCCGCCGTGTCCCGCGCCGTGCGGCCTGTCGAGACATGCGGGGTGACACGGTTTCCATTGCCGACCGTCGTGCTGCCTGGCCGTGGGCGACCGCGGTCTCGTGTCCGGCTGCCGGTCCGTTTTTCGATTTTAAGGGTCGGAAAGCAAACGTTTGCCGGAGACTTTCAAGCGGTCGGGTTTTACCCTACATTATCGTGGCTGCGGACCGGCGAGCCGGCCGATGGAACCTGAGATCACACGCAAGGAACAAGAATGAGTTTCGCTCCGAATGGGGGTATTCCCAGTGGATTGGGTGGTGGTGCGCTCGGCTCCCTGAGCGCGCTCGGCGGCCTCGCCGGCCCGGTGGCGTCGAGTGTGGCCGGCAGCCTCGGGCCGCTCGCGGGGCTGGCCGGGCACGTCGACACCGTCCAGCGCGCGCTGCAGCTCGCACAGACCGGTTTCTCGCTGATGGAGAAGACGCCCGGCGCCATCGCCGAGGCGATCAACGGCGCCGCCAACCCCGCGCGTCTGACCCAGCTCAATCGTTACGTCACGCTCGATACGCCGCTCGGCCCGGATGTGCTGCTGGTCAGCGCGGCCGTCGTCGACGAGCACGTGAACCGCTTGCCGGAAATCCATCTCGACCTGCTGTCGCATCGCCACGACCTGCGCCCGGAGGATCTGATCGGCCAGCAGGTCAAGATCCGCTTCGACCAGCAGGCGCGCCTGTCGACGCTCGAACGCGTCGTGGCGGCGGGCGGTGGCGACAACGACCGCTACTTCGACGGCTACGTCGCGTCGTTCGATCGCGCCGGCAACCCCGGCAACGTCACGCAATACCACCTGACGGCCGTGCCGTGGTTCTGGTTCCTGACGCGCTCGACCGACTGCCGGATCTTCCAGAACAAGACCGCGCAGGACATCCTCACCGAGATTTTCCAGGAACACGGGTTTTCCGATTTCACGTTTGACATCCGGACCACCCAGAAGCCGCTCGAGTACGTCGTGATGTACCAGGAGAGCTACTACAACTTCTGCGCGCGGCTGATGGAGCAGGAAGGGCTCATCTGGACGCACCGCTACGAGAAGGACAAGCACTTTCTCGTGATCGGCGACACGAACCTGCTGTTCCGCCCGATCGACGGGCTCGCCACCGTGCCGTTCGCCGCGACCGAGGCCAGCGAAGACAGCGGCATCGACCAGTTGCACGAAGGCCGGCGCTTCGGCGTCGGCAAGGTCACGTTCCGCGANTTCAATCACCAGAATCCGTCGTCGCCGCTGATGCTGGTGGAGGCCGGCCCGCAAAACCTCAAGCANGCNNGGCTCGACGCGACCGAGCGGTTCGAGCACCAGTCGCTGTACGACCACGGCGACGACGGCAACCGCTACGCCCGTTTCGCGATGGAGGCCGAGGAGGCGCAAGCCCATCGCTATACCGGCGGCGGCTACGCGTGGCGCATGACCACGGCGGGCGCCGTGACCGTCGCGAATCATCCCGTCCTCGAAAACAACCAGGAGTACGTGATCCTGCACGTGCGTCACGAGGCCGTGAACGACTATACGCAGCACAGCGCGAAGCTGCCGTACCGCAACAGCTTCTCGCTGTTGCCGAAGAAGATTCCGTACCGTGCGCCGCGCGCGACGCCNAAGCCGGTGATTCACGGCACGCAGTCGGCGATCGTCGTCGGGCCGAAGGGCGAGGAAATTCATACGAACGGCAGCGCGGTGAAAGTGCATTTCCCGTGGGATCGGCGCGGCAAGAAGGACGGCTCCGATTCGATGTGGGTGCGNGTGTCGCAACCGTGGGCGGGCGACGGCTGGGGCGCGGCCGCGATTCCGCGNATCAAGCAGGAAGTGCTGGTGGCGTTCAATCAGGGTGATCCGGATAACCCNGTGATCGTCGGCCGCGTGTTCAACGGCGAGCAGGGCAACCCNTATCACGGCGCGGCCGGNCAGACGATGGGGATCAAGAGCCAGACGCACAAGGGGCAGGGGTCGAACGAGTTGCTGATGAGCGACGTCAATGGTGCGCAGATGCTCTACATGCATGCGCAGAAGGACATGCATACCGTGGTCGAGGACGCTCAGTGGACTCAGGTTCTCAAAGGCGACCGGACCGTCGAGGTGGGCAAGGGCAACCATACGACGGCTATCGCGGTTGGCAACCTGTCGGACGTTGTCGTGCAGGGCAATACGCTGCATCAGACGCCGCAGGGTGTGCACACGCTGGAAGCCAAGGAACTCTGGATCAAGATCGGCGGCGACGGCGGCACGCGGATCCACATGACAGCCGACTCGATCGACATCTACAAGGGCGAGTCGGTGATCCATCTGGATGACGGCAATATCAATATCCAGGCTGCCCGAACCGACATCAACCCGAAGAACGGCTAATACCAATAACCAATAAGGATAACAAAGCATGTACCAGATGCAGGAAGGCACGTTGGCGCTGCCCGTGGAATGGCAGGACAAAACGATGAACGTGTTCGTGTCGGCGGCGACTGGCACGGAGGGCGTGAGTTTCGTGATCACGCGCGAGCGGCTGCCGTGGGGCATGAAGTTCGCCGAATATGTGACGAGCGAAATCCGGAAGGTGGCGAAGCAGGTTCCGGATTACGCCGAGGTCGCGAATGAAGACGCCACGGTATCCGGGCGCGCTGCACACGTGCACGAGTTCACCTGGACCAACAACCAGGCGCTCATTCATCAGCGGTTGACGATGGTGGAATACGGGCAGGTTGTCCTGATGCTCACCTTCACCGCGCCCGGTACGCTGAGCGACACACAGCGCGAACAAATCCGGACCGTGATTCAGAGCCTTCAGTTGCGCGA
>Ga0058696_1000575_pt1 | contig 15473 bp, 9 predicted proteins | sample AgamicMgSfrz_FD_55077 | JGI IMG/M metagenome (GOLD analysis project Ga0058696, IMG submission 55077) | Agave microbial communities from Guanajuato, Mexico - Mg.Sf.rz | ecosystem: Host-associated > Plants > Phyllosphere > Phylloplane/Leaf | place: Guanajuato, Mexico | collected 2012-05-30 | reverse complement strand
AATGGCATTGATTTGACGATTAATAAAGGAGAGATATTTGGATTTCTTGGCAGAAATGGTGCTGGAAAATCAACCTTCATTAACATTCTGACAGGTATCATNCAGCCGTCATCAGGTTCTTTTACATTGTTAGGTGGAGATGTGAAACAAATAGATGTTAAAAGAAGAATTGGGGTAATGCCCGATTATTCCACCTTTTATGGCTCCTCCACTGCTCTTCATCATCTGCGGTTTTTCTCTTCGCTGTCTGGTAATCCCGCATCAAAGGAGGCATGTATAGAAGCATTGGATGCGGTCGGTTTGGCCGAACATGCCAATAAAAAGGTAGGTAAGTTTTCCTTTGGAATGAAAAAAAAGCTTGGAGTAGCACAGGCAATCATTCATGACCCTGAACTTCTGTTTTTAGACGAACCTACGTCTGGAATGGACGCTGAATCAGCTATTCAAATCCAGCAGTTGATTAAAAGTCTTNATAATATGGGGAAGACAATCTTTTTGACCTCGCATAATTTGGATGAAGTGGAGAAGCTATGCACAAGAATAGCCATTATGAAAGAAGGAAGGATAGTCAAGATTGGGACAATGGANGAACTTCGTGCTTATTATCGCACTACTATCATTGTCAAAATTAAACATGGTCCAATCCCATTATCAGAAGAACAAAAGCTTTATGATTGGCTTCAAGGGAAAGGGAAAGATATTCAGCTTGGAGAAAAAACACTTGAGATTACTGTGGATGAAGAGAGGAAAATTGCTGAAATCACAAGAGCCTTCACTGCCTGNAAAACAGATATTTATCGTGTNGAAGTAGAGGAACCGACGTTGGAGGAGATATTTTTAGAATAGTTAAAGACCCTCTGATGGAGGGGCTTTTTTTTGTCTGCAAACAGAGAAGGTGACAAATGTCATCTCCAATCAATGACATTTACGACTGAAAAAGAGGTCGGAACGATACTACAATGAAGCTATCAACAGCGGAGGTGAATTATATTTGGAAAAGGTAATTGAGCTTATTCATGTATCGAAGCAATTTCAACAGCATAAAGCGGTGAATGATATTTCCTTTACCGTTAATAAAGGGGAGACAGTTGCTATTCTTGGCGCGAATGGAGCAGGAAAAACGACGACAATTCTTTTGATGCTGGGTTTATTACAGCCTACAAATGGCACTGTCAGACTGTTTCAATCAGATCCGGTGAAATTGGAAGTAAGGCAAAAAATTGGATCGATGCTTCAGGAAACGAGTGTAATGGACAGTTTAAAGGTCAACGAGGTTATCAACTTAGTGCAAAGCTATTATCCAAACCCTCTGTCTGTACAACAGTTGCTGTCTATCACTGGTTTTTCTAACCAGGATTGGCATAAGCGAACGGAAAAGCTATCTGGTGGTCAGAAGCGTAGGCTACATTTCGCGCTTGCCCTTGCAGGAAATCCGGATTTGATTTTTTTAGATGAGCCGACAGTCGGTATGGATATAACTGCAAGGGATGCGTTCTGGAAAACGGTAAAGGAGTTACAGGCACAGGGAAAGACCATTATATTTACGACTCATTATTTACAGGAAGCAGATGACATCGCCGAACGGATAATTATGATAAGTGACGGTAAGGTAGTGGGAGATGGAACTCCTGAAGAATTGAAAGCAGAATGGACCAAAAAAACAATTTCCTTTAAAGAAGCCGCTGAATATTCGCTGGATGTGTACCACTCCCTCCCATTTGTTGAAGAAGTCGTAAAAGAGAATGGGAGGATTACTCTTGTTACGAACGATTCAGATAAGACAATCTACGACCTTATTGAAAGGAAGTTCATGATACAGGAGATAGAAATACAGCAAGGGAAGCTGGAGGATGCCTTTTCCAAGCTGCTGCATGAAAAAAAGGAGGGAATTTAGATGAAGAGAATGTTCATTAGGCAGTGTCAGGCAGAGCTGATTCGCATGTCACGAAACCGCTATTATATTATTTGGTCATTGCTTATGCCTATCATGTTTTATTTTATCTTCACAAGAATAATGAGCACACCTGAGATAGATGCTGAAATATGGAAAGCACATTATTTAATGTCTATGACAACCTTTAGTATCATGGGCAGCTCGATTATGACATTAGGCATTAAAATGGTGCAGGAGCGGTCGGAAGGCTGGACTTTATATTTGAAAATCACTCCATTGCCAACAAGCATTTACTTTACTGCCAAGATTGCGGCACAGACAGTACTCCATCTTTTCTCTATTCTTGTTATCTTTTTAGCAGGCTATATTATCAATGGTGTCAGTCTTACACCAGCACAATGGCTGTTATGTATACTCTGGATTCTTTTCGGCTCAATGCCTTTCCTTGCAATTGGAACTTTAGTCGGTGCCATGAAGAAGGTTGAAACAGCAGCAGGCATCAGTAATTTAGTTTATATAGCTTTAGCAGTTGCAGGCGGTATGTGGATGCCAGTTGAGGTTTTTCCGAAATTCATGCAGGAAATATCCAAATGGCTCCCGTCTAACTCTTTTGCAGAAGGAGCTTGGGAATTAATAAGGGGGAACAGCCCATCTGTTCAGAGCTTTTTGTTAATAATAGGGTATCTTTTCCTGTTTATGGTATTATCTATTTATATTAGAAAAAAACAAAATGCTTAAGGAGAGCGTATGGCTTCCACTAAAAAAATAGAAATATTTCCTGCAAGATTCGGCTTTTTTCCATATGTATTTTTAATCTATACTATATTGCCAGGGGTTTATATTGCACATGAACGAATGCTGAAGTTAGTGGCAGGTTACATTCTCCTTGGAATATTCCTCTTTTCATATCGGCAGCTGTATTTTCTTATTAGAAAAAAGGGCTTTTCCCTTTGGCTTGCCATACAAATTAGTGTGATATTTATATTAAGCCTGTTTTATAACTTTAATATCCTGTTTATGGGTTTTTTTCCTGCCCATTTTATTGGCTATTATGCTAATAAACAATCATTCTTTAAAGCTCTCAGCTTATTTGCAGTTACGCTGATTGTCCCATTTATTTATCATTGGGAAACACTCTCTTTTCGAAGTCTTCTTTATTTCATTCCCTTTCTTATCATCATGCTTGTATCTCCTTTTGGAATTCGCTCAATGGAAAGAAGAATGGAGTTAGAGCAGCAGCTTGATGAAGCGAATAAGCAAATTAAAGAACTTGTCAAAAGAGAAGAAAGGGTAAGAATTGCTCGTGATTTACACGACACTTTAGGTCATACATTATCGTTGCTGACACTAAAAAGCCAATTGATTGGCAAGCTTGCGGTTAAATCTCCAGAATTGGTGAGGGGGGAAGCAAAACAGATGGAGGAAATATCTCGCTCTGCATTAAGGCAGGTCAGGGAGTTAGTTTCAGACATGAGATCAATAACAATCCCGGAAGAATTGGCGGAAAGTAAAGCCATCCTAGAGGCTGCCCGAATTGACTGCCATATAGACGCCCTTTCTGTTGAATATGAGCAGATTTCACCACTGACACAAAACATTGTGAGTCTGTGTTTAAAAGAGGCGGTTACAAATGTTGTGAAGCATAGCAATGCAAGCAGTTGTCATGTGAAATTAAAGAGAGAAGCTGGGAAATTAAAGTTGAAAGTAACGGATGATGGCAAAGGGTTTCCTGCAGAAGGGCAGGCGTTTGGAAATGGGCTGAAGGGCATGAAGGAAAGACTGGAGATAATTGAAGGCAATTTACAATTGTCTACAAATAGTGGAACAACACTTTTCATTGAAATACCAATTGTCGTGAAAGATTAAAGGAGGAGGTGTAATGTGATTACGGTCATTATCTCTGAGGACCAAAGAATGCTTAGAGGAGCTTTAGGAACACTCTTAAGCTTTGAAGATGATATTGATGTAATAGGGCAGGCTGCAAACGGAAAGGAAGCTCTTGAGCTGATTAATACCCACTCACCCGATGTTTGTTTGTTGGATATAGAAATGCCGGTTATGAGCGGACTTGAGGTTGCAGAGGCGCTGCAAAGAAAGGGAGCAGCAAGTAAAATCATTATTCTTACAACATTTGCGAGGCCAGGTTACTTTGAAAGAGCATTAAAAGCAAATGTTCACGGTTATTTGTTAAAAGACGGACCGAGTGAAGAGCTGGCAGAAGCAATTCGAAATGTTATGAAAGGAAAGAGGGAGTTTGCCTCTGAATTAATTTTTGGCAGCATGCTTAAAGAAAATCCCTTAACGGAAAGAGAAAGGGAGATATTAGCATTAGTTGCAAAAGGGAAGACGGTTAAAGAAATTTCCTCAACCTTGTATTTGTCTTCTGGCACTGTCCGTAATTATATTTCCGAAGCATTAAATAAATTAGAAGTAAAAAACAGGATTGAAGCAATTTCAAAAGCACAAAAGAATGGTTGGATTTAAAAAACTTCATTTAAAAACTGTTGGTTTTTCTACATTAACACTCCAATTAAGAAAATCCTGATGTTTAGGCGATATTCTATGTGATTTCGCCTAAATGTCGGGGTTTTTTATTTGCTGTTTTTGGTGGAGTTAAAGATGTTGAAAAATGCTTTTGAAGTAAGGTTGTATAATTTGAAGATGCTCGACTCATATAATAGTGATTAGTTTTTAGTTAGCTTAAGAATTTTTACTAGTCATTTTGAGAAGAAGCTAATTACTCTAGTTCAATCCTTACCTCGAAATTTCTACTTTATTAGTAATATAAAAAAACCAAATCCTATCAATAAATGACAAAATAATGCAAAATATCCTATATCTTTACAAATTTTATAAGTAATTTGAACTATTTTGGCGGAAGAACTAAAAGTCTTATTAACAATTTTCGGGTAATATTGCATAATTATAGGGGGTTAATCGCTAAGACTATTTTATCAGACGAATCTTTTTAGGAGGTGCCTCGGATCAAGAAGTTTTTACCCATAACTATTTTGACTGCAGCGTTAGGGATTTCTGGTTTTTTCCTTCCGGCGAGTCATGATGCAGAAGCAGCAACTGCTGCAAAATGGTCTGTTAGCTACTATAACAATACGGGTATGTCTGGAACTCCTGTGCTTAAAGAGGAGATTTCACAAAATGAGCTTGGATTGAAGGTAGATAACGGCAAAAATTCTCCGGCAACCGGAGTAAACAGTGATAACTTTTCTGCTGTTTATCAGTCCGATCAAGTGATGCCTGCAGGGAATTATATTCTGCGGACAAGGGCGGATGACGGCATTAGAGTATATGTGGATGGCAAGAAGGTAATAGATGATTGGACTGCAAGCAGCTATTGGAAAAGTGAGAAGTCCAAAGTGATTACGGTCTCAGATCTGACTAACCAATCCAACAAACAGCTTCATCGCATAAAGGTAGAATACTATGATAAGACTGGCGGCAGCGGTCTTGAAGTTTATCTTCATCCATATGAGGATGAAACAGAGGACTCAAGCTGGCTAGGACTCTATTATTCTAATAAATCTTACTCTGGCACTCCCGCATTAGTGGAAGGCGGAGCTACAGCTGGCACAAAGCTGACACAGCTCCTTAAAGACTGGGGACGAGAAAGCCCGGCAGACGGTTTGCCTGCTGACAACTTTACAGCTACTTATTTAAAGAAGCTTGCTGGTGGTAAGGATTATTTTGTCCAATCCTATGCAGATGACCAGATTGAAGTGAAAATAGGAAACCAAACCGTCATTAAGCAGAACTACAATTCTTCTGGCGCAATTAATACTGGTGTCGCAGTCAATGTTGGCTCTGGCGAACAGACAATGAAGGTAAATTACCTTGAAGCGACTGGCAGGGCACGATTTGCAGCAGAAGCAGTTGAATTTGGCGACTGGATTGGCTGGTATTATGACAATACCTCGTTAAGCGGAACGCCAAAAAGACAGAATGTTATTCAGGGAGACGGTAAGTCTCTTAAAGTAGAAAACGGTTCAGGCTCTCCAATAAGCGGCATTGGCAAGGATAATTTCTCTGTCAGATATTCAACTGCACAGAGAATTAAAGCAGGTAAATATATTTTGCGAACGCGTGCTGATGACGGCATGCGCGTTTATATTGACGGCAAGTTGGCTGTGGACGGCTGGAAATCAAGCAGCTATTGGAAAAGTGAACAAGTGCATATGATTGACATCAAAGATAAGAGCACNAGTGGTTCTAGCAAGGATGTTCATGAAATTACGATTGAATATTATGAGAAGACAGGCGGAAGCGGTCTGGAATTCTACTTGAATTCTATTCAAGAAGAGGCGGCAGCTAATAAATGGCTTGGGTTATATTATAACAATACTTCTTTAAGCGGACTTGCGGCAGTAATTGAGGGAGGCGCTACTGCAGGAACAAAGCAGAGTCAGCTTTTCCACAATTGGGATAAAAACAAGCCGTACCCGAATGTAAATGAGGATAATTTCACGGCAAGCTATTACAAGCTCCTTGATGGAAGCAAGGATTACTTTATTCAGACATTTGCGGATGACCGTATTCGGGCGAAAGCAAATGGCAAAACCATCATTAATCGCTGGACTAATTCCTCTGGAATAGTCGATTCAGGCATCATCACTGATTTGGCAGCAGGAAATAATCTTCTTCAAGTTGATTATATGGAAGCAGGCGGCAGAGCAAGAATAGCAGGAGATGCAGTGCCACTTGGCAACTGGATTGCTTGGTATTATAACAATACCTCCTTAAGCGGCTTCCCAGCGGCACAAAACACGATTTCAAGTGATGGTACATCCTTGAAGGTTGAAAATGGCTATGGTTCACCTGTCAGCGCTGTTGGTGGAGATTATTTCTCTGCAAGCTATGCAACAGCACAAAGAATTAAGGCAGGAGATTATATTGTAAGAACAAGAGCAGATGATGGAATGCGTGTTTATATAGATGGCAAGCTTGCAGTGGACAGCTGGGAATCAAGCAGCTATTGGAAAAGTGAACAAACGCATGTCATTTCTGTTAAGGACCATACGACAGGAAATGCAGACCAAAAGGATATCCATACGATACGCATTGAGTATTATGAGCAGACAAAAGGAAGCGGACTGGAATTTTATCTGCAGCCTGCGAGTGCTGAACTGGAAAAGGACAGCTGGCTGGAGCTTTATTACAATAATACCAATCAGTCTGGAACTCCTGTTAAGGCAGTCGGGGGCGCAACAGCAGGCACTAAGGTGAAGGAGCTTCTTCATAATTGGGGAACAGGCAAGCCTTATGCAGAAGTCAACGCCGATAATTTCTCTGCTAAGTTCATGAAGCTTATTGCGGGCGGCAAGGATTATGTTTTGGAAACATATGCAGATGACGGAGTGAAAGCAACGGTAGATGATAAGAGTATTATCAACCGCTGGTCCAATTCATCTGGAAAATCAGATTTTGGGACAATCACAGGCTTAAGTGCAGGTGATCACCGTTTAACTGTTGATTACTTTGAAAATACCAACAATGCAGGAATTGCAGCAACAGTGGCACCATTCGGAAACTGGATTGCATCCTATTACAACAATACATCATTGACTGGAATGCCTAAGACTGTCAAAACGGTTTCCGGCAATGGAACAAGCCTGAAGGTGGAAAACGGCAATGGATCACCAACTGCGGGAATCAATGCCGACAATTTCTCTGTAAGCTATAAAACAGCTCAGAGAATCAATTCAGGCAGCTATATTTTGCGCACAAGAGCAGATGACGGTATCCGTGTCTATCTTGATGGCAATCTAGTTGTGGACAAATGGAGTCCAAGCAGCTACTGGAAGAGTGAATCTACTGACATTATTCAGGTGAAGGATCGCACGACAGGCTCAGCAGCGGACAAAAATGTTCATACGATTGAAATTCAGTATTATGACAACACAGGCAGCAGTGGTCTTGAATTTTATTTGCAAAATGCGGATAAAGAAGTAGAGAAGAACAGCTGGTTCGGCCAATTTTATCCGAACAGCACCTTGTCAGGTAATTATGTGAACATTGTAGGCGGGGCGACATCTGGCAATAAGCTTGATACGATTCGCTACAACTGGGGAACATCACAATCAATTTCCGGGCTGCCTGCAGATAATTTCTCTGCACGCTTTAGGAAAGTGATAACAGGCGGCAAGGATTACTTTGCACAGGCTTTTGCTGATGATGGCATCCGAATGAGCCTTGATGGCAGTAAGTTCATTGATAAGTGGACAAACTCCTCTGGCGATATTTACCGTGCAACATTGCCGGCGGTGGCAAGCGGTGATCATACCGTTACGGCTGAATACTATGAAAATACCGGCAAGGCAGCAGTGTTTGCAGATGTAGTGCCGTTTGGAAATTGGATGGCCTATTATTATGACAATACAGAAACATCTGGTGCACCTGTGAATGCNAAAATCATGGAGCCAAACAGCAACAACGGTTTTACAGAGGACTTCGGCTATGATGCGCCGATGGCTAATGTGCCTGCAAATAACTATTCAACGCGTTATGTTACGGCAAAGCGGTTGACTGCTGGCGATTATTACATCAACACGATTGCCGATGATGGTGTGCAGGTGCTTATTGACGGCAAGGTAGTCATCGACAGATATACTGCAGGCAACAGCAAAAATAATGCAGTCAAATATTCTGTTAAGAATGGAGCAGAAGGAGATATTCATTGGATTGAAGTAAGATACCTTGAAAAAACAGGTAAATCGAATATCGACTTCTCGATAACACCATTTAAGGAAAGCAGTCTGATTAACAAAGATACGTGGACGATTCAATATTATCCAAATGTCATCAATCCAAGCAACCCTGTATCATCTACAGGACTTGTGGAAATTGATCAAGAATCTGATGTTAACTTCAACTGGGGCTCAGGGTCTCCGGCAAGCTCTATTCCAAATGACAACTTCTCAGCAGTCATGAGCAAACAAGTCTATTTCTCAAAGAGCTCGAATTATGACTTCTCTGTCAATGCAGATGATGGTGTTAAACTACTTGTAGATGGAAAAACGGTCATTGATTCATGGGTAGCGAAGAAGGGCTTAAGAGAAGAAAAGGCAAAGTATATGGATAAAGGCTATCATACTGTTACAATCCAATACTTTGAAAGCACAGGAAATGCGAGCATTAGCCTGGACATTAAAGAATCAGTGAAGCAGGAAGTTATTAAGACATACAGCGACTTCAGCCTTACACTTGACCAAATGACGACAATACAAGGTAATTCTGCCCCAAAAACAGATAAGCGCTATGACCTCTATTTGCGGGAGGATGCTTTTTATACGAAGAGCAATGGCAAGTTAGCTGTTGAAGGCGGCTGGAATATCCGAACAGGACCTGGAACAAATTATGGTTCACATGATCTCCGCTTCCTAGCAGGAGACAGTGACTTTACAATCTTAAGCACAGTGAAGGGAACGGACGGCAAGAACTGGATGAAGCTTGGTGGATGGGTACCTCCATCTTTAGTGGATTTAAAGTACTACATCAATCCTGCCAACTTCCAAAATACGTTGAAGGCACAGCTTCAATTCGTTAAGCTTTCTGAACCAGGAACAATCAACGTGAATGAGGTAAACGAAAAGGTTCTTACCGGAAAAGGTATTCTCGCTGGAAAAGCAAGCAGCTATCAAAAGGCTGCAGAGCAATATGGNGTAAATGCTGTTTACTTAATGGCGCACTCCTTCTTGGAAACAGGAAATGGAACAAGCCAGTTGGCTAAAGGCGTCACNTATAANGGTAAAACAGTTTATAATATGTATGGAATTGGCGCGACAGATAATAATGCCCTTTCAGGAGGATCTGCCTTCGCTTACAGTGCAGGCTGGTTCACACCAGAAGCGGCGATTATTGGCGGTGCTGAATTCGTGAGAAAAGACTATATCGACAGAGGACAGGATACTATATATGAAATGAGATGGAACCCAGTGGGCGCAGCTGCAAACGGGTATGCCACACATCAATATGCAACAGATATTGGGTGGGCTTCTAAGCAAACATCCAGCATGTATAATATTTATAATATTCTAGAGTCATATAGTATTACGCTTGACATACCAAGATATAAATAAGAAAAGGCCGCCAAAATTTTGGCGGCTTTTTATGTGGTCAGATTTTCCAGATGAAAAGGGGAAAGGGGATAAACACAATGCCAGCAAGGTATTACCATCTCTAAAGTAAAAATACTTTGTCGAAATATAAGACTTTATGCAAAAATTCAGTTTGCAAAAGTCAAATCTTCGGCTATAATTCCTATATAACAATTATATTCATCTCGTATAATAGCAGGGATATGGCCTGCGAGTTTCTACCAGATAACCGAAAATTATCTGACTACGAGTAAGCCTTATTAATATTAGGATACTATTTTCTTTTTTTGGNAATAGTGTCGTTAATTATGCTGGAGACCAGCACGCTTACTCTTTTTTAAGTAAACGTGCTGGTCTCCTTTTTATTTTCAGGGGGATGAACGCAATGAAGCTATTAACAGACAAAATTGAAAGAGAAGGCATTGTGTTAGACAGCAATGTGCTTAAAGTAGATTCTTTCATCAATCATCAAATGGATCCACAGCTTATGAATGAAATTGGCTTAGAGTTCGCAAGAAGGTTCAAAGACGCAGGAGTTACAAGGATTTTAACAATTGAATCTTCAGGGATTGCACCTGCTATCATGGCAGGATTGGCAATGAATGTTCCCGTTATTTTTGCAAGAAAAAGAAAATCACTGACGTTAACAAGTGATTTATATACATCTACTGTTTATTCTTTTACAAAACAGGAATCAAACGAGATAACTGTATCGAAGAAATATCTTCTGAAGGAAGACCGTGTTCTAATTATTGATGATTTCCTTGCAAACGGACAGGCAGCAATCGGGCTTGCTGATTTAGTAGAACAAGCAGGAGCTGAAGTGAGCGGAATTGGTATCTTGATTGAAAAGTCCTTCCAGCCTGGAGCAGATGAAATTATTAAAAAAGGCTACCGTTTAGAATCATTAGCAAGAATCGCATCACTGCAGGACGGAAAAGTAAAATTCGCTGCTGACAGGGAAGTACAAAGCATCTATTCAGGAGGTTACTAATGAATAATTTAAAGACATGGTCAATTGGTTTTCAACACGTTCTGGCAATGTATGCCGGAGCAGTGCTAGTTCCCTTGATTGTAGGGGGAGCGCTGAACTTAACATTCGAACAATTGACGTACTTAGTTTCAATCGACCTGTTAACATGCGGAATCGCAACACTGCTGCAAGTTTGGAAAAATAAATTCTTTGGGATTGGTCTTCCTGTTATGCTTGGCTGTACATTTACAGCAGTAGGACCGATGATTGCAATCGGAGCAAACCATGGTGTGACAGCCATTTATGGAGCGATTATCGTTTCAGGTCTTATCATTGTTATTATCTCTTCCTTTTTCAGTAAGCTCGTTAAATATTTCCCGCCTGTTGTAACAGGATCTGTCGTAACAATCATTGGTTTAACTTTAATTCCTGTAGCAATTAAGGATATGGCTGGCGGCGAAGGCAGTGCAGATTTCGGAGATCCGAAAAACCTACTATTGTCTTTCGGTGTATTGGTATTTATCCTGTTGTTAAATAAGTATGCAAAAGGCTTTATTAAAACTATCTCTATCTTAATCGGTCTAATTGTCGGCACAATTGTTGCAGCATTCATGGGCTTGGTTGATTTCGGAAAAGTAGCAGATGCTTCTTGGGTTCATGGCTTGAAGCCATTCTATTTCGGAATGCCAACATTTAATTTCTCTGCAATCCTAACAATGACACTTGTAGCGATTGTAAGTCTTATTGAATCAACTGGCGTGTATTTGGCGCTTAGCGATATCACGAAAACAAAGGTATCCGAAAAGGACCTTGCAAGAGGATACCGCTCAGAAGGAATTGCCAGTGTAATTGGCGGGGTTTTGAACTCTTTCCCTTACACTGCATATTCTCAAAACGTCGGTCTTGTTCAGCTGACAGGCGTAAAAACGAAAAGCGCAATATTCTCTGCTGGAGTTATTCTTGTCATCTTAGGCTTCCTGCCTAAAGTAGCAGCAGTGACAACACTAATTCCAACAGCAGTTCTTGGCGGAGCATCATTAGCAATGTTCGGCATGGTGTGTGCTTATGGAATCAAAATGCTTGGACAAGTTGATTTCAATCAACAAGGAAACCTGCTTGTTGTCGCATGCTCAGTTGGCTTAGGACTTGGTGTTACAGTAGTGCCTGATATCTTTAAAGAAATGCCTGAAACAATCCGTATTTTGACAGAAAGCGGTATTGTTGCAGGAAGTCTTACAGCTATTATCCTTAATATTTTGTTTAATCTTCTGCCAAACAGAAAATCAGCAGTTAAAGCAGAACAAAAGGCAGCTTAATAAGAACCTCTCCAGTATCTAACTGGAGAGGTTTTTTTTGCAGATGGAGAAGGGGGTGAAACTAGTTTCTTCCTTATAATATAGAAAGTGATTTCAAGGCTAATAGGAAGAAAAATTTGATTCGTGGATCTGCTACTAATAAACCTTGTATTCTGCCCTTTTATAGAGATGTGAGTATGGTTGTTTTTGGTATTATAAACAAATGTTGAATAGAAATAACTATATAAATCTTGCGAATTTACTATACTTTTTAGAAGAGTAGAACTTTTGTTTATTTATTAAAAAGCAGTGACATTCCCCTATCTTTCCAGTATCATAAAACCTTGTGTACTATGTACGAAAACCGCCATTTAATGGCTTTTTTTGTAAGCTGTTATGCTTACAATCCAACATTGTGATTAAACATTCAGGAGGGAAAGGGAAATGTCTATTTTAATTGGAATAGTAGGGCTGCTTTTGACATTAGGCTTGGCATATCTTTTGTCTAATGACAAAAAAGGTATTAACTATAAAGCGATTCTTATCATGATTGTATTGCAATTAGTGATAACTGTGGTGATGTTCAAGACAACTTTTGGCTTGAAGATTATTGAAGCTACTTCGAACGGTGTATCAAAGGTTTTGAGCTATGGTTATGAAGGNGTAAGCTTCGTTACAGGCGGTCTTGTTGCCGACGGAGTTAGTGTGTTCTTCATCAATGTATTGATGCTAATCATCTTTACATCAACATTATTATCTGTGCTCACACATATTAAAGTTCTGCCCCTTGCTATCAAGTATATTGGCGGAGCGTTGGCAAAGCTGACAGGTCTTTCAAAGGTTGTTACATTCAACAGTATTAATTCCATTTTTTTCGGACAATCTGAAACTATTTTGGCGATTAAGGCACATTTAGATAAAATGAATGACAATAAGCTGTTTGTTGTATCTACTTCTGCAATGGCATCTGTGTCTGCATCTATTATGGGATCATATATGAACATGATNCCTGCAAAATATGTACTTGTTGCGATGCTGCTGAATGCATTGTCTGCGCTTATTATCGCAACATTGGTTTGCCCAATTAAAAAAGAAGAAGACGAGAAAATTGATATTAAAGAAGTTGCGACAACTGATTCTATCTTTGGGGCAATCTCTGCTGGTGCGCTTGATGGTGGACGAGTTGCTTTAATCGTTGCAGCTATGCTCGTTGCATATGTTGGTTTACTTGCACTTATCAATGCTTTCTTTGAAGCAGTGTTTGGTATCGGATTTACAGGAATCCTAGGCTATGTTTTGCACCGATTGCATGGATCATGGGAGTTCCAGGCAAGGAAATTCTGGATGCTGGTTCTGTTATGGGAACAAAGCTTGCAGCAAATGAGTTTGTCGCAATGCTCCAGTTTAAGGAAATGATTCCTCATTTGTCAGAAAAGACCGTTGGTATTGTGTCAACATTCCTTGTATCCTTTGCTAATTTCTCTTCTATTGGAATTATCTCTGGTTCTATCCAAGCGATCAACGGCGAAAAAGCAGGAATTGTTTCTAAATTTGGCTTGAAAATGCTGTTAGCAGCAACGATGGCATCTATGGTTACAGCTACAATTGTTGGTTTGTTTATATAAGAAGAAAAGGCTGGTAGCAAAACCAGCCTTTTTATTTTGTCAAAAACTCTATTAATTATTGATTTTTCTGAAAAATAGATTACGATAAAAGAAGCGAGACTATTTCGTATTTAGAAATAATGTAAACTTCTTGGGGGTGGAACTATTGAGGAAAACGTGCTAATCAAGCTAAGAAGATGATAGAGGAGTTGATTGAGAATGATTCTATCAAAGAAGATTAGGCTAAAGCCAACTCCCGAACAAGAAACATTGCTTTGGAAATCTGTTGGAACAGCACGATTTATCTATAATTGGACATTGAATCAGCAAGACATCAACTATTCAAGTGGTGGGAAATTCCTTTCAGATAATGTATTAAGAAAGGAATTAACCCAGCTGAAGAAAGGCGAGTTGATTTGGCTTAATGAGGTTTCTAATAATGTAGCTAAACAAGCAGTAAAAGACGCCTGTAACTCATTTAAAAGATTTTTCAAAGGGCAATCAAAGTTTCCAAGATACAAGAGTCGCAAACGTTCTAAACCATCTTTCTACAATGATACCTCTAAGTTGAAAATAAAAGTTGGTCAAGTACTTATTGAGAAAATAGGCTGGATTCAAACGTCAGAACAAGTACCTATGGATTGTAAATACACGAATCCACGAGTAAGTTATGATGGAAAGTACTGGTATTTGTCGGTTGGGGTTGAGCAGATTTTTGAAGAAGTTGANTTAAAGGACTTCTCACTAGGAATTGATGTTGGAATCAAAGATTTGGCAATTTGTTCAGATGGTTCAGTATTCAAAAACATCAATAAAACTAAAACTGTTAAAAAATTAGAGAAACGTCTGCGGAGGTTGCAACGAAAGGTTTCTCGTAAATACGAAAATAATAAGGAGGGAAACCGTTTCGCCAAAACGTGCAACATTATAAAAATCGAAAAACAAATTCGTTTACTACATAGACGATTGACGAATATCCGAAAAAATCATTTACATCAAACTACGTCTGCTATTGTGAAAACCAAACCAAGCAGAATCGTTATGGAAGATTTGAATGTAAGTGGGATGATGAAGAATAAGCATTTATCAAAAGCGATTGCTCAACAAGGTTTATATGAATTTGGAAGACAAATTCAATATAAGTGTGAGAAATATGGCATCGAATTTATAGAAGCCGATAGATGGTATCCTTCGTCAAAAACGTGTAGTAGTTGCGGTTCAATCAAAAAAGACTTGAAACTGTCAGACAGAAAGTATATCTGTCACTGTGGTTTCGAGNTAGATAGAGATTTGAATGCTTCCATTAACCTATCACGTTATCAATTAGCAATGTAACAATAACCAGTTAATGCTAATATGTAGGATTCGTTGTATCCGAATTTAAGCCTTTTGAGTGTCATATCAAACGTTAGTAGCTTCGGCAAGGATGGACACGTTGAGGAAGGAAGTAAACGTGGATTTATAGATTTCTATAAGTTTATGGCAACGGCAGAGGACCTAGGCATTGAAGTAGGAGATTCTATTGTCTGGCATCCTCATTTCGATATGCTGACAGAGAGCCGCTTCAGCAGCAAGGCCTTTGACGACAGAGCAGGCTGC
>Ga0058696_1000573_pt1 | contig 15498 bp, 20 predicted proteins | sample AgamicMgSfrz_FD_55077 | JGI IMG/M metagenome (GOLD analysis project Ga0058696, IMG submission 55077) | Agave microbial communities from Guanajuato, Mexico - Mg.Sf.rz | ecosystem: Host-associated > Plants > Phyllosphere > Phylloplane/Leaf | place: Guanajuato, Mexico | collected 2012-05-30 | reverse complement strand
GCTATTTCTTTTTACTTTTTATTGGGCAACTTTTACTTAAATGCTCACATAACTTTTACTTTTAAAGAACAAATAAGTATTTTTGTAATTTGGTATAGTGCTTCATTAGCTGGAGGTATAATAGGTGGATTAACGGGTTATTTAGTGAAAACAAGACCATACATATTATTAATAATTCCAGCAGGCCTTATTCTTCAACTACTTATTAATGGAACAAGGAGCTGGAATGATATTATAGGAATTTCCCAAAACATTACGTTTTGTTTAATGATACTTTTCATCCTTTTTTACTTACTTATGACTAGAGCTAAAAAATAAAATAAGAAAAATGACATTCGCAAAAAATAGAACTCTAACTTTGAAAGTTAGGAGCTTTTTATATAACCTTTCCTTCTCATTAATTCTGAGTTTCTCAACTTCGTCCATTATGGTAAACTATAGAAAAGGAGGGTTTTTTTATCAAAATAAACAACTATTTAATCCAACTATCCATTTCGATTATTATCATTTTTGGAGGTACCTTTGTTATTAAGTATTTCCGTACTGGAGATATCCTTGTGCCGCAAGGTATTGCTTTTGCTATTGGTCTAATCCTCATTATCAGTTCATTTATTTGGCGATATTCCCACAAGCGTAAAGCTGGAAGTCAATCTTCTTGAACGATACCCCTTAACATTGATTAAAGCACATAACTGATTAGCAAATTCCCATTGCTTAAACTGAATACATAGAGGTGAGCATGGTGCTTGAAGTATTAGAATTTATATTTAGCGACATATGGCATTTTCTAGGAACGGTCGTTCTTTTAGAAACAGTATTTGGAGGGCTTCGTGGATTTATTTCCGTTAATAAAACCGCTAAATAATGTTTAATAATGATATAAGGTTGTTAAAGTTCTTACAGTATAAAAAAAGCAGAGCGGAAAGTATACACTTTCTTACTCTGCTTTTTCTTATTTTAAACGACCATATCCTAAGAAATGATTGCGCCAGTAGGTAGAACTTAAGCTAGTGATGGACACTCCATGACTTGTATTTGCATTTAAGAACTGTCCATTCCCTAAGTAAATCCCAATATGTGAAGGTCCTATTCGGTATGTACCTTGGAAGAACACAAGGTCCCCTACTTTTGGACTGCTAACACGTTGAGCCATTTTCCAGTAGCCTTCTACATTCGTACGGCCAATGTTATATCCATTATTCTTGAAAACATAGTAGATAAATCCTGAGCAATCAAATCCTCCGTATACTGGATTAGAAGACGCCCAAATATAACGCATTCCTAAAAATCTCTTAGCATACGCAATAACGCTATTAGCATCTGCATTTGATGTTTCCTTTTCGGAACTTGTCGACGCAGAGGCAGATACACTACCATTTGAACTTACATACGTTGCACTTGTTGTAATCCAGCGGTTTTGTCCGATACGGTACAAACCGTTCTTTTTTTCATAAATTGTATATGTTTGACCTTTATAGGCTGTTCCAACAATTCGTGATGAAAAATTAGCACTCTGACGCACGTTCAATTTAGAAGCCTTTACTTGCACCTTTCCAGCAGATGAACCTGAGACTGTCACTGGTTTAGAAGTAGAAAAAGTTCCTTTAGCTGCATATGCTACATAAGAACCGCTTGCAGATACCCAACTATTTTGCCCTAGATTATACATACCATTTTTCTTTGCATATACATTGTAATGTTCCCCTTTATGAAGCACACGAACAACCTTCGAGTTAAAACTATTTCCTGCTCGAAGATACAACGATTTTGCTTTAACTTGAACCGTACCAATCGGTGCACTTGCGTGTACCTTAGAATGAGCCCCAATCAACAGCAATGACGCTGTAACCCCTATGGATGTTAACACTTTTATTCGTTTTTTCATCTTGAACACCATCCTTTTTATAACCAACCGAAACAGTATGTACTACCTGTTTGGACTTACTTCACACTGTAAGGGACGTCTCCCATAGCATCGAATTGGCCGCAAAAAAAGACCGTTCATCGGTAAAGATGAATCAGCTTCTCTTACCTTCACCTCAATAACTTATCTCTCCTTTTTTATTTTTCATCATTTTTTCACTTTTCTACTTTTTCTTACACTTATAATCGACATCTTCGATTGTATATTGGAATTGTTTAAGTAGCTCTTCACCTCTAAAATCCCATTTAAAATCAACACTTTTATGCGAATGATTATATACTTATTTGTGTATACACTCCTAAACGAAAGGATGATTTTAATGTTAAATATACCAACCTCACTAATTAAGGATGTAGCAAACATTTACGATTTACTTCAAGAAAAGTTTAAAGAGAAGATAAACCTTAATAAAAAAGAATCATATATCGGAGGGAGTTATTACGGCGGTACAGAGTTATTCCAAACGAGAGGGACCTTTTTCGAAAGAGAACTTGATTATGTAACAATACCTGAGTCTGGTCCATCTCATCGATATAATATGGGATTTAAAGTTGGAGGTCAGCACTATAAGGAATTCGAATCATTTAAAGAAGAACTTATACACAACTTTCATATCTATTTAATGAACGTTAAAAAAGAGCATGGCTTCATTAATAATGTGCTAAGGACAAAAACAGAAACTGTTGGTTTTATTACAGAAGATTGGGTTAGTTACGGAACAAACTTTTCTATATACTGTGGTATCCAGATAATTTTTGCTAAACATGGCAATAACAAGAGTGTTCAGCTACGTAATACCCAGCAATTTTTATCTAACTAAGATTTTATTTAAAAAGAACCCTCTAAATTCAGTTTAGAGGGTTCTTTCTTTAGTAAGATATTTACATTATTTCCTCTTGATTAACACTACTTTTACCTGTAACATATATCCTATACTAGAATTTGGAGGAACATAATGAATAAATTAGTAAAAACAAGCGTTATTTGTGCTGTTTTAGTCTCCGCACTTGCTGCTTGTGAGGTTGGAAAGAAAGAGACGGAAGCAACTGTTGAACCACCTACTCCTAAACATACCGCTAGCGTTAAAAACACACCCGTTGTTAAACCAGCAGAAGGTAGCCTATCCTACCGAGAAAAGTCAAAACATGACAAGTATTATATCTCAACCAATAGTGCATCCTATTTAGAAGATATCGACAGCGTTAATGGTACATCAACGTTTTTAAATGTATCCGTCCGCTTAGAAAATACGTTTGATGAGGGGAATTCCGTTTCTATAAAAGACCTTCATTTTACCTTAGAAGATTTAACAGCTAAAAAAACCTATGAACCCACATCTAGAGAGGCTTATACAAAAGATGCAAAAACTGTTCGTACAACAGATTACCCCAATAAGATGTTAAACGACAAACCACTCGATTTAGACATTTTGTTTAACATTCCCAATAAACCAGACCATCTCTATCAACTAATGGTTATTCAAGATGCGACTGATGCCGATTATTTTTACTTAGATAATATTAAGCCATTAATTAAATAACGAATAAAAGGACGTTAACTATAAAAAGTTAGCGTCTTTTTATTCGAGTTTGTATATACTTTTATTAAAATAGTTAACACTAATTTTAGTAAAATGCCTCTATAGAAACCACTATTATGTAAACAGCATAATAACACAGCTACCCAAAATAGCAGACAGTACAGCTCCGTATATGATAACACCCGTTGTATTTTCTTTATTATGTAATTTCTTTAAAAAAGAGGTGAAGGCAATATACAATAAGCCAACAAATAATATAAAAATTAAATTCAATAGATTCATTATGACCTCCATTTGGTAGTTTATAACATCCATATTATTACATAATTAAAAAGTACTTGTAAACCTCTAATTTTTCCGTTTAGTTCTTAGTAGCTATTTTTTTATTTATAATGATTATTTAGAACATAGTTTTTTTAAAATATATTTATACTTCTAATAACGCTCGTTTAATTTCTTCAGCTGTTATTTCATGTGTTTCAAGGTATTGATGAGCAAGCCTACATATAAATGCACGTTCTTTTAAAGTGAAATTTCTCATTTTCTTTTCTGTAGGTTGGAAAGGAGCAATATTTTCATGATTATAAAGTGTTAATCCATTAATACCAAACGCTACAACTGCACCTTTTTCTGTATAATATGCTTTAATTTCTTTTACCGCTTCTGGAGGTCCATATTCAATATATTGTTGCAATGTCATTTCTTCATCTAATACACCTAGCATGACTTCTTCGTACGAAATATCAAAGTATGTCATAAAACTCATCCAATCTCCGCTTTGTATATAAGTAGTAAAAATCTCGCGCTGTTCAGAAGTCCAATTCATACTGCCACCTCATTCGTTTTTTTCTTAATAGTCGAAGAATCTTATTTTCCCTCTATAAATAGACATAAAAATAAGATATACCTATACTTATAACAACGCGGTCTTTTAGGAGGACTTATACATGGAAACAGAAAACATTGATTTCTTTGTTGATGAACCGAATGCAAATGAATTAGAACTAATTTTATCTATAGATAGGTTAGATTACGAATTGCTTAATCAGCAACTTAGTTATTACATTTTAGAATATGACTCATTACTTGAAAGCCGCAGTATTCTTTTTTCTGACCAGTGTGTCATGACGATTATTGTTTATATTGAAGAGGATAAAGCTCATATTGACCATTGGCTTACCATTCCCTCTGGCGAAGAAATTCAAGGAAGCAGCCATAAAAATTTCATATCCACTTATTGCATTGACCATAACCATAAGCGTTATTCTGTCAGATTAGTTAGCATGGATTAAAAAAAGCCGACGGTGTGAAATACCGTACGGCTTTTTTCTATACATTTACTATTTCAACATTATCACCTTCACAAATACTATCCAGTGTAATAACATCGTCATCTAGCCAAACTAATGCATTTTCAAATGTAATAGTGCTATCATCTAATAACATAACGTTCTTCCCAAACTTTTCTTGAAGCGAACGTGTTACGATGTATACACATATTTCTTTCCACAATCCACAAACAACGACATGGGAGTATTTATTAACTTCCTCTACAATCTGAGGGTCTAAAATATATCCTCCACCCGTATCGAAATCATTTTCAGCTGNCACTTTCTCATATTCCCAATGTGGTAGTTTGACATCGGGTAACGTTTCAAATCCAGGATAAATATCTTGGCCATTTACTGCTAATATTTTATGCCCCCGCGCCTTTAACTTTGTTAATGTTTCTTTCATTTTATGAAGTCGCTTTGAAATCCGTTCTTGTAAAATTCCTAGGTCTTTACCTTCAAGATTTTCTAACGCTTCATCGAAATAGTATTTTTGTACATCTACCAGCAAAATGGCTGCATTATCTGGAATTTCACTTGTTACATATAGTTTTTTCATTCAATTTCACTCCCCTATAATTATCCTATCCATGTATTACATTATTATTTTAATGGTTTTAAACTAGGGAAGTTAAAAAAACGTGAATCTTTTTAGCATGCTGCTAAGGCTGAATGTTCTTGCACAATAACAGTATCTGTTAATTTTAATTGGTCTCTCATAAATTGACCTAATTCATATAGAGGCAAAGCTGTAGTAGTNGTTTTTTCGGAGATAAACTGATTGAGTACAAAATCATAATATAAATTCTCTTTACTTTTGAGATACCATGGGCAATCTACTTTGTTTTCCAAGTGATTTTTANTATCTTGNGCCTCGCTTTCCNCTGAATCGTTTTCAAGTATCTCTTTCGCCTCTCCAAATATGTCATCAAGATTATCTTCATGTTCTTGCGGACGTGCTTCGCGAGAGATATAAATAGGAACGTGTAACTCCTCATTTTCTCGAGGATTACCATACGCATGAATGACTTCTTTGCTTGCTTGGGAAAGAAAGTTTTTAACATCTTCTTCGCACGCTAATTGTAAAATGCCCTCTTGATAGCAATTAACCAGAGCTGCAGGATTGTTTTTCTCTAAAAGTGTAACGGCGTCTCGCAGTGCCTCAAGAATCCCTTCATCTAATTTGCCAGAACAAATCGCATATTCTACCCCTTCATTACTAGGAGCTATTTCTAATACAAGTTGTTTTCCTCCTACCCTGCTTTTTAACTCTTTCACCATGTCCTTGTCCAGTTCTTCTTTCCAATCATGGTTGTACCAGGTTATACGGTACCCATCTTCTTCTTTTTCCTCTTCCTGAGTAATACCATCACTTACATCATCCATCCAACGGTATAAAGACCGTTCTTTTGTACCTGGATATACAACATCTGCTAACACATCCATTAATTCATCACGCATATTCCACTTTTCATCGTCGTAGTCTAATACCTTGTCAATGTACCCTTCAAAATAAGTTGCTGCCTTTTTATAAAAAGCATCAAAAAAAGCTACTTTCTCTTCCGTTGTATAACTGTGCAATGTACGTTTCTTCATNCTAAACACGCTCCTAGATATTTTTTATTATTCTATCACGTGAATCTTGCTATTTTTAGAGCAAAATAAAAGCCAAGCGCTAATATGTTTAGCCTTGGCTTTCTTGAATATAAGGGTTTAAATGAATGAGCACCTCTTCTATGTTATCAAACTTGCTCATTAATTCTTTTTTGATATCTCGACACAAGTCATGGCCTTGCTTTATGTTTTTCTCGTAAGGAATAGCGATACGGATATCCACCAGCACGTAATGCCCATGCTCACGCGCCCGTATTCTATCTATACGTTTTACATCTGGGAATGTATTAATAACTTCTTTATACTGTTGAATAAGCGACTCATCTAAGCTTCGCTCCAGCAAAATGTGAAAAGATTCAACAATCATTTCTTTCGCAATACGATAGATTAAATACGCAACCACAATAGAAGCCACTATATCTCCATATAGTAAAAAATCATACTCTGTTTTCATCCCTACAATAGCTACCAATACCCCTAAAGCAGTGACCAATGAAGCTACAATATCTGCTTTATGGTCATAGGCAATAGCTTCAATAGCCTTACTACGATGACGTTTTGAAATTCCCAAGGACACACGATACAACCCTTCTTTAATGACATAGGATGCTAGCGCTACCCAAAACGTTAGAATATTAGGTGCTTCCACTGGATGAAAAAAGCCTATAATTGCATGTACGACAACATATAGTGATACCAAAAGTAAAAGCAATCCTACAATACCCGAAATGACCACTTCCGCTTTCCCATGACCATATGGATGGTCTCTATCAGCTGGCTGACTTGCAAAACCAACAACCATTAATACAATTAATGATGCTACAACATCCGCTAATGAGTGAATACCATCGGCTACAAGAGCATTACTTCCCCCATACCAACCAATACCTATTTTGGATAGCGTCAGAAAGATGTTAGCGATTACACTAATAATTGCTATACGTTTTACTACATCTAAACGGTTCTTCTCTTTACGCATTTCATCACTCCCCACATAATAGGTGAAAAAACAAACCGAATTCATTACAAACCGATTTGTCATTGCTTATAAATTTTCATCAATCCTCTAACAAATATAGCAGGGTTTTAAAAATGTGTAGAAAAATCACACAAAAAAAGAGGCAATATTACACCCCTTTTCTTGTCATCAAAAAACAACCGAACATGGTTGTTTTAAACGCGCGAATAATACAAATCTGTCTATCAAGAGTCCGCCACTTCTTTGGTAGTTCTGCAAAGAAACTAACGTATTAATTTCCTTGGAGAACAACCAAAGAATTCCACGACAACAACCCCTTACACCAAATCTAGAAGCTGGAACAGCACTAGCGTACGGCCAATACAACTATTACAATTCTCGCATTCCTAAACCGATGCAAACGACTGAAGGGTTCTTATAGCAAACATACAGACATATCTGACTTATGCCACCCTGTTCTTCCCACCCACCTTCATTCAACTACGTCTGCGCATCACGAGCAAACAAAGATGAAGCAGTCGGTCCAACATGTCACAATCCAAACACCTCCATATATCTTCCATAACAACCTACTCATGTTTGTATGGTTACCTTGTTTATATTAGATATGACACTTTTGTCAATAAAAAAAAAGGAAAAAATAGCGCATCCGACTTACTGATAAGAGAGGTGATGTACGTGAATATCTTTCTCCTGTTTTTAGTGGCTGTATTAGCATTTGGGATTATGCGCATGGTTCAAAAAAAGTACGATGAATTCATGATATCCTTTTTAATTTCAAACTTAGCTTACGGAGTATACTTCTATATAACAGACTTTCAAATGACGAATGTCGGTTTAGATAAAAACGGTCTTGCTGTAACCTTCCTATTATTTTATGCCTTTATCGTACCTGCTGCCACTCTTGTTATTTGTGCAATTTATACTTTCATTAAATCCAAATTAAAACCAAAAAGAAGCGTTCGTCGAGAAGAAGCATAATGCTTCTTTTTTCATTACTTCTTTCTTACAAAAACCTGTATAATACGTAGTTTTTCTTCATAAATTAATATAAAGGCATTTACTATTAATGCGAGTCATTCATGTAAATTTCATAAGGAATTTATTAAACAATGTAGATTGGAGATGGTCTATATCGAGACGCCTGTATCCACTGTTGATTTCCCTATAGCCATTCATACGGATTGNTCTCAAATGTTTCTTCTCAATGCTGATGGTACTCTTGATTCNCCAGAAGGATACACAATAGAGCACTTTTATGTAGAGGGCAGTCGTCCAATAATNCAGCCTCAAGAATTTTCTTCCTTCATCAATGCATTTAAAGACACTATTCGCAAAATNGAACGAAAGGCCAAATGGGCTTCCTACTATATAAGAATGTGTTATCTGACNCCAAGCAATGGCCTGCAAAACATAGAATTATGTATTCTTTCTAAAAGAAGCGGTGCTTATGCTCCAACTATACGCTTNAAATATTCGCCTGAATATTTTATTCCGCTTCAATGGTTACCTAAAAAAAGATACATTGCTCAAAAAGTTCAATCCATGAAAGACGATTTAAGGAATCAGTATAANATTAAACAAATAACGTTTCGGTCATCTGCTACGTACACAGCTCAATTGGCTTTTCTTCAAAAACTAAAAACTTACTTTTCTAAGATGGAACCCTTCATCGACTTTTTTGCATATAGACCTATAAACATCGAGACAACACTTATGAAAAAAGCAGATGCGCGCTATATATTTTGGAGCAACACTCTTGAATTAAAAATAGGACAAGAAGGTTACCTTATACACGAATATTTTCATCATATAGATTTTTGCACGATGTACCTTCGTATAGATGTGTCAAATGGCGAAACTTCTATATCCTTAACGAATATTGGGAAAATATATGATGAGTTAGTAGATGCACTACTNGCTACTTCTACCATGAAGACGTTTANAGAAGAACACTGTCATCTTTTAGAAAAAGATAAACTGAAATCAAGCGCACAAAATACGAGCGAAGGAAAAGATTATACGTACTGGACATCCCCTTTGGAAGTAATGGCCCGTTTTTTTGAAGATATGGTAAACTATCAAGTGTGGAGAAGCAGTGAATTCGCAAAAGATAGCACTGTTCCACTCTCTTCATTAACATTCTCTTTTACTTTTGAAGAAATTGAACAACACCAGGAACTTATGCTTTCCTATATTAATAAAACCGCAAATGTATTACGGAAAAAAGCAATATCTTAAGGGAAATGAGGCCCCCAGTACATGAGATTCTTAATTGAATATAAAGATTTTAAAAGCAAGAAAACGACTAACCCAACTTTGGACGCACTTGAAACATTCTTAAATGAACACCTTATCCGTACATTTCACGGAAGCGCTTTTGAATGCATCTATGTTCACTTTATCACCAATCTACCGCGAACTAAAAAAACGACAAAACTTCGACTTTTATATGGAACAATGGCGGAACTAGAAATTGTTCATGACTTCATTGATGACACATCTCTGATACTTGATGACTTTACAAGNAGTCTAGACAAAATACAAGAAGCANTACGAAAAGCAAGTGACATTCCAGTAAAAGAAGACCTNTTCTACAACGAAGAATTATTGTATGAGGATTATATAAAGTGTAAAGAGCTTGCTCCTACTACACTAGAAGATTTGCATATCTACTGTGAAACATTAACGCGTCGTAAGAAAGTAAATATGGCCATGAGAATTGACTGCATACACGAACAAGATAAGTTGCATGTTCGACCTTTGGATAAGTTACTAGAAGAATGCANGGTGTATGACCCTTATNATTTATTCGATTCTCTAAGCTACAGATATTCAGAACTCTTTAGCAATCTATTACGCAACGCTGNCGTGTATTTGCCTGGTTATTCTCAAATACATATCCATATTGCGGGTAGTTTATTAGAAGCCAAGCAAGAACTCGCATTAGAGCCTTGGTACAAAATGTCGTATGCAACTGTTGATTTAACGACGTTTAACCAGAGTACAGACGCGCAGAAAGAACGAATGCTTTTAAATAGTATTTCAGAGGGCTTGCTCTATATTGCTGAGATAGACCATCTAGAAAAAGAAAAAATTAAAAGAGTCATTTCTTATGTTAAAGAACATGGTCTTGATACAGAGTTAGTCTACTTTTCTCGCTCAACTAAAAAAATGAAAGCAGAAATTATCTACCATGTGCCAAAAGACCACACCACTCAAACGGAGTTTATGCTGCGAGCAACAGATTTAGATACAAACGAAGTTTCTTATGTTTCCATAGGTTTATTTGATACCTTTTCAGTTGGTGCCATTCTATCTGCCATTCATATTAAAAAAGATGAAATCATTATTAAAGGCAGAAACAGTTACAGAGCAGAACTTGAAAGAAAGGCGCGCAAGTTACCAGTTGAATACCGTTTTTTAATGGAACGTCTATTTAATCAAGAAATAAGTTAGTTAAAACTTTCTAAAGAAGCATAACGCTTCTTCTTTTTTTTGTGTTGTGTTCATACCATAAATGCCGTCCTTAGGTTTTTCCGAAACGCTCTTTTTCTCGCTAAAATAGAAACATGGAATGCGAAAAGCAGGTAGCAAGGCTTTTTACTATTCTTTATTAATAATTTATTTAGAACATAGTGTAAGTTAACATTTTTAGTTTTGAACTACCTTATTTTTTCCAAATTATTTAATAATTGTACATTTTTGTTTATCATGTTAAAATAGCGTAGTTTCTAGTATTTAAATACCCAACATAACTCACATAATTAAAAAAGATACATAACAGGAGAAAAAATATGAACCATGATGAATTATTTCAAAACATTTATTTCAATTGGCAAACAAAAGTAAAAGGAAACAAGTGGTATTTCCGTGATTCCTTTCAATCGCTCCTTCTATCAATGTCCCATAAGGAAGCTGAAGAGTTTATCCCTACCGTCGTTACAAAAATACTGGAAGAGCAGAATGATTATGCATTATGGGAAACACTCATATTCCTTGTTGACTTACACGTGCATACAAAGCGTTTAACTATGCATCCCGAGCTAAATGCTCAATGGACAATTTTGTCCCATCGCGTCAGTCAATTTACAATTTCGAGCGGTGCTCCTTTTAAAATGCTGAAAGACTATTTCGGTGTCGCTGACGCACCTAAATATTCTATACATACGACACTAAATGGTGGTCAGTAACATGAAAAAAAGCTATGTATTACTATTGGCGATAACAAGTAGTGTTTTACTACTTGTCTACTCATTTTTTGAATGGCCGTTAACAGACTTTTTAACACCTTTTCTAGCTTTCCCAATATGGTTAGCCCTAGTAGGAAGTTTTTTTTCTATTACGATTTTTTCTTTTGTACAATTGTTCTTACGTAAAAACTGGGTACCAGTACTCATTTGTGTAGTTGCAGGTTTTATATGGATAAAAGCCCCACTAATAGATTGGTTTTTAGTTGCTGACTATTCTGTCTTCAAAGAACAACGCAATGAAGTTGTGAAACAAATTAACAATGGCACATTAAAGCCTAGTAAAGATGATGAGGACCTCATTCATCTTCCTAAAAAGTACCTTGCCACTTCCTCAGGCGGCGGTGATGTATTATTGGACAAACAAAAAGACGGGCAATATGCTGTCTTATTTTTTACCTATAGAGGAATGTTAAGCGGGTACTCAGGATTCGCTTATATCCCTGGAGAAAGTACAATTGCAAAAAAGCCATTTGGTAGTAAAGTGATTGAAATTAATAAAAAAGATAACCATTGGTATGATATCAGCGCTGAATAACAAAAAAAGACTCATAGTTTTACTTCGAGTCTTTTTAAATTTTCTTGACTACCATTTAATTAAAACTACTTCTCCTTTTATTTTTTCACTTGGAACCGCTTGCTTCCTCAAGACTTCTAATAACTAAATATCCTTCCCCTCTCTCTTTAGAAACTTGCCTTATAAATGTCTAAATCATAAGAGGACTCGTCAAAATTCCTCTTATGATTTGTTGAAATAGACAAGGACTCTTTTCACACCCAGGGTATGTTTTGTATACAAATCTTTCGCAAGCTGTTTTTTGAAAAATATGCTAAACTGTAGATACTATCCTACTAAGGATAAATTTAGAATTTTTCGGTACTTAAAGGATTAAAAAAGACAACTTAAACAGGGGTTAAGGGGGCAATTCTATGCTTCAAAGTGCTGTAAACAACCTAAATAGCGGAATTTTAAACATTGTAAATGATAAGGTGCATGTCACGGGATTTACACGAGAGAAAATACTACACTCCTATTTGGATAGAGGTCTACAGGCATGGAGTTCCAAAGGACTATTTGACTTCGAAGAGTTGGTGTTTCATAACATTAAATCTGATGCACTTATTATCGTTCAAGAAGACGGAAAAGAGATTCATAGACATCAATTTAAACAGGTGCATAAAGGAACCTTTAAGTTTAAAAACGAAGAGGGAAAAGATACGACACGTACGTTCATCATTCGAAAAAGTGTATACAGCGAACTTTATCACTTTTACTTTGTAGTAGAAAAAGAGTCATCAGAAACTCAACAAGAGAAACGCTCACAGTCCAACTTGTTTTCGAACAAAGAAGATTTAGATGCGTTTCTGCAAGAACGATATAATCTGCTTGTTTCATTTTAACTTATCACCCAAATATGATATTTAAATTCAAAATAAAAACCGACATAACTCTCAAATGAGAGACTAAGTCGGTTTTTATTTTGAATTTAGTTTTCTGCCTCAATTTCTATTCTTACTAGGCATCACCACAAAAATCTCAATCAATAATCCATATCTCTAATGGTTCTTAGGCTTCTCAATATCCCAGATTACTTTTATACTTCCTTTTAAGTGTTCAGCTTGGTATACAAGGTAATAAGGCCCTGAAGAACCTCCCTTAAACCGTAATGTGTCATCATCTTCGNTGTCGGTTAGCACATAACTTCCTCTTTTATCTTCTATATGATAACCATAACCGCCCGTTTCATTATCATCCACATGAATGGTTAATGTAATCTTTTCCCCTTTTTCTACAGGTACTTTTACTTTTACCGCTCCTGTTAACTCATCAAATGATGCACGATATCCATACGATGTATACTGTTCATGAAATCCTTTCTTAGCAGGAAAAGTAAAATGTGAGAATGTCATAGCTACTAAGACTANAGGGATAATCCATCCAATTACATTTTTAAGGATTCGATTGTCTTGTACCATGTTTGTAAAAAAGTAATATACTAATGCACACACTACCCCNACAGGCGCTGTATATAACCCAACAATAAGGCCCATATCTGNATCCACACCAAAATAGATGAAAAACGGAATAGCGCCCATAAATATGTAACCTAACAGCTTTTTAAAATTATCTCGACATATCAAATCAATTAAATAGGAGCTTCCAATTGCGTACGGATAAAACACCAAATAGAAATACGGATGAAACATTTCATAACGGAAGACCGCTCTATCAGATACCGCTAAAACTCCTATTATTAGAGCGAACAGTAATGCTAATAAACTGGAGCTAGCAAACTTCACTTTAAACTTTTCCATTTATACACCTCAAAACATTAGGTTATTCTGGTATTATCGAATAACTTTACCATATAAAGAATCCTTTTACAGTATACGCAGATAATTATTTAAATTCTACCACTTTTTTCTCGGACTTATGTAACCCTTTATCTTCCTTTTTTACGTCAAATTTTAAAGGTATTAATCCCGTTTGTACAAGATAAAAGAAAAATGATAATCCTAATACCGCCGTCCCTATCCCTAAACACCACCACTCTACTTTCTGCGATGCACCTAGATACTCAGGAAATATTAACATCCCAATTGAAGGACTTTGAACTCTCAAAACGAATGAAGACCACGTGAAGTTTTTCATATAAATATCTCGTACTAATCGTATTAAAATATATAAACTCAGACCTAGCCAGATACATGCTAATAGTTTCATCTCATTCACCTCTTTTATCTATTCCCTTTCATTCTTTGTTCTCTTCTCTATCAATANGTTTCACATACTTAATTTCACACTTATTCTACTAAAGGAGGTTCACCTTTATGTGGACTGGCTTTTCTGATAATTTTACTTGTCAAAAACAAAAGTTGGATTATGCCTTTTTGCTAGTTGAAAGCGATGTAGATACTTCCATCCAATACATAGAAAACGTCAAACGCTATAATCCATACGGTCCAAGCTGCACTTGCTGTGGTGATGACTATACAATTTTTACATCATCCACTAAGCACGGAGCTCTACGTATACCTGAACAAGAATTTCTTGAACTTTGCTCCGAGAACAAAGTCTTGATTATTTCAAACGAGCAAATAAAAACGACTCTATAAAGAGTCGTTTTTTACATCCCTAAAGATAGTATTAGTAAGAGCGGCGTAATTACAACAGCAAGCACAATAATTGCGCAGAATACCGCAATAAAAGCATGCCACTTTCTTATTCTCTCTAGCTCACTTATGTTAATTACCCAGTTTACAAAAGCCCATATATTAAATGCTCCGTATAGATACCAACATATATCCACTGCTACCGCTTCCCCATTAGTCATCAGGTTCCAATACTTTTCTTTATCAGGATAAAATAGCTTCATTCCTAAAAAGATAGAACCTACTCCCATTATAAGTAAACCAATAACCTGGGGAATATTTGACCATAAATAAGCCATGCGATGCTCTTTAGCTGCTTTTCCTTCTCCCCCGAGCATTTTTGAGGTTTGTTTGACAATAAATGATAACAGGAAAAGCGTGACTAGACCCGATAATAGGGCTGATACCACCAACATTAAAATTTCATCTGCTGGTACCGCTTTTACATAGTTTCTTGCCATTCTTGAATTCACCATAAGAATAACAAATAACAAAAAAACAACAAATCCATTTGTGACATGTCGATGTTCTTGATAAAACTCTCTAGGACTATAAAATGCCTTTAGGCTACCTTTCATTGCTTCTCCTCCTTTTCTCTCTAGGAAAGCCACCTATGTAACCCTTTTCATCTATTTGCCATTATCCCTGTTTTCATTAAAAGTAAAGGTTTTTTCCCTTTCTTAATTGTGACTTAATTCCATAAGAAA
>Ga0058696_1000572_pt1 | contig 15511 bp, 14 predicted proteins | sample AgamicMgSfrz_FD_55077 | JGI IMG/M metagenome (GOLD analysis project Ga0058696, IMG submission 55077) | Agave microbial communities from Guanajuato, Mexico - Mg.Sf.rz | ecosystem: Host-associated > Plants > Phyllosphere > Phylloplane/Leaf | place: Guanajuato, Mexico | collected 2012-05-30 | reverse complement strand
CGCAATGATTTCCTCCTTGCTACGCTTCGTTATTACCCCTAATATCCATGCAAAAAAGTAACCAGATAATGCAATGATAAAAACAGTAAGAGCTACTTGAAGAAATTTTTTATCAATATTTCGTAAGTAAGGAGCAACAACGGAACTGTTAATACTAACAACAAGCGCTAATCCAATTTTGGAAAAAGGCGAAAGTGTCTGGTTCCATGCTTTGGCTTTTTCCAATGCAAACTGATTCACAAGCATACCAGCAATCGAAGGTAGAACAATCATTCCCAGGAGACCTTTCATCATCCCCCACACCTCTAATTGTACCGCTTCTCCCACAAATAAACTCATACTCAATGGAACTAGGAATGGAGAAAGCAATGTATCGAGCAAAATAATCGCGAGTGTGAGCGCGATGTTTCCTTTATACAGGCTAACCCAAATAACACTCGTAATCCCAGTAGGAATAACAACGGCTAAAGTAAAACCTGTAATAGTATAAGGATCATTTTGAAAAAATAGATGCCCGATCATATAAGCCCATAAAGGAGTGATGATATGAAGAATAGCTAACGTTAAGAGTAAAGAAAGTGGGTGAGTAATCGTATATTTCACTGATTTTAAGTTAGATGTTAAGCTACCTATAAAAGTCATGACAGCAAAAATCCATGGTACTAAGAAAGAGACATGATGCAGCATGCCCGATAGTAATACCCCTATTGCTACACTAATAGGGGTTAAAAGCGGCATCCACTTCCCAAGAAAAGCATTCATTTTTTGTAACATGTACAGGACTCCAGTCTAAATTATCTATTTATCATTTAATAATAAAGTGGGTTGTGGGAAAATTCTTATATGATGTGAAAAAACACAAAAGTAGTGATTAGGTGCAATTTACATTATTCGTATATTCAAAGAGGTAAGAATAAGCTAATATTAACACATGAAAGCGTTAGCAAATTTATGATCTGAAAATTTAAATAAAATAATTAGGAGGTTTTAAGTAATGATGCAAAAAGTTCAGCGTTTTGGTGGCGCATTATATGTACCGGTTCTGCTTTTTCCGTTTGCGGGTGTAGTAATTGGGTTAACAATTCTTTTTAAAAATCCATTAATAATGGGTTCCCTAGCAGATCCCGAAAGTCTTTGGTACCAATGTTGGTTTATTATCGGTGAAGGTGCTTGGGCTGTATTAAGACAAATGCCATTGTTATTTGCAATAGGAATTCCCATTGCATTAGCTAAAAAAGCTCACGCACGAGCCTGTATGGAAGCACTTATTACGTATCTTACTTTTAATTATTTTATTAATGCAATATTAACAGTGTGGGGAAGTAGTTTTGGTGTTGATTTTTCAGCAGAAGTTGGTTCAGGAACCGGCTTAACAACAATAGCGGGAATAAAAACATTAGATACCAATATTATTGGTGCCATTGTGATTTCCTCCATTGTGGTTTTTATTCACAATCGTTATTTCGATAAAAAGTTACCAGATTGGTTAGGGATTTTTCAAGGTACTTCTTATGTAGTAATTGTAGGATTTTTTGTGATGATTCCTTTAGCTATCGCAACTTCTTATTTTTGGCCAATGGTTCAAAATGGGATTTCATCGATGCAATCATTTTTAGGAAGCGCTGGTGTTGCAGGAGTATGGTTATACACATTCTTAGAAAGAATTCTACTTCCAACAGGCCTTCATCATTTCATATGGACACCATTTCTTTATGGACCAGCTATTATTGAAGGCGGAATTAAAATTTACTGGATTGAACATTTAACCGATTTTGCTGCTTCAACACAGTCATTGAAAGCACTATTCCCAGAGGGTGGATTTGCTATGTATGGGAATGCTAAAATTTTTGCTATGCCTGGGATAGCATTGGCTCTTTATGCCACGGCAAAACCAGAGAAAAAGAAATTAGTAGCTTCTTTATTAATTCCAGCAACATTGACAGCCGTAGTCGCGGGTATAACAGAGCCACTTGAGTTTACCTTTTTATTTATCTCTCCATTGCTCTTTGGAATACATGCTCTTTTAGCTGCTACGATGTCAGCAACAATGTATGCGTTTGGCATAACAGGATTAATGACAGGTGGATTAATTGAAATAGCAAGTAATAACTGGATTCCGTTATTTTCATCACATGGATCAACTTATTTACTTCAGATTGGAATTGGGCTAGTTTTTACATTCATTTATTATATTGTATTCAGAACTTTAATTTTAAAACTAAATATTGCTACTCCAGGTAGAGAACAGGATAGTGAATCGGGCACAAAACTATATTCTAAAAAAGATTTTAAAGATAAACAGGAAGGGAAAAAGCTTGCATCATCTAATGGTGGTGCTGGTTTCTCTGACAAAGCCCTAAGTTTCCTAGAAGCACTTGGTGGTGCTGAAAATATTGAAGATGTTATGAATTGTGCAACTAGATTAAGAGTTACAGTGCGGGATGAGAAAAAATTACAGTCAGATGGTGCATTCCAAGCTGCAGGTGCACATGGAGTCGTAAGGAACGGTAAGGCTATCCAAATTATCGTTGGTCTTTCTGTACCTCAGGTGCGGGAGCAGTTTGAGTTATTGTTAAAAGAAGCAAATTAATAATGGTGGGGATAAAGAAAAACGAAGAGTGAATCGCTCTTCGTTTTTCTTTATTATCCAAACCAATTTAGAAGTTGGGAAAAATCCTATTCTATGTGAAAAAGAACAACATTTGTGATTAAGGGCAAACGCTTCCAAATCCATTGTTGCCCGCATTTTACTATGTTATAAATGAGGTATCATAATAAGGGAGGAACACAATATGAAAAAATTTTCCGTTGTGATTGCAGGGGGAGGAAGCACGTTTACCCCAGGAATTGTATTAATGTTACTTGATAATCTTGATAAGTTTCCACTTCGAACATTAAAGTTTTATGATAATGATAAAGATAGACAAGATAAAGTTGCTGGGGCATGTGAAATCATTGTAAAGGAAAGAGCACCAGAGATTGAATTTGTTTCAACAACAGATCCAGAAGAGGCATTCACAGATGTAGACTTTGTTATGGCACATATTCGAGTCGGAAAATATGCGATGCGTGAAATGGACGAAAAAATTCCATTAAGATACGGGGTAGTTGGCCAAGAGACATGTGGACCTGGTGGAATGGCATATGGAATGCGTTCTATTGGTGGCGTTTTTGAAATAATCGATTATATGGAAAAGTACTCACCAGATGCATGGATGCTAAATTACTCTAATCCAGCGGCAATCGTTGCAGAAGCTTGCAGAAAGTTACGCCCTAATTCAAAAGTACTTAATATTTGTGATATGCCTGTAAGCATTGAACGAAGAATGGCAGAAACACTAGGATTAGCGTCCCGTAAAGAACTAGTTGTTCGTTATTATGGTTTAAATCACTTTGGATGGTGGACAGACATTCGCGATAAAGAAGGAAATGATCTGATGCCAAAAATAAAAGAACATGTAGCCAAAAACGGCTATGTTGTAACTAGTGGTGATAGACAACACACGGAAGCAACATGGAATGATACTTTTACAAAAGCTAGAGATGTATTTGCCCTAGATCCTAATACGTTACCGAATACCTATTTACAATATTACTTATTCCCAGATTATATTGTAGGGCATTCGAATAAAGAATACACACGTGCAAATGAAGTAATGAATGGAAGAGAGAAATTTGTTTTTGGTGAATGTGAAAAAATTGTGGCCAACCAATCTACGGAAGGCAGTGCCCTCCATGTCGATATGCATGCTTCTTATATCGTGGATCTAGCAAGAGCCATTGCTTATAACACACATGAAAGAATGTTACTAATTGTAGAAAATAAAGGAGCAATTGAAAACTTTGATTCAACAGGAATGGTGGAAATTCCTTGTATTGTAGGATCAAATGGTCCAGAGCCTTTATCGATCGGGAGAATTCCTCAGTTCCAAAAAGGTTTGATGGAGCAACAGGTGTCTGTAGAAAAGCTAGTAGTAGAAGCATGGGAAGAGGGGTCTTATCAAAAATTATGGCAGGCCATTACTTTATCTAAAACAGTACCAAGTGCGTCTGTAGCAAAACAAATATTAGATGATTTAATCGAAGCAAATAAAGATTATTGGCCAACTTTAACAAAAGAAAAAGAAGAATTAGAGCATGTTTTAAACTAATGGAATCAAACCCTCTTTAATTATAGGAAGAGGGTTTCTCTATTAGATATTCACATAAAGTAATTTCGATTTTCCTCCAGAGTGTTTTATATTATGATAATAGTATATATAGGAGGGGAAATATGAAATTAGAAGAACTCATTAATAAAAATTATAACCAATTTCATGAAAATGATTTTCATATATTGAAATATATATTAAATAACCGTAGTAGCTGTTATAAATTCAACATCAATGAACTAGCAAACAAATGTAATGTATCACGCTCTTCGGTTCTACGCTTGGCTCAAAAGATGGGTTTTAGCGGATATAGTGAATTTCGTGTGTTTCTAAAGTGGGAAGACGAAGAAGAAGAAATCAGTCAAAGTTATATCGGAACCTTAACACATGATCTAGAAGCAACATTAAAACATTTGCAGGATAAAAATTTTGATGAGATATGTGAGGTAATTGATAAATCGGACAGAATTTTTGTGTATGGAACAGGTTCTGCCCAATTAAATGCGGCACATGAGCTACAGCGTGCATTTATCGTCCAACATCGCTATTTAACCATTATCCATGATGAGACAAAATTTGAAGTTATTTTACCTGATCTCCGTCCAACCGATTTAATGATTATTATTTCTTTATCTGGGGATACACCAACATTAATACCAAAGATTCAAAAACTTGTTGCGAAGGGAATTCCTTTTATCTCGATTACGAATATGAAAAATAATAATTTGGCACGAATGACTCCTCATAATCTCTATGCTACTACTACTTCTGTACCGACTAACAGTGGGATTAATTATACATCATTAGCTTCTTTTTTTATCGTTGGAGAAGTACTAGCAAGTCAATATCTCGAATATAAGGAGTACAAAAGAAAAGAATAGCGAGGTGCTTACATGTTTGTAAAATTTGCGGATAAAGCAATAAATAATCAAAAGAGTGTATTTCCGATAAGGAAGGCAGCTATTCTAAATACTGCAAAATATATTTGCTACACTATACCCGTTTTATTTCTTGCCTATATTTATCTGGCGGCTATCCAGACTAATGTGCCATTTTTACAATATATAGAACAAAATCCGTTTATAACAATATTATTTATTATTGCAATGATCCAACCATTTGTTAGCTTGGCTATTGGATTAGGAATGAAATCGTTCGTTAAGCATTCACCTTTTGTTCTTTGGTCATTTATTATATTGGCAGCTGCAGAATTGTTAATGGGAAATATTCTTGTATGTGTACTAATTATATGGGGGTTAATCCCTTTTAGAAAACAAAGTTCAAATAGGAATAACAGAGCAGATGAAATATCACGAAGTAATTCGATATATTTGTTTTTCAGTTTATCCGCATTCCTTTTCCTTTTGTCCATTATCTGTATTTGGGCGTTCCTACGAATTAGTGGAATATAATGTGAATACTTTGACTAGTAAGGGTGTCTTATTGAAAGACTCTTCAGTTGTAGACAAAAAGATTTTTAAAAAGTTAAATGGAATTTTTATGCGTTGCTTGGAGTGGAAGGGGTGAGACTCCAGTGGGATTAGCGAGACAGATGAGCCCCTGGAGCGGAAAGTAACATCCCTATTCAAAGGGACTAATAAATATGCTATATACAAACTTCTATTTTAAAAAATTAGGGGTTTGTCTACAGTCTGGGGTGTCTTATTAAAAGACACTTTTTTTGCTATGAAGTAAGATATGGTCTTCAGTAGCGCTTTTTCCTCCATAACCCTCAAGCAAAGATCCTCTCAATATGTATCTGTATCAAAGATAAATAAGAAAAAACCTTTTTAGTAACTAACTCTTTTTTACATAATAATTATCCGATTCGCCTATTTTTACATATAGTATAGCAAGAAGCGAGTTTAGAATTGTGGGACGTTCATTGAAAGCTTAGAAATTTCTTTATAAAAATAATCGAAAACAATGAACATTTCAGAATGGAGGGCTGCAATTGTATAAATTAGAGGTTAAGAACAGTAGTAAGGTTTTTCGAAAAAATGGAAAGGAGTTTTTCGCATTAAAGGATACAAATTTGCAGATTCCGGAGGGGAAATTTATCAGCATTATTGGTCCAAGTGGATGTGGAAAATCTACCTTATTCAATATTATTGCGGGATTAATAAAACCATCTATAGGCAATGTCTTGTTAGACGGAAAAGATATCGTTGGAAAAAGTGGGCATGTTGGCTATATGCTTCAAAAAGATTTGCTCCTACCATGGAGAAATATTCTCCATAATGTGATTTTGGGATTAGAAGTAAAGGGTGTTCCAAAAAAGGAAGCCATTCAAAGAGCACTACCTTTACTAGAAAGATATGGATTAGAAGGATTTGAAAAACATTTTCCCGACGAGCTTTCTGGAGGAATGAGGCAACGGGCTGCCTTGCTACGAACATTGCTTTATGAACAAGATGTTATTTTGCTTGATGAACCTTTTGGTGCTCTCGATGCACAAACGAGATTGCTTATGCAGGAATGGCTCTTACAAATATGGGGTGATTTTAAGAAAACGATTCTGTTTATTACTCATGATATAGATGAAGCCATTTTTTTGTCAGATGAAATATATATTCTCACGCCAAGGCCAGGCACGATTAAGGAGAAGGTATCGATTCATTTACCGAGACCTAGAAATGAGCAAACACTACTAGACTCGGAATTTATTCAATTAAAAGAATATGTATTACAAGCACTAAAATCAAATGAAGAAACAGAATGAGGAGGGAGGAATGGAGAAATGGAATCAAAGGAAAATACAACACTTCTTTATATTGAGGATGAAGAAGCAATTGCTAAGAGAAGAAAGAATTTTACTCGCATCGGACAATGGAGCTTTGGAATTATTTTTCTTCTTGCCTGGGAGCTGCTTTCCAAATGGAAAATTATTGACTCCTACTATTGGAGCAGTCCTTCTACCATATGGAAGACAGGTTATATAGCTTGGACGGAAGGTTCTTTATGGAGTGATTTATTATACACATCAGGGGCAACTATTTTTGGTTTTGGTTTAGGAACTTTCTTTGGAGCCTTGTTGGGGCTTTCCTTCTGGTGGTCCTACTATTATTCTCGTATTTCAGAGCCTTATCTAATTGCATTTAATGCAGTACCAAAACTAGCCCTAGCACCTGTACTTGTTATTTTATTTGGCATAGGCTTTAGCTCCAAAATAGTTCTTGCTTTTATGATGACCATTATTACGACAGCTCTTGCTGCATATAGTGGAGTGAAAGCAGTCGATAAGGACTTAGAAAAATTAATGTATTCACTTGGAGCAAAGAGATGGCATGTTTTCACAAAAGTTGTTGTCCCAACGACAATGCCTTGGATTGTGAGCAGCCTAAAAATAAACATAGCTTTAGCTTTAGCAGGTACTATTGTTGGTGAATTTATTAGCTCAAGACAGGGAATTGGTAGAATGATCCTATATGCAGGGCAAATTATGAATATTAATCTTGTCTGGGTTGGAGTAGCTGTGTTATCCATCCTATCCATTGTGATGTATTTTGCTACTGTATGGCTAGAAAGGATACTTTTGAGAGGAAGAAATATCGATTAAATATTTTCCCCCTTGAATAGAACATAAAGAGAAAAAAGGTTCCATATATATGAAATAGAATATTTATTTCCATTATCCACATTACACTTCTGCTTAATCTTCATTTTCCTACCTACTAACAAACTTTCCATTCTATTTATATGTGAAAAAGGGGGCATTACTTTGAAAAAGTGCAGGCTTTTTCTACTTGCTTGTCTTAGTATCGTCTTAGTCCTTGCTGGATGTGCTTCAAATAAGGGTACAAAGGAAACGAAGGATGGTTTACGAAAGCTTGTCATTTCTGAACCAGTTCACTTAATTGGATACCTTCCATTATATGTCGCGATCGAGGAAGGGTATTTTGAAGAAGAGGGACTGGAGGTAGAGGTTATTACGGCAACAGGGGGAGCACATGTTACGTCTGTTGTCAGTGGCGATGCATGGGGAGTCATGGGTGGACCGGATTCAGTGCAAATGGCTAATCTAGGTAGTTCTGATCCTATTCAGTCCGTGGTCAATGTTGTAAACCGGGCTAATGTTTACTTGATGGGAAATTCAGAGGTTACGATTGATAGTACAAACAAAGAAGAACTAGCAAATTATCTAAAAGGAAAAACAATTGCTGCTGGTCGTTATGGTGGAAGTCCTAATCTTTTAACTAGATGGCTGTTAATGGACCTAGGACTAGACCCAGAAAAAGACGTCAAATTAGAAGAACCAGCTGATGCAAGTGCGGTTGTTTCCTTAGTGGAATCAGGAAATGCTGATATTGCAAATGGAGGAGAACCGCAAATCACGGAAGGAATTAAAAAAGGTGCTTGGAAAGAGCCATTTTACAGTTTCGCAAGTTTAGGAGATTATCCTTATTCCGTTGTTAGTATAAAGAAATCCACCATTGAGAAAGAACCAGAAGTGGTGGAAAGCTTTGTAAGAGCAGTATTAAAGGGATTAAAGAAAGTAGAGGAAGACCCAGAACTTTCAATGAAAGTGTTAAAAGCAGAGTTTCCTTCCACATTAGAGGAAAGCTTACAAGCATCTTTAGATAGAGCCTATGCGGATGAATTATGGAGTAAAGATGGCTTTATTTCAGAAGAAGCAGTAGCAAAGCCGATGGATGTTGTGGAAAAAACAGGTGTATATACAGAAGGGTATAAATACGATGAATTAATTGACATGCAATTTGTAGAGAAACTGTCAAAGGAATAAAGGAAATAGGTGCTAAAACAGATTCCATAAGTGCAGCTAACCACTAGTGGGGAGGAGGAAAAATCCCCACTGATGGAAGTATTTTTATAGAGAAAATAGTTCTTTTCGCCGTAACGAAAATAGGGTAAAATGAGGACATAAGCATATATGGACTACTAGGGGTGCCAGTAGATGGCTGAGAGAAAAACGTTTCGTTTTTCAACCCTAAAGACCTGATCTGGATCATACCAGCGTAGGGAAGTAGTGGATTCACTCTATTTCTTTTTGACTTTATCAGTCGGGTCTGTTTAGATCTGGCTTTTTTGTATTTGTATTTGTTAAAGGCCAGTGTATGAATAGCCCTCTGACATTCTTTCCTGTCTACTAGTCAGTTGAGATAAGGTTCGCTTAGTCTCTTGCTTAAAATTGTTTGAGTGGAGGAAAAATACGATGAAAAGAATTAAATTATTGGTTATAATGGCCATGTTTACGGCGATTGGGACATATGGATCAACTCTGTTATGGTTTCCGGCAGGTATTGCCAAAGCATATCCAGTCCAACATGCATTAAATGTAATAGCAGGAGTAATACTTGGGCCGATTCCAGCAGTTATCATTGCTTTTGCTACTTCCTTATTAAGAAACTTATTAGGAACGGGATCTTTATTAGCATTTCCTGGGAGTATGATTGGCGCACTTCTAGCAGGCTATCTATTTCATAAAACATCTAAACCAATCTTTGCGGCTTTAGGGGAATTTGTCGGAACAGGCATTATCGCTTCATTAGTGGCAGTACCATATGCCTCTATCCTATTAGGCACAAAAACAGGCGCACTATTTTATATGCCATCCTTTGCTGTTAGTAGTTTTGCAGGATCGATAATCGGGTTAATTTTAGTAAGTAGATTGGTAAAAATAAAGTCATTTCAAATGTTGAATCAAAGTTAGAAGAATAAAGAGAGAACCGATTAGACTTAGCCTAAATTGGCTTTGGATGATTGGTTCTTTTTGTGGGTAAGTGGAGTTTTTCTGTGGGTAAATTGTGGATAATAGAGTGGATTAGAAGTGTTTTCGGGAAAATAAGTGACAATAAGGCAGGAAATTTTGGGATGGGGATTTGTTGTGGAAAAATAGCTATGATGAAGGATTGAAAGCCAGTATTGGGGATTTTCTGTGGATAAAGATGGTTATTTATTAGAAGCATGAAGGCTTTTTAGTAGGATAGCGTAGCAAAAAGGCGTTCAAAAAGAGGATGCCCCCTTTAAAGGAAAAAGATAATAAAACTATCAACAACCAAATCTCCACACAAATCAAAATCCTCCTTACTTCTTCATAATAACAATTTAATATCTCAAGTGAATATTTGTTATTACAAATATTCACTTGTTGACTCTAACTAGTAATTCCGCTCGATTACAAAATGTGCTCTATCTCCACGGAAAATAGTCTTTGAGTATTCTATAGCTGTTTCATCTTCTGCATAAGCAAATGTTTCCAGTAAAAAGCAAGGAGAACCAGTAGGAATCTCAAGCTTCTTAGAAATCGTATCATCCGCCAAAATCAATTCTAGATGCTCTACTGTTTTTCTAATCTTTATGTCGTATTTTGCTTCAAGCATCTTATATAAAGATTTTTCACAGGCTGCGCTGTCTAGTCCGGGCACCTTGTACCAAGGTAGATAGGATATCTCATACTGAAGAGGAGTATCATTTACGTAGCGCATACGTTCTAGACAATTAACGGGATCACCTATATTTTGTTTAAACTGTTTTGCAAGAAAGTCTGTGGCTTCAATGACTTTAAGTTGTAATACCTTAATGGATGGGTCTTTCCCTTGCATCGTAATTTGTTCGGAAAACTGTTCCACTGTACTAGTTAAAGATTGTTTTACTTTATTTTCAGCCACAAAGGTACCTTTCCCTTGTACTCTATAGACATATCCTTCAATTGTTAACTGTTGGAGTGCTGTACGGATAGTTGTCCTACTCACTCCAAATGTCTCACAAAATTCAGCCTCGGTTGGCAACTTAGTATTTGGTTGATATTCGCCACTTTTAATCATGTTGATAATAGATTCTTTTACAATTGAGTGTAATGCAGCTTCTTTGTTTATTTCTTCCACAATCGTTTCCCTCCATAATGTCCCTATGAATAGAATATCTTTTCTTTTCTTAATACGCAAACAATTAATAGAATTTGTAATAACAAATTTAAAATGTATTGAAATATTTTAAATTTGTTATTACAATATAGATGTAAGGTAAAAGTATTTCTTAATCTCTCTTAGGAAAGGGTGGCTTGAAAAGAATCGTATGAAAGATGTAAGAAGGTGTGACTCTTGTTTTATGGCTAAAAATCAGAATAATCTATCATTTTAAAGGGGATGAATTAGTGAATATTCTATTATGTTGTTCGGCTGGAATGTCTACAAGTTTACTAGTTTCAAAAATGGAACAAAGTGCAAAAAATCAAGGAATAGATTGCAAAATTTGGGCGATAGCAGCATCAGAAGTGAACAATGAGATAGAGAACGCTGACGTCGTTTTATTAGGTCCACAAGTACGTTTTCTTTTGCCTCAAGTGAAAAAAGCAGGCGATCAACAGGGGATCCCGGTCGCAACCATTAATCCACAGGACTACGGACTATGTAATGGTGAAAAAGTGCTGGCACAAGCCACTACATTAATTAAGGGGGAATAAGAGATGATGGGATTTATTGAAAAATTTATCATGCCTTTTGCATTAAAGTTAGGTAATCAAAGGCATCTACTTGCGATTAGGGATACACTAATTGGAATGATTGCTATTACCATTGTAGGATCATTTGCTGTCTTATTTAATAATCTAGGCCAGATTATTCCCCCATATGGAAGAATGATGGAGTCAATATTTGGTCCTAACTGGTCAACTTTGGGAGGAGATATTTGGTTTGGAACCTTTGCATTTCTTTCCGTTTTTGCGGTATTTGGAATTTCCTATAAATTAGCTAGATCATATGGTGATGAAGGTTTTGAAGCAATGCTTATTTCTGCAGCGTGTTTTTTCTTATTATTGCCCCAAACAGCAAATGTGACCTTACCTATAGATGAAGCGGCGTCTGAAACGGTTGCAGGTGGAGTCTGGGGATTAGTATCCGTTAACTATTTTAATGCAACAGCCCTTTTTACAGCCATTATCGTAGCATTGGTAGCTACAGAAATATTCCTGCGATTAGCGAAAATCAAAGCGTTAGTAATAAAAATGCCCGATGGAGTGCCGCCTGCTGTTGCTAAGTCGTTTGCAAAATTAGTGCCAGGTATGGGGACTATTTTTCTAGTAGGACTATTTGGAGTAGTTTTTAGAATGATAACAGATGGAAAGGTTTTAAATGATTGGTTAAATACGGTTATTGTGTCTCCATTAACAAGTGCTGTTGACTCTCTTCCATTTGCAATATTAATAGTTTTATTGGTGCACTTGTTCTGGATGGTTGGTCTACATGGCCCCAATGTATTAGGTGGAATTACGACACCGTTATTTGAAAAAACAGGAGCTGAAAATATTGATTTAGCTCAAGCTGGAGTTCAGGCATTGGGAGAATATCATATTCTTGCTGGATCATTTCTAGATGCTTTTGTGTATTTGGGAGGATCAGGGGCAACCTTAGGGCTAATTATCGCGATGATTATTGCAGGAAGAAGACGATATAAACAAATGATTGGTCTTGGCGGAGCGCCAGGTATTTTCCAAATTAATGAACCTATCCTTTTTGGTTTGCCAATTGTTTTAAATCCAATTTGGTTTATTCCATTTGTAATTGGGCCTGTTATTACAACGATTATTTCTTATCTTGCAGTCTATTACGGCATCGTTCCACCGATAACCGCTAAAATTCCTTGGGTAACACCACCGATAGTTGGCGGTTACTTAGCAACAGGAGGAAGTTTTTTAGGAGCTGGATTAGCAGCCTTAAACTTAATCATATCAACTGTTATCTATCTACCGTTTGTTTATGCTCAAGTCAAAATTGATTCGAAAAATAAAACAGAGCTTACAAAAGATTCCGATTCTGTAAGTGTCTAAAAGAAAGTAGGAAAATAAGGTGAATACGGAAGAATTATACCAGCTCTCCTTTCAGCTGATTTTACATAGTGGAAATGCGAGAAGCTTTGCGATGGAAGCGATCCAAGACGCGAAAAAAAAGGATTTTCATGCTGCCAAAAAGAAGATAACAGAGTCGGATACAGAACTATCAGAGGCTCATAAAATTCAGACAAAATTACTCCATCTTGAGGCGAGCGGGGACAAATTTACGATTCCAGTTATTCTTATTCATGCACAAGATCACTTAATGACAGCAATAACATTAAAAGAACTTGCTCTTGAAATCATTGAATTGCGTGAAGAATTTTTGCAAGGGACACCGAGAGAGGGGATGGCAGAATGAGTCAGGGCTTAAAAATAGTAACAATAGGTGGTGGCTCAAGCTACACGCCTGAACTAATTGAGGGTTTCATTAAGTATCATGAAGAACTGCCTGTAAAGGAAATATGGCTTGTTGATATTGAAGAGGGGAAAGAAAAGTTACAAATAGTCGGTGAGTTAGCGCGTAGAATGGTAGCAAAGGCGGGAGTTCCCATCGATATTTTTCTAACATTAGATCGGAAAAAGGCACTGGTGGACGCTGATTTTGTTACAACACAATTACGTGTAGGACAGCTCGCTGCAAGAGCACTTGATGAAAAAATTCCATTGAAGCATGGCGTTATTGGCCAAGAGACAAATGGACCTGGTGGACTATTTAAAGCATTTCGTACGATTCCCGTTATTTTGGAAATAGCAAAAGAAATGGAAGCATTGTGTCCTAATGCATGGTTAATCAATTTTACTAATCCTGCTGGGATGGTAACAGAGGCAGTACTTCGCTACAGCAACATTTCAAAAGTAGTTGGTCTATGTAATGTGCCGATTGGAATGGAACGTGGTGTTGCAGATTTATTGAGTGTTGACCCTGCAAGAGTAAGAATAGATTTCGCTGGATTGAATCATATGGTTTATGGGCTTGATGTTTATGTGGACGGCAAAAGTGTGAAGCGTGAGGTCATTGAATTAATAACAGATCCTGATAAAGCAATTACGATGCAAAATATTCATGCTATGGGATGGGAGCCTGCATTTTTAAGAGGATTAAATTTATTTCCTTGCCCTTACCACAATTACTATTATAAAACAGGCGATGTGCTCGCACAGGAACTAAAGGAAGCCGAAAAAGGGGAAACTCGAGCTGAAGTTGTGCAAAAATTAGAAGAGGGATTATTTGAATTATATAAGGACCCAGAATTGGCCATAAAACCTCCTCAGTTAGAAAAACGTGGAGGCGCTTACTATAGTGATGCTGCTGTACGTTTGATCCGCTCCATGTATATGGACAAATGTGATATTCAGGCAGTCAACACAGTGAATCATGGAGCTATAACAGGACTTCCGTATGAATCTGCAGTGGAAATAAGTTGTATTATTACGAAAGACGGACCGAAGCCAATTGCGGTTGGCGAACTTCCAGTAGCAGTACAGGGGCTAGTAGCGCAAATTAAATCGTTTGAAAGAGTGGCTATTGAAGCAGCTATTTCTGGGGATTATGAAAAGGCATTACTTGCTATGACTATTAATCCACTTGTACCAAGTGATCGAGTTGCAAAGCTAATTCTAGATGAAATGCTAGAGGCTCATAAAGTATATGTCCCACAGTTTTTTTCGAAAAAGGAAAGTGTTCGTATATAAAAAGCTTGTTATGTAGTAGTAAAACATGGCTGTAAAGCTTTAAAAGGAGACGGATCCATGACAAAAGTGATTATTAATGCAGATGATTTCGGTCTAAGTCGAGGAGTCAACTATGGAATTATCGATACCCATCTCAAGGGGATTGTTACTTCCGCAACCATGATGATGAACGCAAAGGCAACAAAGCATGCCATTTCGTTAGCAAAAGATACACCGTCTTTAAAGGTAGGTGTCCATCTTGTATTAACATGGGGAAAGCCGCTGTTAGACGATGTCCCAAGTCTTGTTGATGAAACAGGGAAATTTAAAAAACAGATAGTTGTTTATAGCAATCCATTTTCTATAAGTTTAGATGACTTAGAAAGAGAATGGACGGCGCAAATTGAAAAATGCCTAGATGCAGACCTTACACCGTCTCATTTAGATAGTCATCATCATGTACATGGAATAAAGGAGTTCTATCCCGTCATAAAAAAGCTTTCTGATAAATATAAGTTACCTGTAAGAAATGCAGGAGCTCATTTTACCGATATTCAAACATTAACAGACGTCTTTCTCGATGATTTCTATGATGATGGCGTTGTAGAAAGCTACTTTGAAAGATTGCATGAACGAGTGGAGGATGGGAAAAGCATAGAAGTAATGACCCATCCTGCCTATTTAGATGAAACGTTAAAGCAGGAATCTTCTTATAATATGCAAAGAATAAAGGAAACAAAAATTTTAATGGAAGCAAAGTCTGTTAAACAGAATATATAGTAACAACAAGGAGTTTGGCACAAAACAAAATATATAATGGATAAAGACGAACAATTGCGCTATAGACAGACGCACGCGTTCTACGGGGAGGAGCTGAGCCTCATCGTTGCACTGTGGG
>Ga0058696_1000571_pt1 | contig 15519 bp, 10 predicted proteins | sample AgamicMgSfrz_FD_55077 | JGI IMG/M metagenome (GOLD analysis project Ga0058696, IMG submission 55077) | Agave microbial communities from Guanajuato, Mexico - Mg.Sf.rz | ecosystem: Host-associated > Plants > Phyllosphere > Phylloplane/Leaf | place: Guanajuato, Mexico | collected 2012-05-30 | reverse complement strand
GAAGAAACAGTTGCCCATCTTCTAATTGTTTATGAGAGGCTTGAATCCACTCCTCAATGCTACGATGAATGCGTGGTGATAATGTATCATTGATATACTGATTTACACGTTTATTCATCTCTTCATTAAGAGAAACATGCATCTTACTATAATCACTATCTTCTTTTACAAAGTCTTTGCAGCCTTTTAAAATAGCTGGAATCTCGTTCTTAATAGCCTCTTGTGTTTCCGTTTTAATTTCATCAAACTGCTTTGTAATTAATTCATTTTTAGCAGCTTCCATATCGAGCAGTTGATTTTTAGCCCCAGTCAGCTTACTAACCATTTCCTCGTATAGTCGAAGAGACGCTTTTAAACTATCTTCCATATCCAAGCGTTTATCCAATAGATTGGTAATTAAATCTTGAATAATGGAAATACAGCTTTGCAGTCGTTCTTCATTCATATTTCTGCTTGCAAAATGATTTTGATAGTAACGACTAACTTCATCTAATTGAACTTTTCTATCCTCTTGCTTGGAATAAATAAAGATTTTGCTATCTGGAAAATAATGCTGAATAGCTGACATTGCCTTTTGCAATCGTTTTGCTGCTACTTTTTCATTATTGAGATCATCGATATAAATTAAAAATTGAAGCGTTAAAAATGGTGATTTTTCCTTCCATTGCTTTAACTGTTCATATTCATTATAAGAAAAAACGGATCGTTCATTAATAACAAATAAGAGACTATCAGCAAGCATTGCATAATCTGCATAATCTGCATTTTCAACAAAAGGAGCAGTCGTCACTGTCCATCTATTTTGGTTTAAATAATGTGAAGGAGTGTCTAATTGAAATACTCTCGGACTTTCTTGCTGAACTAACAGTTCCTTATAGAAATTTGTGAGTGTATCAATTGATTTTAAACCAGAATTAGTTACTTCATTAATTTCAAGATAATCATTATCTTTTACCGTTAGAATTGCATTTGCATCTTCTGCTAGAATGGTTTCGCCTACAAGCTCATTAATATATGCATTCACTCCACTGCCAGCTGAGCCCACCATTAATAATTGATAATGATCCGATGGAAGAAAATCTTGTACCTTTTGAGTAAACTTCTTATCAAGTGGAATATCATGTTTCTCCGCCCATTTTATTATAGATTCAAATAAATTCATAAATTGCTGGAATGATACATTCGTTTCAGTTGTTTCATTAATTACCATCTCTGCTTTCGCCACAACAGAATGTTCAATCGACTGTTTAAACATTTCATTCCAAGCTAAAACTGCAGATCCTGCTTCTACAACCTGTTGTCCAGTTGAAGATAAGAAATAATTGGCTAAAAGCGCTGGAACAATTTCTTGCACTTCTTTAATAGAATAACTGCCACTAATTAAATGAGCATACGCTCTTTGCAAAATATGTGCTAATCCTTCTTCTGCTTCACTAGGCGCTGGTTTATAGATGCTATTGAATACAGTTACCCATGTTAGATAGTGGGGAGTATCTTGATAGTTTTTCCATAATGATATGGCTAATCTTTCAAAAGTAGCAAAATCTATCTCTTGCAGATTTTTCAAACTTTCCATAAAGTACGCAGGCTCAAACTGCTGGATAACACCTAAATTGCTATAATGAATCAAGGCATCATACCACTTCAATCCATCTGTTCTTTTTCCTTCGTTAACAGCAAGTTCGACTGCCTTTTCCCAATTTTGCTGCTCCTCATAATAGGATTTTGCAATAGTTGGTATATTGGCATAATCTGGATTAGTAGCAACTAGATTATTGATAATTCCTAAAGCCATTTCATGATTCCCTTTTTGGAAGTATAAAGAAAACAGCTGAAGAGATATTTCTGTTTGTAAAAGCTCAGAATCTGTTACGATTGATTTATAAAAGCTTTCAGCAGTAGAATATTCCTCTAATTCCAAATAAGCATCCGCAAGATTTTTTTTTGCCCATGGTTCTAATTCATTACTAATGTTTTCCCATTTAAAAATAGCTGCTTCATAGTCATGGTATTGAAAATATAATTCGCCTTGTGCAAAGCGGATGGAAGTTAAATCAGGAACATTCTTTCTTTGTTCTGCTATATATAATTGTCCTAAAACTTCAATTGGTGACTCATCTCTATCTTTTAAATACCCTTCATAATATGTCTTTTCAATTAATTTTTTTTCTAATGTCATAACTTCCCCCTGCTATTCATTTAGAGTGTTTTTTTACCATTTCTAAATAATATATTTATGCTCAACTATCATCATTATGTCTTATGTAGGGCTATCCTTCATTGTAGCAAACTAGATTATTTCATGGATTTCGAAACTGATTCAATCTCTTTACAATATAATAACAGTCAAGTGATCCTTCTAAAATGTTAGGTATTCCTACCTGTTTTTCTTGTTTAAGTTAAGTTTTCACCATAGGAATACAGAATGTTCACTCTTGTATAATGACACTATTATCTTTAGATTACTGATTATCATTCCCTTCCTCTAGTGCCAATCGTACCTTTCTTCCCTGTTTTTTCCGCTTCTTTATTTATCCGAAAAAAAAAGTTTCTTGCATCTTAAGACCTATCTCAAAATCTTTCTCTGGTTCTTTTTTTGGATATAAACGGAATATGAAAAAAGAAAATGATCAACCATTGGAGAGCTGATGACCATTTTCTTATTAAACTTATGGAGTTGTACCATTCACAGCATTTGAATCAGGATGGATAATGTCACCAAGCCCATTATCACCTCCGCTTCCGTCCCATCCCCCACCAGGATCAGGAGTCGGATTAACTATAACAGATGTAGATATCGCTTCACTAGAACCTACTTCATTTGTGGCAGTTACCGTAATAATATACGTTTGTCCAGGCTGTGGTCCCATCAATGTGGCTTGTAGTTCTGACGTCGGTGCTAAGGTTTGCGGGATTCCATTAACCGTAAAAGAAACAATGTATTGGATATTTTCCCCTTCATTACTAGGTTGCCAATGAATCAAAATGCTATTTGATGCTTGATCATAAGTTGCTTGTAGATTACTTGGACTGTTTGGTGCTTTGGCTTGTTCCTCAACTGTGATGGAAGTTGAAGCTATATCACTTTTTACACCTTCTACAATTGCCACAACTGTAAAGGCATATTCTTTTCCCTTTTCAGGATTTGGAAGGACGACGCTTTTATCCTTTGTAGATGTTAAGTTTGTTGTTTTTCCATCTACTGTATAAGAAACTTCAAAGCTTGTTTCAAAACCACTAAAAGGAGAGTGGTTCCATGATAATTGAATTTGATTTGCTTCTTCATCATAAATGGCGCCAAAATCGGTTGGTGTCGCAGGTTTTGGTGGCTGTGGTTTCTCTCCCCCCTTTACGTAATACTCCATTCCCAATTTCCCAACACTGTCCGGTTGCTTAAATCGATCTTGACTTGTCGCCGCCTTCGACATTATCGCTTTGAAAACGAGTAAGGACAGGTCGTCCGTTGTGCTATTTAAATAGTCACTCGAAGATGTCGTTTTATCAAACCCAGTCCATACGGCTCCAGTATATTGTGGAGTATACCCTACAAACCACGCATCCCTTACAGCATTTTTTGGTAAGCTATATTTTGTAACGGTTTGTTCATCAAAGTTTGTCGTTCCGGTTTTTCCAGCAAGGTCTATACTAGAAATATTCGCTTTCGCTCCTGTACCTGAATGGACTACTGACCGTAACATATCGGTTACTAAGAAAGCTGTATAATCTGCCATTACTTTTTTCTCAGTCGGTGTTAATTTCTCAACACGCCCATCTGAATAGACAATTTTTGTTACGGTATGGGGTTCCCTATAGTAACCACCATTACCGAAGGCAGCGTAGGCACCGGCCATCACAAGTGGAGAAGCCGCATCTATTCCACCAATGGAGTTTGCCTCATTTCCTTTTTGCTCATCTGAAATCGGGAAGCCTAGGCTTCTAGCAAATTCAGTTGCAGCATCTGTGCCAACCTCTTGAAACGTTTTTAATGCTGGAATATTACGTGACCAAACAAGGTGATCTCTAATCGTCTTACTTCCTGCATAGGTACGACTTGCATTTCGTATCAGAGTCCCATCGCTGTAATGATATTCTTCATCTTTTATCATATGCCCTGTTGACCATTTGAATTTTTCAATGGCAGGTCCATAGTCAAGTATCGGTTTAATCGTCGAACCAGGCTGACGTTTCATCATAGTGGCATAATTATAGGAATTAATTTGAAAATTTCTCCCACCACCAATGGCTTTAATTTCTCCTGTTTGTGTATCGGTAATTACTACAGCTGTTTGAAGCTTCTCATTATCTGGAAAGCTTACATAATCATCGGTTGACAGTACATCTTCTGTTAATTGTTGTATGTCCGGATCGATGGTTGTATAAATTTCTAATCCATCTTCAAAAATATTCGCATTTGTCTTTTCTTGTACCTCCTTTAAAACGCTATTCACAAATGCCTCATATTTATTTGCTTTTGGCTTCTGAATGTTTAACGTCTCTTCGATGGGAGTACTTTGTGCTTCTGTCATTTCTGATTTGGAAATATAGCCATGTCTATTCATATAGTTAAGAACCATATTTCTTCGTGTTTCTGCCCGTTCAAGATTGTCTTCTACCGTTGGCATGTATCGATTCGGACTTTGTGGAATTCCCGCTAATAGCGCAGCTTGTTCAAGTGTTAATTGATCTAATTCGTCCAAATTCAGCCCAAAGAAACGCTCAGATGCTTTTGCTACTCCATATACATCGCCACCGTATAGGTTTTTGTTGAAATACATTTCTAGAATTTGTTCTTTAGTGAAGCGGCGTTCTAATTGAATTGCCAAGTACCATTCCTGGATTTTTCTTGTTGGTGTTTGCTCAATCGATAGAAAGGAATTTTTCACTAGCTGCTGGGTAATAGTACTTCCACCACCACTTTCTAGCGATCTTGTCGTAATGACTTTAAAGATTGCAACCAATGTTCGTTTTACATCGATTCCATGATGCTTGTAGAAACGAGCATCCTCGGTTGCTAAAACAGCATCCTTTAATACCTCTGGAATTTGTTCAATTCCGATATCATCACGTTTTTCTGCCCCTACCTCGGCGATGACTGTTTTTCCATCACTAGCAAATAAGCTAGAGGATAAAGGGTCTTTTAATAATGTTTCATCAAACTTCGGAGCATCTTTAATAATCAAGATAATTGCTCCCACTCCAACCAAAAAGAGCACAATCGCAAAGATAAGGCTAAAATATAAGAACTTTTTCCAAAATCTTTTCTTTGGTTTCTGATTCTTTGATGAATGTTGTTCTTCTTGTATTTTTTTTCTTCGCTCAACGCGAGAATGATTATTTTCAGTCATTCGAGTAGCTGCTAACGAAATATAAACAAATCTATTTTGTCTATATTCACTTTCTTAATAGCAGGTTTTTCACCTCATTTTCCAATTTTTTTATGTTTTAGTAGAGAGAATAGGCCCCGTTCTAATTTATTTGTCTTTTGTTTCTCTGTCTTAGTGTTATAGATTATTGCTTTAAAAATTCGTTTAAAATGAGATTTTTCCGATTTGTAAATCATACCCACCAACCAGTTTTTTTGATATGATAAAAGAGAAGAATTCTTTTTGAAGTTTACATAATAATATAATGATTAATCAATAGATAATGAATGATACATTTATGATAATTCGTTTATAGGAGTAAAAATATGAAGGAGTCATTATTCTTAATTGTCGAACAGGGGGCGCCATTTGAGGCGGGAGACTTTATCCCACTGAATAACTCGATTTTGATTGCAGGTAGAAAAGGGACAAACTGGGATCCTGATCTTTCGTTTCGCAATATTTTTGTATCAAGAAAGCACTTTGCGATTTATTATAAAGATCATCAATGTTACATCAAGGATTTGAATAGTAAACATGGAACATTTTTAAATCACAGACGCTTAAATGCCCACGAAGAGACCATTATTAAAGCTTCTGATAAAATTTCACTAGCAAATGATTTAATTAAACTTTCTGTTGCTTCTATTGTGGATGATACTTCCGATATTATACCGATTATTGACGGAATAGAGAAACGGTTATCAAAGGAATTTTATCTCAATCCACTCAAACAAGAATTGTCCTGGTATAATCAAACGTGGAAATTTTCGGAGAAAGAGTTTAAATGCATCGATTTTCTTATCAAAAATAAGGATCAATTTGTCTCAAAGGAAGACCTGATTCAATGTGTATGGTCAGAGCGAAGCCAAAATTATGGAGGCACGTTTGATGTAAGTAATGAAGAAATCAATTCCATCATTTATCGAATACGCAAAAAAACGAAGCTTATCATTAGCATCGAAAACATAAGAGGAAAAGGATACATTCTTTCTTTTATTAATGAAAAAAATAGCGTGATTTAAAACGATTTTGACAAAAAGGCGACAAACACTCTTACGTTTGTCGCCTTTTTAGGCTCTTCCTTATTTTTTCTTTTCATCCTCTTTTTCAATTTTCTCTACAGGGGAATGTCCCATCCAATCTTCTTGTTTCATTTTCTTTTTTCTTCTTCTTTGTGATACAACAATGACAAGAATAATAAGAACGATTAAAAGGAGAGGCACTCCAAAAGCTCCATAAAGAATATTAAAAAGACCATTGAAAAATTCTGACATGGTGAACCTCCTTGTAAGTGCCGTTGCGGCAATCCATTCGTACTTTTCCACTTCTATATATACCTTTCCCATTTCCTTCTTTTCTAAACGCTAGAATTTAGGAGAAATCATCTATGATTACAGCAACATGCCTCTTAAGACGTAAAGAGGCCAGGACAAAACAAAATGTATAATGAATAAAGACGAACAATCTCTAATTTAGTAGTGAAACCAATTCGTTCCATCATTTTTTAAAGGAAATATAATTAGTAGGAAATACAAAGCAGCCGGAATACACGTAGACTCCTGTGGGATTAGCGAGACAGTCTGAGACCCCGGGGGCGAAGCTGAGGAGTCTCACCCCCTCATCTCCAAACAACACATGAAAATTCAATGTAAGTTTCTAAAAATCTTTTTGTCGACAAACTGAATCTCCTTAAATAAATGAAGGAGATTCTAACTAAGCAATTTTATCATTTAAATGGTCTTTAAAAGCAGCGGTGCTCACACTAAAGATTATTTCTTTTCAGGAAGCTTTTCCAAATACTGAACTGCCTCTTTTAATGTGCTAACTGGGACAATCTTAATATCTTTATACCCTTCTTCTTTCACTTGTTCTTTAATTTCCTTTTCATTTGTGTCATATTCCGTTATATCTCGTGGATAAAAGAATATATCTACATCTTCTTTATGTGCTGCGACAATTTTATGCTGAATTCCGCCGATTTGGCCAACATTTCCTTCTGCATCCATTGTTCCGGTNCCTGCAATTTTGTACCCTTTTGTTAAATCTTCTTCTACAATCTGATTATACACTTCTAATGAAAACATCAATCCAGCTGAGGGACCACCGATATTCTCACTATTAATCGCAACGTCAATAGAAGGCTTGATTGTCATATTATCTTCAGGAGCGATACCAATTCCAACTTGACCTGTCTTTTTATCTAATTCAATTACTTCAACAGTTGCTTCCTTCTTTTCCTTCCCATGCATAAATTCTAGCTGAACTTTGTCTCCTGCTTGCTTCTCTCTTAAATAAGCAATTAACTCTGTACTTTTCGTAAATTCTTTGCCATCTACCTTTTGGATAATATCTCCAACTTCGATAATAGACTTTGCTTTAGAGTTTTCTAATACTTGGGCAACGAAAATCCCGTTATAGTCAAANTCNACTNTCTTTCCTGCTTCATGAAGGCTAGCAATAATAGCATTTTGCTTNGAAGTATCCATCATGTGGAGCAATAGCTTATTGTACTCTGCATCACTAAGATTTCCTTTTACTTCTTCTTCTTTGCGGATTTCTGTATGTGGTGCGACTAATCCGTACAAATATATATAGGGATTATTAGCTTTAATCGAATAAACAGTTGTTAAATTAAGACTTCCCTTTTCTGATTTTGTTCCATCTTCTACTGTCACTTTAGGTGCAAGTGCTTCAATAGAGCCTGGCTGATTTAAATAATAAGGGGTTGGGATAAATAAGAGAACAATGAGTACCCCAAAAAGTATGGTTAACCACTTTTTTGAAAAGATGCTTTTTCTTGATTTATTCATATTTACATACTCCTTAGGATAATAATTTACATATATAATTATATTTACATACATCGCATTAAAAAAGAATGAATTTTAGATAGTTTTTCCATTAAAAAAGGCTTTTCCATTCTCCTCTAGCATTCTTCGTAATAAGTGGACACCCTTTTCAATTTCCTCTAACGATAATCCTCCATATCCCATTACGATTCTTTCCTTATGCTTTCCTTTTTCTAAACTATATTGTTCAATTGGATATACCTTCACGCCAAATTGTTCCATTTTATGTATTAATGCTGAATGAAAGTCTATACCTGGAATCTCCACAACTAGATGCATGCCTGCTGATTTACCAATGATTGTAGCGTTATGAAAGTTTTGCTGAATAGCTGCAACTAATCGTTCTCTTTTCTCTTTATAGATTTTTTTCATTTTGCGTACATGGCGATCTAAATATCCTTCTCTGATAAAATGCGCTAATACTAATTGTTCCAGCGAAGAAGTATGGCGATCGGAAAACCATTTAATTTTCTCAAAGGAATCAACTAGTTCCTCTGGTAATATAACATACCCAATCCGCAAACCAGGTGATAGTATTTTGCTAAAAGTCCCCACGTAAATAACATGGTTCGGTGCTATCCCTTGAATAGACGGGACAGGTGCCCCTTCATAGGTAAATTCACTATCATAATCATCTTCCACAATATAGCAATTCATCTTTTGAGCGTATTCTATTAATTGAAGCCTTCTTTGAATAGAAAGTATACCGCCTAACGGAAATTGATGGGAAGGGATAACAAAAACAAAGCTAGGTGCCTGTTTTGGCAAGCCGTTTGGGTCGATGCCATTCTCATCCACGGGAACAGGAATAATATCCGCATTAGCAAAGGTAAATATATTCCTCATTTCATCTGTTACTGGATCTTCCACAGCAATGGCTTTGTTGTCTTTACCAAGCATTTCCGTAATAAGTTTAAGACCTTGAGTAGCACCAGATGTGATAAAAATCTGNTCTGCCCTGCATTGTACTCCTCTGACTCTTTTTAAATAAACAACAAGCGCATCCTTTAATTCTTTCATTCCTGATGCNTCTCCATANCCAAAGACGGCTTCAGTAGAATGTAAACAAATTTCCTTTGTTAATTGTGCCCATTTTTTTCTTGGAAAATAATCTATTGCTGGATTGCCAGCTTTAAAATCTATATACGTCTGGTTTTCGGTCATTTTTCTAGGAGCATCTTTCCTCTTTGTTCTTTCTATAAAAGAAAGAGAGGTACCTTGCGCTACAAAGGTCCCTGACTTTGGTCTGACTTCCAAATACCCTTCTGCAATTAAGCGCTCATAAGCCTCAAGAACAATATTTCGAGATACGCTAATAGAACCTGCTAGTTCTCTAGACGAGGGCAACTTCTCTCCTTCTTTTAATTGTTTTTCCAATATGCCATTACGAACTTGATCATAAATTTGCTGAGTTAATGAAATTGATTTGGATCGGTCAATCGTGATAAAGATCATGAGAAATCCTCCAATAAAGTGAAACTTCCATCAGAGGGGGTTTTCCTTCCTCTCCCTCTGATCGTTAGTTGAACTAATCGAACCTTTAATCTCCCACCTATCTTCCTTGTATTCTCATAAGCTTGAGGGGGAGTCTTACTGTCCGTTAAGAGTGGGATAAAGACTAACTGGTACTATAAAAGTATTTAATTTCTGGCTCTACTCTATACCAGTATACCATGATATCATGGGGAAAATGCTCGAAAGGAGTTTTACCATGAAAACAATTGGACTTATTGGCGGTTTGAGCTGGGAGTCAACTACTGATTATTATCGATATATAAATACATTGGTAAAAGAAAAAATGGGAGGATTACACTCCGCAAAATGTCTTCTTTATTCATTTGACTTCGAAGAAATCGTCGCCCTTCAAAAAGCTGGTCATTGGGAAAAGGCTACTGATTTAATGATAAACGCTGCAAAAACATTGGAAGCAGCAGGAGCAGATGTTGTCTTAATCTGTACAAATACTATGCATAAGATGGCAAAAGAAGTACAAGCATCCTTATCTATTCCTTTACTTCACATTGCAGAGGTTACAGGAAACAAAGCGAAAGAAGCTGGTTTGAAAAAAGTTGGCTTATTAGGGACCATGTTTACAATGGAGCATGCCTTTTATAAAGAGACTCTTTTAGATCAAGGGATAGAAACGATTGTCCCTGAAAAAGAAGATAGAGAATCTGTTCATCACATCATATTTGATGAATTATGCAAAGGAATCATTCTTCCTGAATCGAAGAAAATATATATGCGCATCATTGAAAAGCTTATCGATCAAGGGGCGGAAGGCGTTATATTAGGATGTACAGAGATTCCTTTACTTATTAAACAAGAAGATAGTTCTATTCCGTTATTTGATACAACGTTTTTACATGCTAAAGCTGCTGTTTCCTTTGCTCTCACGAAAGAATTAGCTTTAAAATAAAGAACCTTAAAATCCTTCCTTTTCCTATTTCGAAGGAGACAATTTTAATTTACTATTGGTTAACTAGGGTACATTCACCCTAGTTATTTACATTTATCTAAAATTATATAATACAACTTAACTTCTTTCGGTGAAAATGAAGCGAGACAATGAAATATTACTTTGGAAAAATATTTATATAGAAGAGCTTAATGAGGTATTAAATCAAGATGAGGCAATATAGGCTTCTCTGTGGAAAATGTCACTATTAGCACAAGTGATGTTTTTAACGAGCAAGAAAAGCTGATAGATGAAGCAAAAATGCTAGATTTCAACTTGAATAACAGCTGAAAAGTAGATGAACTACTGTTAAATCGATGAAAGAGAACAAGTACGGCAGGCAAACCCTTTTACAGTGAACTGTAAGATTGTGTGAGCCAGCAAGGTACTTCTGTCGTAAAATTTTCCGTACTAAAATACAAATAAGTAACAATTTCATTGTCCCTTATCCACCTATATGCATAATAGTCGGTAAATTTTTGCACACAGAAATTGGGCGCACTTCAAAAATGGCACTCGTTCCTTTCACTGATTCCTAATAATGAAAATAAACTTATTTTTTTAAGTTCCCATCTTGCTCAATTGCTTTAGAAAGAGTGGAGGCAATAGAAATATCTGTAAAAGATAATCCTAATTGTATAGCTGTTGTTGCTATTTCAGGTCGAATACCTGATAACGTCGTTTTCACACCAATTAGGCTTAAACCATTAATCAGTTGAAATATTTGATGAGCAACCATTGTATCAATAATCACTACACCTGATAAATCAATAAATAATCGGGATACTTTCTTCTCTGCACATTGTTTAATCGTATTTTCTAATATAGAAGCAGCACGGGCTGTATCAATATCTCCAACAAGCGGCAACAGCGCTCTTGAGTTACTTAAAGAAATGACTGGAGAACTTAATTCGTTGATCATTTCCTGTTGTGCTACAAGTTGCCTATTTGAATAATTGTGATGTTCCTCTGTGTATTTCAAAATAATTTTATCTAGAACTTTTACAACGCCATGACTCCATTCAATGACGCGCTCCTGCCCAACATGATGTTTTGTTGCATATTCTTCAATCAACTGAAAATATTGCTCTCTCGTTCGAATAAATTCACGAATAATAAAATGAATAGGTGTATCTAAGTGAGCTTGATCGGTTGCAATTTTAAAAATCCAATCCTTTATATCTTCAAGGAATTCTTCCTTGTCCTTAATAAAAACACCAGCAAGCCGCTGATGAAAATCATGATTCTGCTTCTTTATTGTTTCAATTGCATATAAATCAGTTGATGCATATACACCTTTAGAGTCATTTTTTGTTAGATTTTTATACCATTCTTCTGTTAGTCTTTCTGTATTGTCGATAAAATATTGATAGACGCCTTCATTATTGTGCAACTAATTCCTCACCCCTANTAAATGTTGATTNATANTTTAACTGAAATTTTTGTATAATCTAATTAAAAGTTTAATAAGAAAAGAGAAATTAAGCAATTCTTTTATACGTTCAAATGACAGTTAAGTGAATAGTATTTCCGGAAGGATCCGATATGTACCATTTACCCTCTTTTTGCATAATTAATGCACCTAACTGTGTAAGTCTTTGTTTTATTTCTTCTAGTTTTTCTTGGCTAGGTATTTTCAAATCATAGTAAGCTAAACCGACCTGATTCGTTTTTGGAGCTGGAGCACCAATTCCATTCCAAACATTTAAACCGATGTGATGATGATATCCTCCTGTTGAAAGAAAAAACGCTTGTGAACCATATTTTTGAACGATATCATAACCTAATCCCTTCACATAAAAATCAACTGTCTCTGTTAACTCCGCTACATGTAAGTGAATATGGCCTAGAATGGTTCCTTCAGGAAGCCCTCCCCATTGACCATTTCTAGCAGATTTAAGAACCGCTTTTGTATCCATATAGGCTGTATCCATCTTAACGAGGCCGCCATCCCATTCCCATTCTGTTGCCTTTCTGTCACGATAGACTTCAATCCCATTCCCGTCTGGATCTGCTAAATAGATTGCTTCACTGACAAAATGATCTGAGGCCCCTTGCAATGGATATCCTGTATCTAGTAAATGGTTTAATACTAAACCGAGACCCTCTCTTGATGGAACTAATATAGCAAAATGATATAGTCCCGTTGTGCGTATCGTTTTTGGCTCGACCTCTTCTAACTCTTCTAAGAACAGAAAGGGCTCCCCTGCTCCAGCACACAGAGCTGCTTTCTTCTTCTCTTGACTTGCAACAGAAAACCCCATTATATCTGTATAAAATAAAAGGGAGTTTTCAAGATTAGATACTTTTAATGTTACTGTTTTCGCATAAATAGTTGAATCGTCATGAAATGCCATTTATTCTTCCTCCTACGTTACTTACTTTATGTAAGTTATTTTATTTTAATAAATAACAATTGTAAAGTAATCTGGTTACGATTCATAATATTTTTACTTAAAATAATAATTATTGTATAATTATTAGGAGGGGGGGATGTAAAATGAACCATTCGTCAATTTGTCCACGGTTTGAAAAAGCAATGAGTATTTTAAGCCAACGCTGGACTGGTTTAATTATTTATCAGCTGTTAAACGGTCCTCAACGTTTCTGTTCTATAGAATCCTCCATTGGCATAAGCGGAAGACTTTTATCGGAGAGATTAAAGGATTTAGAGCAAGCAGGTATTGTAGTAAGAGAAGTATACCCTGAAACTCCTGTTAGAATTGAATACTCGCTAACGGAAAAAGGGCGTTCATTAGAACCAATTATGAAAGAAATCGAAAATTGGTCTCATTCTTGGCTAGAAGTATAAACATAATATAAGGATATATCTCCATTAAGCTAAAGGTTTAATAAAGATATATCCTATTTACTTATAAGAAACTAATCCTCATCTTTAATATCCAAATCTTCAGGAATCGGTTCATTTAATACTTCTTCTACGAACTTTTTATATGTTTCTACTTGTTTAAAGTGGGTATTAAATTGCTCCTTGTTAATAAGATAATCTGTTCCATCATAAATGGCTCGGATTTGATTTTGTAAAATTAAGTTTTTCACTTTTATTTCCGAAATAGAAAGCAGTTCTGCGGTTTCTTTCACTGACAAATACATTAAAACACCTCTTAATTATCGATTTACTGATCTTCTTTACACTGACTCCACTTAAACTTAACTCTTTCTTTATACTACCTTCATTTATAAACGGTATAGTTACATTATCGGCACAATCAAAGGAGGATGAATAAATGAGTTTCGTTCTGAACAGCTTATTTTTAGTAATGATCTTTTGTTGTTTCTCTTTCATATTTTATCAGTCTTTCTTCGCTAAAACTAGAAAAGTAAGTGCTCCAAGTTCATCATCTATCCAATTAGAAAACACTTCCTGTGATACAAAAAGTACAGGAGTATTCTCTAAAGATATTAACCTATCTACAGAATAACAGTCATAGCTCACCACAGACTGTATTTAATTCCCAATCATACTATATAATTTTAGTATTTTTTCACTATAAGAAAAGGATCATCCTTTCTTTTTTAAATCGAAACGGATGATCCTTATTCTCTATTTATCGATATTGTTCTTTTAAACGAAAAACCCACTTTTCTAAAGCAACGATATTCATTGGTTTAGCATAATAATAGCCTTGGATAATTGGCAACTCATTAATAGCAGATAAATATTCAATCTGTTCTTCTCTTTCTACCCCTTCTATCACAATGCTCAAATGCAGAGAACTCCCTAGGGCCATAATAGCCTTAATAATTTCTCCATCCTTTTGCGATTCAGGAACTCCATCAATAAATGACTTATCTATTTTTAATGTATTGACTGGAATTCTTTTCAAATAAGATAAGGACGATACCCCTGTACCAAAATCATCAAGAGCAACTGAAAAGCCTGCACTTCTAAAAGCTTGTACGGATTGAATTGCCCCTTCAATATTACCAACGGCACTAGTTTCTGTTATTTCTAGCTCTATTAATGACGGACTTAGCTCATATTTTTCTACATTGGTTGTTAAGCTTCTTATTAGTCTTGGAGAGGTCACATATGGACCTGGAATGTTAATAGCTATAGGAATGCTTCTACCTTGCTGTTCCCATATGGCAAGTTGCTTACATACCTCTTCAATGATCCAATCGGTAACCTCCCACATTTTATCAGACGCCTCTAAGATCGGAATAAACACAGCTGGAGAAAGCTCTCCATATATAGGATGCTTCCACCTTAATAAGGCTTCCACTCCAGCTACTTCCTTTGAAATTAGAAATACTTTAGGCTGATAGACTAAGTATAGCTGTTTTTTTATGAGAGCATCCTCTATCTCATTCACAAGATGATTAGCGAAGGTCCGTTTATGTTTATCTGAATCATACTTTATAATTTCATTATCATAGCGAATCGAATAATGGGTTAAAACGGCAACAGCATTTTTATATATTTGTTTGGAAGAAACTTTTTTCTCATTAACAGATAGAGCAATAGCTGTTTCTATCTTGATGATTTGGTCGTCAATTGTGACTGGGCTAGATAAAATAGTTGTTAAATGATTAAGTCCTGCAAGCAATTTTTCTAGGTCTTCATTAGTCATACTTAAGAATGCGAAACGGTTGCCTTCTATTCGGAACAATTCTACATTAGGCGGCATTAATTTCGTACATAATTCTTCAATATAAATGATAATTTTATCACCAAAGTAATAGCCATACTTACTATTCCATTTATTTAAATCGTGAATATGAAGAATGGCCATTCCAGTTAAATAAGTAGAAGATTCAATTAACCTTTCAAATTGTCTACGATTTGGAAGCTTGGTTAAGGCGTCAAAATAGTTTAGGCGAT
>Ga0058696_1000568_pt1 | contig 15574 bp, 15 predicted proteins | sample AgamicMgSfrz_FD_55077 | JGI IMG/M metagenome (GOLD analysis project Ga0058696, IMG submission 55077) | Agave microbial communities from Guanajuato, Mexico - Mg.Sf.rz | ecosystem: Host-associated > Plants > Phyllosphere > Phylloplane/Leaf | place: Guanajuato, Mexico | collected 2012-05-30 | reverse complement strand
AAAAAATCGGTATCTAGTAGTTAGATAAATCCGTATTAATAGTAGAGGGGAAAGCTTAAGATTTTCTTAAAAATTTTTATATTCTTCCTTCCTTACACTGCAGCATTTTGCTGCATGCGAAGGCGATATTCCTTTGGAGAACAAAGATTATGGCGTTTAAACAGTTTGTAGAATTGAGCAATATTGCTTATCCCTACATCAAAGCTAATTTCCATAATGCTTTTTTCACTAGTTAATAACAGGAGCTCTGCTCTTTTTATCCGCTTGAGATTAACATAATCGATAAAGGAAATCCCCATGCTTTTTTTGAAATACTTGATGAAATAGTGATAGCTTAAGTTTAAAATAGAGCAGGCCTCCTCGACAAAAACTTTATCCTTTAAATGGTCTTCAATATAGTCTAATACTGGCTTGAGGCGGGTGAAGCTTTCAGCATCGGCGAATTTCAACAGGTTTTGTTCGTCATTCCTTATGAGCAGGAGGAGTAATTTTTTTATTGCTGAATTGATAGCAATCTCATATCCTTTTTCCTTTTGTTGTGCCTCCATATAAATCTCTATAATGAGGCTGTATACCTGCTTTTTTACTTGTTCATTCTTTTCAAAGATATAGTTTAACTGTTGAAGTGGTGTCGTGACCTCAGAGAAGCAGTGCAAATATGGGAGGATGCTCTGGTCAAAATGCTTCACTAAGTCAACTTGAAATACTATGTAGCGAAGATTTCCTTTAGACGGTTTGCATGTCCGATGGGGCTGTGATGCACCCATAATATAAATGTCCCCGCTTCCAATAACAGTGGATTGATACTGGTGCTGTATGGCTAAATTCCCCTCCATAATTGCGAGAAATTCGACTTCCTTATGAAAATGCCATGTCTCCTGCTCAATAAACGCAGTATACTCTGGTTCATCATTAATTTCCCAAACCTTTAAGGATAATAACGGATTTTCATAATGTACCACTTCATTAACTGGTTCTTCATATGTATTTTTAACCATTCTCTATGACCCCCGACAAAAGATATAAATGCATCATCCATTATGGAAGTGTATTTTTTTATTTTCGATAAATGACACAATTGAATAAAAAGAAGCCAGTTTTGAGCATTTATTAAATCGCTTTCATTTTTTATAATGATACCATAAATCGATATTGGAGTGTGGCTAACTTGATAACTATATGGAACGAAAATCGCCATGAAAAGATAAATCCTGTTGTAGCGGATATTTACCCAGATGGTATACACGGCTGTATTGAAGGCGTTCTAAAGAATGCGGGCTATGAAACGAAAACAGCGACATTGGATGAGCCGGAGCACGGCCTTACAGATGAAGTGCTTAATAATACAGATGTTCTCATCTGGTGGGGACATATTGCCCATGGAGATGTAAAGGACGAAATTGTAGAAAAAGTCCAGCAGCGTGTCCTCGACGGCATGGGACTCATTGTCTTGCATTCAGGTCATTTTTCAAAAATATTCAAAAAGCTAATGGGAACGAGCTGTGATTTGAAATGGAGAGAAGCGGATGATAAGGAAAGACTGTGGGTTGTGGCACCAAGTCACCCAATTGCTGAAGGCATCGGAGAATATATCGAATTAGAAAAAGAGGAAATGTATGGCGAGCATTTTGATATTCCCGCTCCAGATGAACTTATTTTTACAAGTTGGTTTACAGGCGGAGAAGTCTTCAGAAGCGGCTGTACGTATTCGCGAGGAAATGGAAAAATATTTTACTTTAGACCGGGACATGAGACATATCCTACATATCATCATAAAGACATTCAACAAGTTATCATTAATGCAGTCAACTGGGCAAAGCCGGTTGCACGAACACGGCCTGTATACGGCAACAGCCAGCCATTAGAAAAGATAGCAGATAAATAATCTATATAATAGGGGGAAATAAAGATGAGTACATTAAAGATCGGTGTTATTGGCTGCGGAAGCATAGCTCAGCACAGGCATCTGCCTGAATACAGCTGGAATAAGAATGTGGAAATTGTAGCAGTATGTGATATTAACGAGGAACGCGCCCTTGAAATTGGCAAAAAGTATGAGGCAAAGGCCTATACAGATTATACGGAGCTTCTTGCTGACGAAGAGATTGATGCAGTAAGTGTATGTACACCAAACTATCTGCATGCGCCAATTTCTGTTGCTGCCTTGAATGCAGGCAAACATGTGCTTTGTGAAAAGCCAATGGCAACTTCATCTGAAGAAGCAGCCCAAATGATTGAGGCTGCAAAAAAGAGCGGGAAAAAACTAATGATTGGCCATAATCAGCGCTTTGTTAAATCTCATCAAAAAGCCCGTGAACTAATTAAATCTGGTGAAATCGGCAAATTATACAGCTTCCGTTCAGCATTTGGACATGGAGGACCTGAGCAATGGAGCGTGGATGGCAAGGAGAGCTGGTTCTTCCAAAAGGAAAAAGCCTTCATTGGTGCAATGGGAGATTTAGGCGTCCATAAAACAGACCTTCTCCGTTATATTCTAGGGGAAGAATTCGTTGAGGTTGGAGCCTTTGTGGAAACGAATGCTAAAGACTTCGCAGATGTGGATGATAACGCTGTATGTGTTCTTAAGACAGAAAGCGGAGTAATCGGCACATTGGCGGCAAGCTGGGCTTACACAAGTAAAGAAGATAACTCTACAGTGATTTACGGAGAAAAAGCAATCTTAAGACTAGAAGATCATCCTCAATATTCCTTAATCGTACAATATGCTACTGGCGAAACAGTAAACTATGAGCTTGGAAAAATCCAGTCAAATGATGAAGGCGGCCAAAATGCAACAGGTGTCATCGATCATTTTGTTGCTTCCATCCAGTCTGACAGTGAGCCTTTGATTACAGGAGAAGAAGGTAAAAAATCTTTGGAAGTTATATTAGGTGCGATTAAATCAAAAGAGACAAAGCAAATTGCAAAAATAAATCACTAAAACTTATAGATTAGAAGGAGAGAATGGCTATGAAACTAGGAGTCTTTACAGTCCTGTTCGCTGATAAAACCTTTGAAGAAATGCTTGATGCGGTAAAGGAGGCCGGCCTGCAGGCTGTTGAAATTGGAACAGGAGGTTATCCGGGTAATGCGCACTGTGATTTAGATGCATTGCTGGAGAATGAAGAGAAGAGACAGGAATATTTAAAGAAAGTTGAAGACAGGGGGTTGATGATTAGTGCTTTCAGTTGTCACGGCAATCCAATTTCCCCTGAAAAGGATTTTGCCTTGCAATCCCACGAAACATTGATGAAAACAATCAAGCTTGCCTCCCTTCTGAATGTGCCTGTTGTCAATTGCTTTTCCGGAACTGCAGGTGATCATGAGGGTGCGAAATTCCCGAATTGGCCAGTCACACCATGGCCAACTGAATACAGCGATGTAAAAACATGGCAATGGGAAGAAAAGTTGATTCCATACTGGAAGGAAGTAGGGCAGTATGCAAGTGAACACAATGTGAAAATTGGTCTTGAACTGCATGGCGGGTTCTTAGTTCATACGCCATATACACTTCTGAAGCTGAGAGAAGAAACATGTGACGCAATCGGTGCTAATCTTGATCCAAGCCATTTATGGTGGCAAGGCATCGATCCAGTGGGAGCAATTAAAATATTGGCAAAAGCTAATGCAATCCACCATTTCCATGCAAAGGATACGTACATTGACCAGGATAATGCGAATATGTATGGATTAACAGATATGCAGCCATACGGCAATGTGCAGTCAAGGGCATGGACTTTCCGGTCTGTCGGCTGCGGCCATAGTGCAGCAGAATGGTCTGATATGATGAGTGCGTTGCGCACCTACGGCTATGACTATGTTGTCAGCATTGAGCATGAGGATCCGCTTATGTCTATCCGTGAAGGACTGGCAAGAGCAGTATCTACACTTAAGTCAGTCGTTATCGAAGAAACACCATCCCAAATGTGGTGGGCATAAATACCAACTTAGGAGGCTTTAAGCATGACAACATATAAAGTAGGAATAGTAGGGTGCGGCAATATCTTTCCGATGCATGCACAATCAATTGTTTCAAGAGAAGATGCACAGCTCGTAGCTGTTTGTGATGTGAAAAAAGACCGGGCAGATTCAAAAGCGGCTATTTATAATTGTGCCAGCTATACAGACTACGAAAAGATGTTTGAGCAAGAGACTCTTGATGTCATTCATATTTGCTTGCCGCATCATTTGCATGCGCCAGTTGCAATTGCGGCTGCAAAAAGAAAGATTCATGTATTGACAGAGAAGCCGATGTCTATCAGCTTTGAAGATGCAGAAGCAATGGTGGAAGAGCATAAGGAAAATGGTACAACATTAGGAGTTATTTTCCAGAATCGTTATAATCCAGGCGCACAGCTTATTAAAAAGATGCTCACACAAGGTGATTTAGGTGCAATCAAGTCTGGTAAACTATCTGTGACATGGGACCGATCTGATGAATACTATCAAAAAAGTGATTGGAAAGGTACGTGGGAAAAAGAAGGTGGCGGTGTCATCATTGATCAGGCAATCCATACTTTAGATTTGATGAGGTGGTTTGTTGACAGCGACATTAAATATGTCGATGCAACCATCAGCAACAGAGCCCATGAAATAATTGAAGTGGAAGATTCTGCTGAAGGAGTAATCTCCTTTCAAAACAATGTTGTAGCAGCTTTTCATGCCATCAATTACTACACATATGATGCACCTGTTGAAATAGAGTTACATTGCGAACAAGGTATAGCTAAAATGGTCGCAGACCGTGCAACTGTCCGGTTAATGGATGGCAGGGAGTTTATCGCAGACAACAATCCGCAGGAAACCTTCCATTATGATAACGGTGCAAAGGGTTACTGGGGCGTAAGCCATGTCAAGCAAATCAATAATTTCTATGAGTCACTGAATTCGGGAGCAGCACCTGATATAACTGGAGCAGATGCATTAAAGACACAAAAAATGATTTGTGCTATCTATGAATCTGGCAAAAAAAGAGAAAGGGTTGTCTTTCCAGAAAATACTCAAAAAGAATTGGCTTGATAATAAAACCTTTGTGGAGTTTCTTTTCACAAAGGTTTTTCCACTATGAAAAAACCTTTACAAATCGTAATTATTACGATTAATATAGTGTAGGAAGCGAAAAAGACTTTATTCACGAAGTTTAAATCGTAATATTTACGTTTTAGTGGAAGGAGAAAACATGAAAAAAAGAATACCAGTCACTGTTCTTAGTGGTTACCTTGGTTCAGGAAAAACGACTTTGCTGAAAAATATTATAGCAAATAAGGGCGGTGAAAGAATTGCGGTAGTTGTCAATGATATGAGTGAAGTAAATATTGATAGCCAGCTTATTAAGCAAAGCGGATTTTCACGAACAGAAGAACGTTTAGTCGAATTACAAAATGGCTGCATTTGCTGTACGTTAAGAGAGGATTTAATTATAGAGATTGGTAAGCTTATCGAGAATGGAAATATAGACCATATTTTAATTGAGTCTTCAGGAATTAGTGAACCAATTCCTGTCGCACAGTCCTTTGCATATAAAGATGAGGAAACGGGCATTGATTTAACAGATGTTTGCCAAATTAATGCAATGATAACAGTAGTGGATGCAAATCGATTTTGGCAGGACTATGCGTCTGGTGAAACGCTGAGCGACAGACGGATAGGGAGAGATACTAATGATGATCGTGAGGTTGCCGATTTGCTCATTGATCAGATAGAGTTTGCTAATATCATTATTCTTAATAAGATAGACCTTGTCCCAGAAAAGTCAGTATTAGAACTCAGCCGCGTTTTACATAAGCTGAATCCAGATGCTGCTATCCACACAACTCAAGAATGCAAACTGCCATTAGAGTATATATGGAATAAGCAGCTATTTAATTTGGAAGAAGCAAGCCAAGGAGCAGGTTGGATAAAGGAATTGCAGGAGGAGCATATTCCAGAAACAGAGGAATATGGAATTTCTTCCTTTGTATACAGACGAGCACGACCATTTCATCCTGTCCGATTAATGAAATGGCTTGAGAGTTGGCCACAGGCAATAGTTAGGGCAAAGGGGTTCTTTTGGCTGGCAACGAGAAATGATACTGTTGGGCTGCTTTCACAAGCAGGTTCATCTGTTTCCATCCAAGCTGCAGGAAGTTGGATTGCCTGCCTTCCAAAGGAAGAGAGAGAGGAAGTTTTGGCAAAAGAGCCAGAAGTTAAGAAAAGTTGGGATGAGTCTTGGGGAGACAGGCAAACAGAACTTGTATTTATTGGTGTCAAAATGGACAAGAACGAAATTCACAACAAGCTGGACGAATGCCTGTTGACTGATCAGGAGATGAAGATGGACTGGCAGACAATGCAAGATCCATTGCCAATGTATACGTGAGATAACCTCTTATTAATTAAGGTAGAGAAATACAGGAAAATGTATTTGGAGCAAAAAAAGCTGTAGTAAGTACACTGGAATCCTTGAGTACAGAAGATAAGCAAAATGGTCTCAATTTATAAAAACATGAAAAATAATTTAGACGCAATTGTCCAAGCACAGTGTGAATAAACATAAAGAGGATGCTTAAGATTAGGTATCCTCTTTTAATACGCAAGAAAGCTGTCAATAATAAATACCTTTTTTTCAATTTTTGTAAATAGAAAAAAAGAGTTTGCAAATAGAGTAAGAGAGTGCTAGTATTGGTGCGAACAATAAGGATGAAAGCGTTTGATAAATAAATATATATACGATTGTTTTACTCATTTTTGTAAGAAGAGAGGTAGTCAGAGTGAACAAGAAGGATCTATTGCTGTTCATCGGTGACAGCATTACAGAAGCAGGTAGATATGAAGATTCAGAACAGATTGGTTCCAGCTATGTCCGGTATATTAGAGATTATATTGCCATAAATCAGCCAGAATTGCTCCCGACAATTATAAATAAAGGAATAGGAGGGAACAGAGTTACTGATTTGGCTGAACGTTGGGAAGCGGATGTACTGAGTTTGAATCCAGACTATATATCTATTTCGATTGGTATTAATGATGTATGGCGACAGCTGGATTCCCCGCATCAAGTATCACTGTCACCAGATAGATTTAAGGAGGTTTACGCATCCTTAATTGAGCAGGCCCATGCTCGTACAAATGCCAAAATCATTTTAATGGAGCCTACTGTTATTGAGGAAGACGTTGATGCACAAGGTAACAAGCTGCTTAAGCCCTATGTGAAAGCTGTTCAGGAACTGGCGGAAAGGTATGATGCTGTGCTTGTCCCTGCACACACAGCCTTTATTACGTATCTGGAAAAAGAGAATCATCAAGTGTTGACGACAGATGGTGTCCACATGAATACAGCTGGAAATATGCTGATGGCCCAAACTTGGCTTCAAGCTGTTTTAAACTGATAGAGAAGGGGATAGAAAATGATATATACAGCGAATGAACACCGTTATGAATCGATGAAATATAATCGAACTGGAAACTCAGGTCTCTTGCTTCCAGCCATTTCGTTAGGACTGTGGCATAATTTTGGAGGTGTGGATACATATGAAAACGGCCGGGCAATTTTAAGAAAAGCTTTCGACTTGGGCATCACTCATTTCGACCTGGCGAATAATTACGGGCCTCCGCCAGGATCAGCAGAAGAAATGTTCGGAAAAATGCTTCAAGTTGATTTCGCTCCATATCGAGATGAAATGGTTATTTCCACAAAGGCTGGCTATCATATGTGGCCAGGTCCATATGGAGATTGGGGTTCAAAAAAATATCTCGTCTCAAGCCTTGATCAAAGCCTTAAAAGAATGGGACTTGATTATGTGGATATTTTCTATTCCCATCGCCCGGATCCTAACACTCCTTTAGAAGAAACCATGTCTGCTCTTGACCACGTTGTCCGGCAAGGTAAGGCTTTATATGTTGGAATCTCTAACTACACTGCAGAACAGACAGCAGAAGCAATCAAGATCCTGAACCGCCTTGGCACTCCGCTTCTAATTCATCAGCCAAAATATTCACTTTTGGACCGCTGGATAGAGGATGGGCTTCAGGACGTATTGGNGGAAAACGGAGTTGGTTCCATTGCCTTTTGTCCACTGGCACAAGGATTGCTGACAAGCAAATATGCTAATGGCATTCCAGAAAATTCAAGGGCCGCAAAACCAACTAGCTTTCTAAGTGAAGATCAGGTTACAGAGGCTGTGGTCAATCGAGTGATGAAACTGAATCAAATTGCAGCCAATCGAGGTCAAAGCCTTGCGCAAATGTCGTTAGCGTGGGTTCTCCGTAAAGGAAAAATCACTACCGCTCTCATAGGAGCAAGTCGTGTGAGTCAAGTTGAAGAAAATGTCGCAGCACTTAACAATCTGGAATTTTCTGATGAAGAACTAGCTGCGATTGATGATATTTTAACAGCTTCCTTATAGCAGTTGCTAAGAACATTGCTGTCCAAATGGCGGCAATGTTTGTTTTGCGAAGGCAGGGAAGGTAACTAAACGTATTGGTTATAGGAAAAGGAGAGGAAATCATGATAGAAAAACTGTTGTTTGTTTGGAAAATCCCGTCATTTCCAATTCTTTTTTTAGCGAATTTCATATTTGGTTTGTCTATGTCCTTTTTTGCTCCATTTTCTTCTCTATTTGGAATTGATGAAGTTGGGATGAGTAATATAGGGTTTGGGATATTCATGACAATTATGGCAATCGGCGGTGTCGTAATCAGCACAATTATTGCCAAAAAATCAGATTTAAAATTAAGCAGAAAGAAAATTTTAATATTTACAAGCTTTACAGGTATGCTTGGCTATATAGGCTTTGCCTTTGTTCGAGATTATCTCTCTTTGGCAGTGATAGCCTTTGTTCTCCTTGGTTCAGCAGCTGCGTCTGTGCCCCAGCTGTGGGCATATGCGCGAGAGGCGCTGCATCATTCAGATGTCCCTAAGGAACAGGTGCCGTTTGTAATGAATGTTTTCAGAATGTTTTTTGCCCTTTCCTGGACGGTAGGCCCTGCTGCTGCTGCATGGCTGCTGGCGATAATAGACTTTAAGGGCTTGTTCTTGTTTGTTGCGGCATGCTATGGAATAGGAATGTTGGTAATACTGCTTTTCTTGAAGGATATTCCCAAAATAGCTGTAGAAAAGAAGGCTGTCCCTGTGGGCATAACATCTTATGTTCGAAAGCCGCATATATTTGGGAACTTGGCTGCTGCTATGCTATTAGCTGCTGCAACATCGATTCATATGTTGAATGCTCCTCAATTTGTCACCAAGGTGCTTGGTGGAAGCGAGCTTGATGTCGGCTTGATTTTTAGTGTGCCCCCAATTTTTGAAGTACCGATGATGATTGCAGTTGGAATTTTGGCCACAAAGCTTGATAATGGTTTGCTCATAAGAATAGGCTTTGGAATTGCTGCCATTTACTTTACATTATTCTTTTTCGTTGGCGAACCTTGGCAAATATATCCATTGCAAATATTAAGCGCCGCACAAGTTTCGATTACTTCAGGAATTGCCATCTCCTATTTTCAGGATTTCATTCCTCAAGCACAAGGAACAGCAACGACGCTGTATATGAATGCTACGCAGATTGGTAATACGGTCGGCTACATGCTCTTTGGCGTCTTGGCAGAGGCAATGAGCTATGGAAATGTTATTATTATTTATGCGATCTTCGCTATTGTTGCCCTGATTTGTCTAATCCTTTTCGGAAAGGAAAAGCAAAAAGCACAAACAGCATCCTTCCGGACGGAATAATCACCATAATATATAAAAGCCATTTGCTAATAAAGCAAATGGTTTTTTTACTACCTATTAAAAAAATCAACGGCTACTCATAGTAAAAAATTAATTTTATGTATAAAATAAAAGAATCATTTAAAATATCCTCAATCAAGGAGGAGTATAGTTGGACTCTAGAAAAGAAAAAGAGAAAAAACAAGTAAAAAAACAGCATTTGTTGCTTGCAAGCATCCTGCAGCAAATTTTGAATGTTTCCCTGATATTGCTTGCAATAACACTAAGTGTTTTACTTTGTAAAGAAATCATTTATTTTGTTGGACATGCAATGGAGCTTCATCAGACAAGCAGCAATTATGAACTGCTCGAAAGAATTTTGGTGTTCTTTTTGTATTTCGAGTTTATTGCCCTCATTGTGAAGTATTTTCAAGAAAGCTATCACTTTCCGTTAAGATACTTTCTTTATATCGGCATCACAGCAATGGTTCGGCTTATCATTGTTTACCATGATAATCCATTGCACACACTGCTCTACACTTGTGCTATTCTTGTATTAGTCATCAGCTATTATATCATCTCGGCAGCATCTGCAAGGAAACATTAGAAGCTTCAAAAAGGGGAGGGTGCAAATGAATGGTTCACTCCAGTCTATAGAATATGAAGTTGCACTTTTGGTTCGTTTAATTACTGCGAGTAATCCGAAGTTGGGAAGTCTTGATCGGTCCGAATACTTAATATTAAGTGAGTTACAAAAAAAAGGGCCGATTGGAATAAATGAAATTGCCCACCAGCTGCTTTTGAATATCTCCACTGCGAGCAGGCAGGTTAGTAACCTGGAAACAAAAGCCTATATTAAAAGATACCCTGATGCAAATAACGGACGGATTAGTCTGATTGAAATAACAGGGGCAGGACTTGAAGTGCTTGAACGGGTGCAAAAGGCACGCCGAACAGTATATGGGGAAATCTTAAAAGACTGGAAACAAGAAGAAGTTGAACAACTGGATATATTAATCAGCCGNCTTAATGCAGACTTTAAGAAATGGGGGCAAGATTGAAGGAGATTCTTTGTTAGAGTCTCTTTTTTTTATGCNGAAAAAATAAGTTGTTTTTTTATTTATATATTGTATAATACAACTTGTTATATACAATATATAAAATAAACTATCTCAAAAAGGAGGAGGGAAAATGAGTCAGCAAGTTAATACATCTGCATCTGAATCTGAAAAAGTGGCAGTACCTCAATATTTGATCATTTCCATTTTGACGATATTCGCCATCGGTTCACAATATTTTTCCAATCTTTCCTATATATTAAACCAAGGTATCATTCAAAATGGTCTTCAGCTTGGTTCAAATAGCTTATTGCTGCCTTCGACACTATCTAATTTAGGGTTTGCATTTGGTGTGCCGTTAGGACCCGTATTAACAAGGAAGTTTGGTTTGCGAAAAAACTATTTGCTGTTCATATTGATTTTTTTGCTTGGTTCCATTATTGCCGTTCTTACAGAAGATTTAGTGTTCCTAATAATCGGGAGGGTTATTCAAGGAATCAGTGCAGGAGTTTTGTTTTTAACAATATTGCCTNCCAGTCTTAAATCGTTCCCGAATAAAATTAGGAACACCTTTTTGCTAATGATTATAACGGGGCTCTTTGGTGCAAGTGCTTTAGGTGCATTGTTTGGAGCCGTATCACTACAGGCTGACGCTTGGCGCTGGCTGTTTGTGCTGAATGTTGCTGCATCTGTTCTCTGTTTATTAGTCGGCTTTTTCGGTTTGCCAAAACAAGAGCACCAAGAAAAACATGTGCCACCAGACAAAACGGGAATTTTATTATGGACAGTTATGGTAGCTGTCCTAGCCATTCCATTATGTAACTTGGTGGAAAAGGGGTTTACATCCATCTATGTTTGGCCATTTTTACTAGCAGCCACCATACTGTTGTGCTTATTCATTATTGTAGACCTGAAGGCAGAATCCCCATTAGTACCTTTTAGGACATTAAAGGCATCCAAGCCTATTTCCGGTACAATCATGGCCGTTGCATCCCATCTCGCCTTAGTTTTCGCCCTTGCTGGTATTAATGGGTTTTTGCGTAATAATCTTGATTTACCATTTTTATACTTATCACATTTCTATTTTTGGTTTTTCATCGGTATTGTCTTAACAGCAGTCTTGAAAACCATACTGTATGATAAATTGGGGGCTGGTACCCTGGGTATCGTGGGTTCAATTGCTGTCATTTATGTAAGCTTTCAATGGAGAACAATTGATTCTGCAATAACCGTACACGAGCTTTATTTTCAAGTCGCCTGTCTTGGAGCTGGAGTTAGTATGGTATTAGTGGGCGGTGCATTAGGAACTGCTCTTGCAGGAGATATTCATCAAGCATCTATGCGATCTGTTACTCTGCATTCCATTCGTAATTTTATCGGAGCAATTGTTAGCCCGTTCATTGCTTGGTTTTTGACAAAGGAGAATGCAATCAATTATGAAAAAATCCGCTGGAGCATGCAAAGTGACAGTTCAGAATTTAAGTTAGAAATGGCAAATTGGACGCGCCGCTTAATGGCGGAAGGAAATTCCCTTGCTGAAGCAAAATCCTTGGCATCATATGAACTGATTGTTCATGCTAAGAAATCTGCTATTTTAGGTGCTTACCATAATCTTTTCACTATACTGCTAGTTTTAGGTGTGATTATGCTGGTTGCTTCAATTGGTAAATTTGCCACAGGGAAAGGACGTTCCCTTGTACAAAAACAGCCAAAAGGAGCTTTGACTCATAGAGTAGAAAATAAATAGAGACTTATTAAGATTGGAGAGAAATAGATGAGCAGAGGTAAAATATTATTAATAAATTTCGTCGGACTTGTGGTTGTATTGGGTCTGATTGCTCTAGGAGCATACTTTTACTACCAAAACAAAAATTATGTAAAAACAAACGATGCTGTCGTATCAGCGGATTTCACAGAAATTGTTGCCCCAACATCAGGCGTTCTAACGAGCTGGAGCGGAGAAGCTGGAAAAGGTATAAAAGATAAACAATCGGTGGGGAAAGTAAGTAGCGGTAAATCTGCCATTGAAGTGAAAAGCATTGGAGCAGGAACAATTATTAAAAATGAAGCAAAAGCAAATGAGTTAGTTCAGGCAGGTCAGGTTCTCGCTCAAACAGCAGACATGGATCATATGTATGTCCTGGCAAATATAAAGGAAACCGAACTAAAAGACATTGAAATTGGCGATAACGTTGATATAACGGTGGATGGTGATTCAGATGTAACATTTGATGGAAAAATAGAAGATATCAGCTATGCGACTAACTCAGTCTTTTCTGCGTTGCCTTCGCAAAATGCAACAGGAAATTATACAAAAGTGACACAAAAAGTCCAAGTGAAAATTTCCATTCAAAACCCAACAAAAAAGGTGCTTCTTGGCATGAATGCAGAAGTGGAAATATCCATTTAAGAAAAAGGACGAACCCTATGAAATTTCTTAGGGTTTGTCTTTTTCATTTTCTTAATATAGTAAAATTAACTTGAGGTTGTATGTAAAAGATTGGTATTATAGTAGAAGATTATAGAAAGAGAGAAAATCTTCGTATGAGTATGCGTCTTAGAGATTGGGACCGGAATTTAAAGATTCGCCTTGCAGGGGAATCTGTTGTTAATATTACATTTTGGATGTTTTTCCCCTTTTTAGCCATATATTTTACCGATGCCTTCGGTAAGTCAACAGCTGGATTGCTGTTAATACTTTCTCAAGTTGTTTCCTGTGCAGCTAATTTGCTAGGAGGCTATTATGCAGATAAATTTGGCAGGAAAAGGATGATGGTGCTGTCAGCGTTTGCCCAAGGAGCAGCCTTTACCGTCTTTGCGTTTTCAAGCTCACCTTGGCTGGATTCGCCATTACTCGGTTTTGTCTGCTTTACTGTTGTCAGCATGTTTGGTGCGGTATATTGGCCGGCAAGCCAAGCAATGATTGCGGATGTAGTGGGGGAGAAGGATCGCAGTGATGTATTTGCTATTTTCTATACGTCTACTAATATTGCTGTAGTAATTGGCCCGATTATTGGCGGCATCTTTTTTGCTGATTATCGATTTGCTTTGCTGCTGATGGCCGGGGTACTTAATCTTCTTCTCGGCATTGTTCTTCATTATATGATTACAGAAACTGCTCCTGATTTTAAATTGGAGGAGAGTGGGCAAGAAGAAAATTGGTTTTCTGTGCTCGGCAATCAGCTCAAAGATTATAAGGTGATAATGAAGGACCGGATTTTTCTACTGTTCATCATTGCAGGGGTGCTTGTTGGACAAACCTTCATGCAATTGGATCTACTATTTCCAGTATATATAAGTGAAGTAGTGACAGACCAGCCTTTGCTTAAATTCGGTGATTGGTCTTATGTGGTTGAAAGCACACAGGCATTCGGTCTTGTGCTCGCTGAGAATGGCTTGCTTGTTGCTATCTTTACAATTACAGTTACAAGATGGATGAGCAAATACAAAGAACGAAATGTTTTCATCATATCTTCGATCATTTATGCAGTTTCTGTTCTATTGTTTAGCCAAACATCATGGATATGGGGGCTCCTGTTAGCCATGTTGGTGTTTACGCTGGCTGAGTTGATGACAGCGGGAATACAGCAAGGATTCATTTCCGAGCTTGCGCCAGCTGACAAACGCGGCAAGTATTATGCTGCTGCAAGTCTAAGGTATACCTTTTCGAAAATGATCGCACCACTTTCGATTCCGATGAGTGCATGGGTTGGCTATACGTGGACTTTTATCACTATCAGTGTGTTAGCTGTTTTAAGCGGTTTGATCTACTACAGATTGTTTGTTCAATTTGAACAAAAGAAACTAAGAATCAGCTCCTAAATGGTAATTTAGGAGCTGATTTTCTATGCTTCTTTTTGAGCGATGATAAGTTCTATGTTGTTTTCTTTCGCGAAGTCTTGATAGTCTTTAGGAGGCTCATTGCCAGTAATTAAGAAGTCGATATCATGAAGTGTGCAATATGTCATTAATGCATATTTATCAAACTTATGATGGTCAACAAGCAAGTAAACCTCAGCACTTCTCTCGACAACATTCTTTTTAATTTCGCTTTCTAATGGGGAGGAATTTGTGACACCATTAGAGATGGAGATGCCTGTTGAAGCCATAAAAGCCTTGTTGATATTATAGGATTTGATGACATCTGTACTTTGAATGCTTGCGAAAGATTTTGTTTTTCTTTCTAGAACACCGCCAAATGTTATAATATGAAGATTTTCATATGGCAGAGCTTTAATGATGAAATCTAAATTATTCGTGATAATAGAAAGCTGTTTTGTTTTAAGAAATTCCAGCATTTCCAATGTGGTTGTCCCTGAATCAATGAAAATAATATCACCATCTTGGACAAATTCTGCNGCATTCTTCCCAATCAGCATTTTCTCATCCTTGTTGCGTATCTGGCGATCATTAAAAGAAACGAGTGTTGCATGGTTAACGGCAACGCCACCATACACTTTTTTTAACTCTCCTTCTTCAACTAGCTCCTGTATGTCCCTTCGAATCGTATTTTTCGAGACATTAAAAACCTCAACTAGTTCATCTAAGGAAACAGTTTCATGTTCAAACACATAATCCTGAATTTCCTTAATTCGTTTATTTTTCAACATTATTCTAGCCACCTTTTATTATTCCGCTATCTCTTATTTGTGTCTGTTTATCGTCAAAGCTGTCCCAAAACTTCTAATTACAATATTAATTCTGCAATTGCTGTAAAAATTGAATGTTTAGACATAGAATTTTCATTTATCTAAGCTAAATTATACCAAAAAATAACCAAGAGTTCACCATAAAAAATAGAAAATTTATTGTTCTTATCGAGTATATA
>Ga0058696_1000564_pt1 | contig 15657 bp, 6 predicted proteins | sample AgamicMgSfrz_FD_55077 | JGI IMG/M metagenome (GOLD analysis project Ga0058696, IMG submission 55077) | Agave microbial communities from Guanajuato, Mexico - Mg.Sf.rz | ecosystem: Host-associated > Plants > Phyllosphere > Phylloplane/Leaf | place: Guanajuato, Mexico | collected 2012-05-30 | reverse complement strand
GCGTACGTCGAGATGCTGCAGACCCTCGCGCCGGAGCTCGCGACCGCGACGCCGGGCGACCTGCATGCGGCGCGCGTGCCGAAACTGCGCACGATCGTGTCGATGGGCGAGGTGGCGCCTGCCGGCATGTTCCGCTTCGCGGACGTGATGGCGCGTGGCCGCCAGGCCGTCGATCCGGCGCTGCTCGATGCGATCGGCGCGGCGCTCACGGCCAACGATCCGATCAACATCCAGTTCACGAGCGGCACGACCGGCAGCCCGAAGGGCGCGACGCTCACGCACCGCAACGTCGTCAACAACGCGCGCTCGATCGCGATGGCGATGCGTTTCACCGAACAGGATTCGCTCTGCATCCCGGTGCCGCTCTATCACTGTTTCGGGATGGTGCTGGCCGTGCTCGCCTGCGTGTCGACGGGCGCCGCGATGGTGTTTCCCGGCGAAGCGTTCGACCCGGTGGCGACGCTCGCGGCGGTGGCCGAGGAGCGCTGCACCGCGCTGCACGGCGTGCCGACGATGTTCATCGCCGAGCTCGATCATCCGGCATTCCCGACATTCGATCTGTCGACGCTGCGCACCGGGATCATGGCCGGCTCGCCGTGCCCGATCGAGACGATGAAGCGCGTCGTGTCGCAGATGCATCTTTCCGAAATCACGATCGCGTACGGGATGACGGAGACGAGCCCCGTGTCGTTCCAGAGTTCGACCGACGATCCGCTGGAAAAGCGCACGACGACGGTCGGCCGCATCCAGCCGCATCTCGAAGTGAAGATCGTCGATCCGAGCGGCGACATCGTGCCGGTCGGCGCGACGGGCGAGCTGTGCACGAAGGGCTATTCGGTGATGCTCGGTTACTGGGACGACGACGCGAAGACGCGCGAGGTGCTGGTCGACGGCTGGATGCATACGGGCGATCTCGCGACGCTCGACGCGGACGGCTACTGCAACATCGTGGGCCGCCTGAAGGACATGGTGATTCGCGGCGGCGAGAACGTCTATCCGCGCGAGATCGAGGAATTCCTGTTCCGCCATCCGAAGATCCAGAGCGCGCAGGTATTCGGCGTGCCCGATGCGAAGTACGGCGAGGAGCTGTGCGCGTGGATCGTGCTGCGCGCGGACGAGCAGATGACCGAGGACGACGTGCGCGCGTTCTGCACCGGGCAGATCGCGCACTACAAGATTCCGCGCTATATCCGCTTCGTCGACGAGCTGCCGATGACGGTGACGGGCAAGGTGCAGAAGTTCGTGATGCGCGAGCGGATGATCGAGGAACTGAAGCTCGACGTGCAGAAGACTGCGTGAAGCGGGACGGTGCGGTGCGCGAAAATGCCGGAAAAACGTGGCGGCCTGCGGGTCGCTACGTTTTCGATGGACGAAAAAAAGCGGGCTTATTAGCCCGCTAAAAACCACACGCTACGGGGTTAGCGCGAGGAGACCAAAGATGAAACCGAGTCCGGCGGGGGGCCGGAAACGACTCCAACAGGGATGCCCCTCGGAAGGGCTTCGGTACGTGACCGACTGGCTCGCAGCGCTTCGCGTCCGCTCACACTTGGCACACGAGACCGCATCCGTGTTGAAACCGTTGAGGCCATTGTGGGCGAATTAATGACCCGTCGCGGTAACAAAGTGTTTCAGGTTGTAACGCCCGCCAGATAAGGCTTTCCGGGATTTTTTGCTGTTTTCGGGGTCCTGAAAAAGGTCATTTTTACCCATATTTTCCGCCGCGTTTTCAAGGTATGCGCACGATGCGTTTTTCATGCGTATCGGGCGCGATGAATTGCCGATTTTCACGCGAGAAAGTGCACGGCGCGATCGATACCGCGCATGACGATTCATTCGTCGGAAAGATTTTGAAACGTGATCGGAATGCGGGGAAGTCGGCCATTCGGCCAATTCGTCGGGTTTTGCGGCGCTGGAAGGCTCAGCGCAGCGACGGCAATGTGTAACGGCGCGCGCGGCGGCCGCGGGGTCGGTGCCCATGATCGGCCGCCGCGGCGCGGGTCAGCTTACTTCAGCCACTTGTCCGAAACCGCCTGGTACTCGCCGGTGGACAGCGCGAGATGCAGCCACTGGTCGACGTACTGCTGGAACGCGACGTCGCCGCGCGGCACCATGTACGCCTTCTCGCCGAACTGGAACGGCTTGTCCGGATGCACCGAGCAAAGGCCCGGATTCAGCTTTTGCTGCAGCAGCGTCTCGGACGCATCCGTCACCATCACGTCGGCCTTGCCCGCGAGGATCTGCTTGAAGATCGTCACGTTGTCCGGGAAGACGGTCAGGTTCGCGTGCGTGAAGAACTGCTTCGCGAAGCGCTCGTTGGTGCCGCCCGGATTCACGATCACGCGCGTCTCGGGCCGGTCGATCTGTGCGACGGTCTGGTACTTGTCGGCATCCGCGCAGCGCACGATCGGCGTCTTGCCGTCGACGACGTACGGCTGCGTGAAGAACACGCGCTTCTGGCGCTCGAGCGTCGTCGATACGCCGCCTACCGCGATGTCGCATTTCGCGACGAAGTCGTTGGTGAGGTTCGACCAGCTCGTCTTCACGTAGTCGGTCTTCACGCCGAGCGATTTCGCGAGCGATTCCGCCATGTCGATGTCGATGCCCTCGAAGCGGCCATCCGCGCGATAGTACGAATACGGCTTGTAGTCGCCCGTCGTGCACACGCGCAGCGCGCCGCGCGCGAGCACGTCGTCGAGCCGCGAGCCGGCGGCAGCGGCGCTCGCGGGCGCCGCCGTGGTCGTGCCCTGCGCGTGCGCGGCGGCGCAGCAAAACGCGGCGGCGGCAGCGAGCGTGGCAAGCGTGGCGAATGTCTTCATCGGTCTCCTCCTTCGTTCGGTTGGATATGAGCGTCCGATCATAACGGAGCCATCGCGCGCGTCATATGGCCGCCATCGCATCGGCATGCGCAGCCCGATCGCGGCTGTCCGGTAAAATGCCGCTTTGCCTTCGCATCGTCGCTCCTACCGTGGCCCATAACCTGCTCAACGACACCTTCCTGCGTGCGCTTCTGCGCGAGCCGACCGACTACACGCCGATCTGGCTGATGCGCCAGGCCGGCCGCTACCTGCCCGAATACAACGCGACGCGCGCGCGCGCCGGTAGCTTCCTCGGCCTCGCGAAGAATCCCGACTACGCGACCGAAGTGACGTTGCAGCCGCTCGAGCGTTTCCCGCTCGACGCCGCGATCCTGTTCTCGGACATCCTGACGATTCCCGACGCGATGGGGCTCGGCCTCGACTTCCAGGTCGGCGAAGGGCCGAAGTTCGCGCATCCGGTGCGCACCGAGGCCGACGTCGCGAAGCTCGCGGTGCCGGACATCGAGGAGACGCTAGGCTACGTGACGGGCGCCGTGCGCGAGATCCGCCGCGCGCTCACCGACGGCCAGGGCCGGCAGCGCGTGCCGCTGATCGGCTTCTCGGGCAGCCCGTGGACGCTCGCGTGCTACATGGTCGAAGGCGGCGGCTCGGACGATTTCCGCACGGTGAAGTCGATGGCGTATTCGCGCCCCGACCTGATGCACCGGATCCTCGACGTGAACGCGCAGGCGGTGGCCGCGTACCTGAACGCGCAGATCGAAGCGGGCGCACAGGCCGTGATGATCTTCGATACGTGGGGCGGCGCGCTGGCTGACGGCGCGTACCAGCGCTTCTCGCTCGACTACATCCGCCGCGTGGTGTCGCAGCTCAAGCGCGAGCACGACGGCGAGCGCGTGCCGGTGATCACGTTCACGAAGGGCGGCGGGCTGTGGCTCGAGGAGATCGCGGCGACTGGCGTCGACGCGGTCGGGCTCGACTGGACGGTCAACCTCGGCGCCGCGCGCGAGCGCGTCGCGGGGCGCGTGGCACTGCAGGGCAACCTCGACCCGACGATCCTGTTTGCGCCGCCGGCCGCGGTGCGCGAACAGGCGCGCGCGGTGCTCGACAGCTACGGCAACCATCCGGGCCACGTATTCAACCTCGGGCACGGCATCTCGCAATTCACGTCGCCCGACCACGTCGCCGAACTCGTCGACGAAGTACATACCCACAGCCGCGCGATCCGTAGCGGAGCGGCGGGCTGAACGCAAGCGCCGTCATGCTGCGCTGCGGCATGACGATGTTTCGTTTCTGAAACTAAACAGGACGCAACCCCGCTCCCGTTGCCGATTCGGTGCTTGTCAAGACTTGACTTATACACATTTTCCACGTTGCAGCGCGGTAGAGCCCCGTATCGGTCAATTTGTCTCGCTATGGTTCGGTAATTTGAATAGCAGCCTTATGGAATAAGGCTTCGCGGGACACCTCGGCAANCGGCGAAAAACAGCGGAAAGCGCGGCCCCGCGCGCGTTGCGGCCGTTGAGGGGCGAGTTCTCAACAAAGTTATCCACAGGCTGGGCAGGGTATACGGCGATTCCTAATGCGAATCCAAAACTTAGCGCCGAATCTGAAGTTTTACTTTAAGTTCGCCGTCACGATGCGGGTGCGGATGCTGGCCGTCCGTCGCCTGCGTGCCGCCGCTGCCGGAGCGTGTGGATGAGCGGTACCTACCTGCGCGTCGCGCTCGACCATCCGCTCGCGACCCTGTTCGACTACCGCTGCGACGTGCAGCCGGCGCCTGTGCCCGGCACGCTCGTGCAGGTGCCGTTCGGCAAGCGGCAGGCCGTCGGGCTCGTCTGCGAAGTCACCACTCACACCGAGGTCCCGCCGTCGCGGCTGCGCGCGGTCGACGCGATCTGTACGGAACTGCCGCCGCTGTCGCCGGATTGGCTCGCGCTCGTCTCGTTCGCCGCCGACTATTATCAGCGCGGGCGCGGCGAAGTCGCGTTGCCGGCGCTGCCGCAGGCACTGCGCGACGCCGGGCGCTGGGGGCGGCTGCTCGCGCCGGAAGTGCGCTACCGGCCGACCGAAGCCGGCCGCGCGGCGCTGCCCGATGCGTTGCCCGCGCGCGGCGCGGCGCTGCGCCGGCTCGCACAGGCGCTGGTCGATACCGGCTCGCTGACGCTGCCGGACGCGCGCGCGCTGCATCCGAAGGCGGCCGCGACGCTCGACGACTGGGCTGCGCGCGGCTGGGTGGACGTGGAGGAGATCGGCTGGGCCGATGCGCCTGTGGCCAACCCTGTGGATAACCTGTCGACAAGCAGTGGACGCGCTGTGCCGCCGGCATTGACGGACCAGCAGGCCGAGGCGCTCGACGCGATTCGCGCGGCGCAAGGCTTCGCGCCGTTCCTGCTGCACGGCGTGACGGGCAGTGGCAAGACCGAGGTCTATCTGCATGCGCTTGCGTCGCTGCTCGACGCGCGGCCGGACGCGCAGGCGCTGGTGCTCGTGCCCGAAATCAACCTGACGCCGCAGTTCGAGGCCGCGTTTCGCGCGCGCTTCGCGGGCGCGCTCGCCGACGACGCGATCGTCACGCTGCACAGCGGGCTCGCCGAAGGCGAACGGGCGCGCAACTGGCTCGCCGCGCACACGGGCCGCGCGCGAATCGTGCTCGGCACGCGCCTCGCGGTGCTCGCGTCGATGCCGACGCTCGCGCTGATCGTCGTCGACGAGGAGCACGAGCCCGCGTACAAGCAGCAGGAAGGGCTGCGCTATTCGGCCCGCGACCTGGCCGTGTGGCGCGCGAAGCAGCTCGGCATCACCGTCGTGCTCGGCTCGGCCACGCCGTCGCTCGAAAGCTGGTGGCAGGCCGAGCAGGGGCGTTACACGCGGCTCACGCTGTCGCGTCGCGCGGTGGCCGACGCGACGCTGCCGACCGTGCGTCTGATCGATCTCGAAGAGGAACGGCGGCGCGGGCGCGCGTCGATGGGCGGGCTGTCGGGACCGCTCGTCGCGGCGCTGAAGGCGCGGCTCGAACGCGGCGAACAGAGTCTCGTGTTCCTGAACCGGCGCGGTTACGCGCCCCAGCTCGCGTGCGACGCATGCGGCTGGGTGGCCGGCTGCCCGCGTTGCAGCGCGTACGTCGTGCTGCACAAGCCCGAGCATGCGCTGCGCTGCCATCACTGCGGCTGGGAAGCGCGCATTCCGCGTTCGTGCCCCGAGTGCGGAAACGTCGACATCGCGCCGCTCGGGCGCGGCACGCAGCGCATCGAGGAGGCGCTCGCCGAAGCGGTGCCCGGCGCGCGGATTCTGCGGATCGACGCGGACAGCACGCGCCGCAAGGGCAGCGCGCAGGCGCTTTTTTCCGACGTGCACGCGGGCGAGGTCGACATCCTGGTCGGCACGCAGATGATCGCGAAAGGGCACGACTTCCAGCGCGTGTCGCTCGTCGGCGTGCTCAATGCCGATACCGCGCTGTTCTCGCACGACTTCCGCGCGAGCGAGCGGCTGTTCGCGCAGCTGATGCAGGTGAGCGGCCGTGCGGGGCGCGCCGGGCTGCCGGGCGAAGTGATGGTGCAGACGCGCTACCCGCGTCACGCGCTGTATCACGCGCTCGGGCGGCAGGACTACGTGGGCTTCGCGAATTCGACGCTCGCCGAGCGCCGCGACGCGCACCTGCCGCCGTTCGTCTACCAGGCGCTGCTGCGCGCCGAAGGGCGCACGCTCGACGCGGCGCTCGCGTTCCTGCTGCAGGCCGCGGCCGCGTTGCCCGGGCTGCCGGGCGCCGATCGCGTGACCGTGTACGACGCGGTGCCGATGACGATCGTCAAGGTCGCGAATGTCCACCGTGCGCAGCTGCTGCTCGAAAGCGCGTCGCGGGCGGCGCTGCAGCACGCGCTGCGCGCATGGCAGCCGGAACTGCGCGCGCTGAAGGGCGTGCTGCGGTGGAGCGTCGAGGTCGATCCGCTGGATATCTGAGCGGCGCCAGCGCGGCCGTCGCGCGGCGTTGCGGGATATCCGGCACCCGGGCTGCCGCCGGGTACCCGAACCCTCGTCCGCCGCATTGCCCGACCCGAACACCTGGCCGCCAGTGCCCGATCCCCTCCGTCGCCTATCCGACACCGGCACCGCGCCACGTCCCACCCCAGTGCAACCCGTTTCCGGCCGCCTCCGCGCAAACGAAAGGTTGCACACGCGTGTCGAATCGTCCCGATCAGGGAAAACACCGATCCTCGGACCACGGGCAACCCCTAGGTTGCAACCGCATAAGTGGCTGATTATATTGACTAACTTATGGGTGCAACCTATCTCTCAATTTGGTTGCACCTTTTTATTGCGTGCCGTAGGATTTCGCGCATCCTCTTACACCACANTGCCGGGCTCGCACCGGCGCACGAACCCACCATGGCAAGCACGACTCTCGGCGTCAAAGTCGACGACCTTCTCCGCTCGCGCCTGAAAGACGCGGCGGCGCGTCTCGAGCGCACTCCCCACTGGCTGATCAAGCAGGCGATCTTCGCGTATCTCGAGCGAATCGAGCACGGCCAGCTGCCGCCCGAGCTGTCGGGCCACAGCGGCGTGACGGAGCTCGCCGACGGTCAGGCCACGGACGGCGACGACGACAACTCGCCGCATCCGTTCCTCGAGTTCGCGCAGAACGTGCAGCCGCAATCGGTGCTGCGCGCGGCGATCACGGCCGCGTACCGCCGTCCGGAGCCGGAGTGCGTGCCGTTCCTGCTCGGCCAGGCGCGCCTGCCCGCGAACCTGCAGGCGGACGTGCAGGCGCTCGCGACGAAGCTGGTCGAGGCGCTGCGCGAGAAGAGCTCGGGCGGCGGCGTCGAGGGGCTGATCCACGAGTTCTCGCTGTCGAGCCAGGAAGGCGTCGCGCTGATGTGCCTCGCCGAAGCGCTGCTGCGCATTCCGGATCGCGCGACGCGCGATGCGCTGATCCGCGACAAGATCAGCAAGGGCGACTGGCGCTCGCACGTCGGCCACGCGCCGTCGCTGTTCGTGAACGCGGCGACCTGGGGGCTGATGATCACCGGCAAGCTCGTGACGACCAACAGCGAAGCGGGCCTGTCGTCGGCGCTCACGCGCCTGATCGGCCGCGGCGGCGAGCCGCTGATCCGCAAGGGCGTCGACATGGCGATGCGCCTGATGGGCGAACAGTTCGTCACCGGCGAAACGATTTCCGAAGCGCTCGCGAACAGCCGCAAGTACGAAGCGCGCGGCTTCCGCTACTCGTACGACATGCTCGGCGAAGCGGCGACGACCGAAGAGGACGCGCAGCGCTACTACGCGTCGTACGAACAGGCGATCCACGCGATCGGCAAGGCGGCCGGCGGCCGCGGCATCTACGAAGGCCCGGGCATCTCGATCAAGCTGTCGGCACTGCATGCGCGCTACTCGCGCTCGCAGCAGGACCGCACGATGAGCGAGCTGCTGCCGCGCGTGCGTGCGCTGGCGCTGCTCGCGCGCCGCTACGACATCGGCCTGAACATCGACGCGGAAGAGGCCGACCGTCTCGAACTGTCGCTCGACCTGCTCGAGGCGCTGTGCTTCGATCCGGAGCTCGCGGGCTGGAACGGCATCGGCTTCGTCGTGCAGGGCTACCAGAAGCGCTGCCCGTTCGTGATCGACTACCTGATCGATCTCGCGCGCCGCAGCCGTCACCGCCTGATGATCCGCCTCGTGAAGGGCGCGTACTGGGACAGCGAGATCAAGCGGGCGCAGGTCGACGGCCTCGAAGGCTATCCGGTCTACACGCGCAAGATCTACACCGACGTGTCGTACCTCGCGTGCGCGAAGAAGCTGCTCGGAGCGCCGGACGCCGTCTACCCGCAATTCGCGACGCACAACGCGCACACGCTGGCCGCGATCTATCACCTGGCCGGCCAGAACTACTACCCGGGCCAGTACGAATTCCAGTGCCTGCACGGGATGGGCGAGCCGCTGTACGAGGAAGTCACGGGCCGCGACAAGCTGAACCGTCCGTGCCGCGTGTACGCGCCGGTCGGCACGCACGAGACGCTGCTCGCGTACCTCGTGCGCCGTTTGCTGGAAAACGGCGCGAACACGTCGTTCGTGAACCGCATTGCGGATAAAACCGTGCCGGTGAAGGAACTGGTCGCCGATCCGGTCGACGAGGCGTCGAAGGTCGTGCCGCTCGGCGCGCCGCACGCGAAGATTCCGCTGCCGCGCAACCTGTACGGCGACGAGCGCCCCAACTCGATGGGCCTCGACCTGTCGAACGAACACCGTCTCGCGTCGTTGTCGTCCGCGTTGCTCGCGAGCGCGCACCACCCCTGGCGCGCGGCGCCGATGCTCGCTGACGACGCGCTCGCCGACGCACCGGCGCGCGACGTGCGCAACCCGGCCGACCAGCGCGACGTGGTCGGCACGGTCAGCGAAGCGACGTCCGAGCACGTGAGCGCGGCGCTCGCGCATGCGGTGGCCGCCGCGCCGATCTGGCAGGCGACGCCGGTCGACGCACGCGCCGATTGCCTGGTGCGCGCCGCTGACCTTCTCGAAGCGCAGATGCACACGCTGATGGGCCTGATCGTGCGCGAAGCCGGCAAGTCGCTGCCGAACGCGATCGCCGAAATCCGCGAAGCGGTCGACTTCCTGCGCTATTACGCGGCGCAGATCCGCGGCGAATTCTCGAACGACACGCACCGCCCGCTCGGCCCCGTGGTCTGNATCAGCCCNTGGAACTTCCCGCTCGCGATCTTCATGGGCCAGGTGGCCGCGGCGCTCGCCGCCGGCAACACGGTGCTCGCGAAGCCGGCCGAACAGACGCCGCTGATCGCCGCGCAAGCTGTGCGCCTCTTGCGCGAGGCCGGCGTGCCGGCCGGCGCGGTGCAACTGCTGCCGGGCACCGGCGAGACCGTCGGCGCGGCGCTGGTCGCCGATCCGCGCACGCGTGCGGTGATGTTCACCGGCTCGACCGAAGTCGCGCGCCTGATCAACAAGACGCTCGCCGCGCGCCTCGACCCGGACGGCAAGCCGATTCCGCTGATCGCCGAAACGGGCGGCCAGAACGCGATGATCGTCGACTCGTCGGCGCTCGCGGAGCAGGTCGTCGCGGACGTGATGCAGTCGTCGTTCGACTCGGCCGGTCAACGGTGTTCGGCGCTGCGCGTTCTGTGTCTGCAGGACGACGTCGCGGACCGCACGCTGACGATGCTCAAGGGCGCGATGCACGAGCTGGCGCTCGGCAACCCGGACCGGCTGTCGACCGATGTCGGCCCGGTGATCGACGCCGAAGCGAAGCAGACGATCGACACGCACGTCGCGGCGATGAAGGACAAGGGCCACGCGGTCACGCAACTGCCGATGCCCGACGCGTGCGCGCACGGCACGTTCGTGCCGCCGACGCTGATCGAGATCGGCAGCATCGACGAGCTCAAGCGTGAAGTGTTCGGCCCCGTGCTGCACGTGGTGCGCTACCGCCGCAGCCAGCTCGACAAGCTGCTCGAGCAGATCCGCGCGACCGGCTACGGGCTGACGCTCGGCATTCACACGCGGATCGACGAGACGATCGCGCACGTGATCTCGAATGCGCACGTGGGCAACATCTACGTGAACCGCAACGTGATCGGCGCGGTGGTCGGCGTGCAGCCGTTCGGCGGCGAAGGGCTNTCGGGCACGGGCCCGAAGGCCGGCGGCGCGCTGTACCTGCAGCGCNTGCTCGCGACGCGTCCGTCGGGCCTGCCGCGCNCGCTCGCGCAGTCGCTGGTGGCGGACGGCGCGACCGAAAGCGATGCGCGCGGCAACCCGGCGGCGGCGCTCACGACGCTGCGCGACTGGCTGATCGAGCAGCGCGAGCCGGCGCTGGCCGCGCGTTGCGACGGCTACCTCGCGCAGGTGCCGGCCGGCGCGACCGCGGTGCTGAGCGGCCCGACGGGCGAGCGAAACACGTATACACTCGGCCCGCGCGGCACGGTGCTGTGTGTCGCGGCGACGCCGGGCGGCGCGCGTGCGCAGTTCGCGGCGGTGCTGGCGACCGGCAACCGTGCGTTGTTCGCCGGCGCGGCGGGCGAGGCGCTGGTCGCCGCGCTGCCGGCGTCGCTGAAGGCGCACGCGGCCGTGCGCAAGCAGGCCGATGCGCCGTTCGACGCGGTGCTGTTCGAAGGCGACAGCGACGAACTGCAGACGCTCGTGAAGGACGTCGCGCAGCGGCCGGGCCCGATCGTGTCGGTGCAGGGCGTGTCGGCGGGCGCGTTCGAGAACGGCGATGCGGAAGACTACGCGCTCGAGCGGCTGCTGACGGAACGCTCGGTGAGCGTGAATACGGCCGCGGCGGGCGGCAATGCGAATTTGATGNCGATCGGCTGATCATCCTTGCCGTTCGGATCAAACAAAGGAAGCGGCCAGGCGATCCCGAAGCCGCTNCATTTACCCTGGTACCAAGGAGATGCTATGCAACACACGATGAAAAAGGTGGCAGGCGCGACGTTCGTCGCGGTCATGTCGCTGGCGGGGACGGCTCATGCGGATGACGTGAAGATTGGTTACGCAGGGCCGATGACGGGCGCGCAGGCGCACTACGGCAAGGATATGCAGAACGGGATCGTGCTCGCGCTGGAAGACTTCAACGCGACGAACCCGAAGATCGGCGGCAAGGCCGTGAAGTTCGTGCTCGACACGCAGGACGACCAGGCTGACCCGCGCACGGGTACGACGGTNGCNCAGAAGCTGGTCGACGACGGCATCAAGGGCATGCTCGGCCACTTCAACTCGGGCACNACGATTCCGGCTTCGCGCATCTACGCGAACGCGGGCATTCCGGAAATCGCGATGGCGACGGCGCCGGAATACACGCAGCAGGGTTACAAGACGACCTTCCGCATGATGACGTCCGACACGCAGCAGGGCTCGGTGGCCGGCACGTTCGCGTCGAAGGATCTCGGCATGAAGAAGATCGCGATCGTCGACGACCGCACGGCCTACGGCCAGGGTCTCGCCGACCAGTTCGAGAAGGCCGCGAAGGCCGGCGGCGCGACGATCGTCGACCGCGAATTCACGAACGACAAGGCCGTCGACTTCAAGGCGATTCTCACGAAGCTGAAGGCGGCGAAGCCGGACCTCGTCTACTACGGCGGCGCGGATTCGCAGGCAGCGCCGATGGTCAAGCAGATGAAGACGCTCGGCATCACCGCCCCGCTGATGAGCGGCGAAATGGTGAAGACGCCGACGTTCCTGAAGATCGCGGGCAACGCGGCCGAAGGCACGATCGCNTCGCTGGCCGGCCTGCCGCTGGAAGAAATGCCGGGCGGCAAGGCTTACGCCGACAAGTACAAGAAGCGNTTCGGCGAAGACGTGCAGACGTACTCGCCGTACGCGTACGACGGCGCGATGGCGATGCTGAACGCGATGAAGAAGGCCGATTCGACCGATCCGGCGAAGTACCTGCCGGTGCTCGCGAAGACCGACATGGCCGGTGTGACGTCGACGCACGTCGCGTACGACGCGAAGGGCGACCTGAAGAACGGCGGCATCACGATGTACAAGGTCGAGAAGGGCGACTGGAAGCCGCTGAAGAGCATCGGCGGCAAGTAAGCAGCCTGATGGGACGCGCGGGCGGCGGTGTAACGCGCCGCCCCGCGCCTCATGCAAAAGCCACCGGACCCGATGGGTCCGGTGGCTTTTTTATCGACGCGAACCGGCGGCTAGTCCCCCCGCACCCGCAGCAGAAACTTCTGCAACTTACCGGTCGGCGTGCGCGGTAGCGCCTGCGCGAACGTGAACTCGCGCGGAATCTTGTACGCGGCGAGCCGCTCGCCGCAGAACGCGCGCAGCGCGTCCGCATCGGGCGCCGCGTTCGCCCGCATCACGACGTGCGCGACGACCGTTTCGCCCCAGTCCGGATGCGGCACGCCGACGACGGCCGCCTCGGCGATGTCCGGGTGCGCGCCGAGCACGTCCTCCACTTCCTTCGAATAGACGTTCTCGCCGCCGGTGACGATCATGTCCTTCAGCCGGTCGACGATGAACAGGTAGCCGTCCTGATCGATCCGCGCGATGTCGCCGGTGCGATACCAGCCGTCCGGCGCGAACGCGGCGCGCGTCGCGGCCGCGTCGTCGAGATAGCCGAGCATCATGCAATCGGTCTTCAGCCAGATCTCGCCGGTCTCGCCCGGCTGCGCATCGACGCCGTCCATCCGCACGACCCGCAGGTCGACGCCTGGGCCGCCCTGACGGCCGATCGAGCCGGCCTTCGCGATCTGTTCGTCCGGATACAGCGTCGTGCCGGCCGGGCCGGTTTCCGTCATCCCATACACCTGGAAGAACGCGTGGCTGCGATACGCTTGCGCGAGCCGTTCGGCCTGCGCGGCGCCGATCGGGCCGCCGCCGTACANCCANGCGCGCACGCTCGACAGGTCGAATGCCGCGAAGCCGTCGATCGTGTCGAGCGGCAGCGTGTACGACACCGGCGCNCCGAAATACAGCGTCACGCGCTCGCGCTCGANGGTCTGCAGGAAGCGCAGCGGATGGTATTCGCGCAGCAGCACGACGGTGCCGCCCGCGACCAGCGTGCCGCCGAACCAGTTGTTCAGCGGCGACGAATGCCAGATCGGCATNGCCATCAGCGTGCGCTCGTTGCGGCCGATCCCGGTCGCGAGCGCCGCCTGCATCGCGGCGAGCGTCACCGTGCGATGACTGTGCACGCAACCCTTCGGGCGGCCGGTCGTGCCGGACGTGTAGAGGATCTGCGCGACGTCGTCGTCGGCCGGCTCGATGCCCGGGAGGCCGTCCATCGTCGCGCACATCGTGTCGAAATTCGGCACGCCGTCGAGTTCGCCCTCGGTCACGAGCCGCCGCGCCGGATGCACGATCCGCTCGACCACCGGCGCGAGCGCCACGTCGAACAGCAGCGCGGTGCTGCCGCTGTGTTCGAGCACGTAGTCGACTTCCGGCGCCTGCAGCTTGTGGTTGATGGGCACGAACGCCGCGCCGAGCCGCCATGCGCCGAACATCAGGTCGACGAAAGCCGGCGTGTTGAAGCACATCGCNGCGACACGGTCGCCGGCCGCGACGCCGAGCGCGCTCAGCACGGCCGCCGCNCGGTGCGAACGCTCGCGCGCGGCCGCATACGTGATCGTCGCGGATTCGCTGACGAGGAACGGCTTGTCGGGCGTCGCACGGGCGGCGCGGTCGAGGGCGGCGACGAGGTTCATCGAGGCTCCGGGCGGGCGAACGAACGCGAAATCGGGTGAACGGGCCGGCGTCAGGCCGGGTACGCGCGCTGCAGCAGCGCGGCGACGTCGATCGCGTGCGGATCGAAGCCGCCCGCGATACGGCCCCAGTCGGGCGCGGCGAGCCGCGTCGCGACGAACGCGTCGGTGACGACCGCCGGCGCATCGCGGCGCAGCAGGCACGCCTGCGCGACGACCGCGAGCCGCTGCGCGAACACGCGGCCCGACGCTTCGAGCGTGTCGGCCGGGGCGGCGAGCATCGCGCGCAATCCGTCGAGCGCGGCACGAATGCGCGGTTCGCCCGCGCCGAGGTTGGCCAGTTCGTCGAACAGCGCGGCGGCCGCGTCGGGCTCGCGCGATACAGCGCGCAGCACGTCGAGGCACATCACGTTGCCGGAGCCTTCCCAGATCGAGTTGACCGGCGCCTCGCGGAACAGGCGCGCGATCGGGCCGTCGTCGACGTAACCGTTGCCGCCGAACACTTCCATCACCTCGCCGGTCAGCTCGACCGCGCGCTTGCAGACCCAGAATTTCGCGGCGGGCGTGACGATCCGCTTCCACGCGCGTTCGCGNGGCGAGTCGTCGCGNTCGAACGCNTCGGCGAGCCGCATCGCGAGCGACAGCGCNGCTTCGCTCTCCAGCGCGAGATCGGCGAGCACGGTGCGCATCAGCGGCTGCTCGGCGAGCGCGCGGCCGAACGCATGGCGCTGGCGCGTGTAGGCGATCGCCTGCACGACGCCCTGGCGCAGCATCGCCGCGCTGCCGAGCACGCAGTTCAGCCGCGTGGTGGTGGCCATCTCGATGATGGTCGGAATGCCGCGGCCTTCGTCGCCGAGCATGATGCCCCACGCGTCGTTCAGCTCGATCTCGCTGCTCGAGTTGCTGCGGTTGCCGACCTTGTTCTTCAGCCGCTGGATCTCGACCGCGTTCTTCGTGCCGTCCGGCCGCCAGCGCGGCACGTAGAAGCACGACGGGCTGCCGGCCTCGGTGCGCGCGACGACCAAGTGCGCGTCGCACATCGGCGCGGAGAAGAACCACTTGTGGCCGCGCAGCCGGTATTCGCCGCCCCGGCCGCCCGCGCCGACCGGCGTGGCGAGCGTCGTGTTCGCACGCACGTCGGAGCCGCCCTGTTTCTCGGTCATACCCATGCCGAACCAGATCGCGCGCTTGTCGGCGACCGGCACGTCGCGCGGATCGTAGTCGTCGCTGTAGAGCTTGTCGCGCAGCAGGTCCCACAGCGCCGGCTCCTTCTGCAGCACGGGGATCGCGGCCTGCGTCATCGTGGCCGGGCACAGCGTGCCGGCCTCGATCTGGCCATGCAGGTAGAAGCCGGCGGCCGTCGCGGCCCAGCGGCCGCGGCGCGACTCGCGGAACGCGAGCGACACGAAGCCTTCGTGGCGGTACTGGCCGAGCAGCGCGTGCCAGGCGGGATGGAAGTCGACGCGGTCGATGCGCCGGCCGCGCCGGTCGAACGTGTTCAGTTCCGGCGTGTGCTGGTTTGCTTCGTCGGCGAGCCGCGCGGTGTCGGCGCTGCCGAGCCGCGTGCCGTACGCGTCGAGCTGTGGCACGGCCCAGTCGGCGCCGGCCCGGGCGAGTGCGTCGTGCAGCGCGAGATCCGTCGCGAAGAGGTTATAGTCGACGAGTTCGTCGAACTGGTTCGTGAC
>Ga0058696_1000562_pt1 | contig 15663 bp, 19 predicted proteins | sample AgamicMgSfrz_FD_55077 | JGI IMG/M metagenome (GOLD analysis project Ga0058696, IMG submission 55077) | Agave microbial communities from Guanajuato, Mexico - Mg.Sf.rz | ecosystem: Host-associated > Plants > Phyllosphere > Phylloplane/Leaf | place: Guanajuato, Mexico | collected 2012-05-30 | reverse complement strand
CACTATTTCCAATAACCCCTTCTTTCACTATCCTGCCATGTTTCGTCCATAAGCTAGTTTTTTCATTTATTACAGAAACTCTTCCGAATTATCCCATATAAAAAGCAGCGTTCTTTAAGAAAAGAATAGCTGCTTTTTTTGATATATAAAATTTATGCTTCCTCATGTGCCAAAGACATCGAAATTTCACGGTAGGCGTTAATCTGCTTTTGAAGATCTGCTATCTTTTGCTCAGCGATACCAATGGCATCTGCCCCGCGATAAAACGGCGTGGAGGAATCTCTTCATCAGTGATAAACCAAACTTTCTTATTTCCAGTCATATAAACCACCCTAGTTTCGATATTTTTTCAGTACGCATTCAATATTTATCCATTTTTATAAAAAATTTTTATTCCCTATATTTTTATTGCTGTTAACTTCTAGCTTCGACCTCTTGATATAGCCAATACTTAAACTTTATATCAAAGGAGCATTTGAGGTATATCATCCGCTGCTACCTAAACGAAATTTAGTATTTTTTATCTTTCACTTTCAGGAAATTCACATTTTATATTGTGAAGGAATATACTTAAACAAAACTACCATAAATAATAAAAATAAATCGATACACTTGATTACCAACACTGTTTTTATGTAAAAAGGTCAACCTATAAAGGTTGACAAAAGTTGTATTAGGAATATAAAAGGAATACTTCGAGTAGTGAATTACTTTATATATTATTCCTTTTAATTAATTAAGCGTAGGTATTTGACTTTAAGAAAAATTGTTCTAACTAACATTTTCCAATAAAATTTTTCGCAGAAAAAGCAAACAAACTCAATCCTATCAATAAACACGCCTGTTATACAGAAACCTCATTTAGATGAAGTAATTAGTAAATCTTAATAAGGGTTGTATTGGTGGTGATATGGATATTGGTGATATGGATATTGGTGATATGGATATTGGTGATATGGATATTGGTGGTGGTGGTGATGGTGATGGTATGGGTATTGATGGTATGGATATTGATGGTGCGGATAATACGGGTAGTGTTGTGGATACGGGTATCCAAATCCAAGCCCTGGTGCTCCAAAACCAAGTCCTGGTGCAAAACCAGCTCCTGATCCCGGTCCACCTAATCCCAGCCCCGGTGCAAAACCAGCTCCTGATCCCGGTCCACCTAATCCAATTCTCTCGTTATAGGCATTATTCATAAACACATTCCCTCCTCAAATTTATTTCACATTAGAGCATATGCATCTTTAGGCAAAGACTCTTGGGCATTTGTCTTGGATTTCTAAAATTCAGAGAAAAATAAGCGTCTAATACATTGTGAGTATTATCACTTAAGCTATCCTGCCACGTTTCTGCCATAAGCTAGTTTTCATTTATTATAGGAATGCTTTTAGTTCCTGGTTTTACCTTTAAAATTCAACTTTTTTCCGTGTCAAATTATTAAGGACATGCTGCAAATTATTTATTAAGGCGCTTTATCTGTACCAAACCTCCAACAAAAAATAGGAGTGCATTGTGCACTCTTATTTTTAGGTTTTGATATCTAATTATACACATCACACAAGACCTCATGAAAATTTTCAACATTAACGACGTGAAAAAAGGTGTATTAGGTCATGAACACGCATTTCAAAAAGTGTTAAATATGAAATGGTATACACAATAATGTTATTAATGAGTCCAATCTATTGCATATTTTTATTTTTTTAGCATGACAGTATCTTGCCACTTTTGATAAATATACATGATGAGAGCCATGACAGTCATTATTAGAACAGACTCAAAACCATTCATATCTTGCCGCTTGAATAAATGTAGCTTTCCATAAAAAGGTGTAACTACAAAACTCTGAAGGATATCAAATAACAAATTTACAATAAAATACAACCAAAACTTTCCGTAGGTAAAATAAAAAATTAATAAAGTTCCTACAGCGAACATTCCATAAACGGAAGGAGATATATTAGTTAGAAAAGGCAAATTTTCAGATACAGTAAACCAACTTAACTTTTGAGCTAACTGATATACCACAGAGTTCAGCACAATAGATAACAATAAAACTGGAAAGTATCTTTTTACCCTTTGTTTATCAAAGAATAATAATAGAAACCAAGGCAAAATTAATAAAGACCACCACAACAATTGACTCATAAAATCATCACCTATATATTGTTGAGGTTATTATGTGTTTAATTGTAGTTTAAAATACTGAAACAAATAGATGGATAAAAATTCCATCGGATTCTGAAAAAAATTAAATTATTATCTGTCAAATAAGGACATATCGCATACTATGTCTAAGTCATTTATCTGTACAAAACCTCCATCATAAATAAATCATTAGGAGTGCATTGAGCCCTCTTGTTTTTTCCGATACATATTTTACTTTTGATATCCAATGTGCACAGGGTTTTTGGTACACTTTTAGGGAGCCTTGCTAATAATTAGTAACATAGCTTCGGTTATTCTCCTAATATAGAATGTGAATATTTTCACATTGTAGTTTCGGCACTTGTCCGCTTTCTTATGGGAATTTAAATTCGTGAGACAGGAATTTTGTCGTGTGAAAACGTCTATTTAGGAAAGTTGTAAAATCTATTAGGAATTAGCTATTCATCTAAAGCTATTTTAAAATATACCGATCTTTTCTTAAACCACTTCTTTTAATCTCTGAATTAAAGGAAACATGTATTTTCGCTTTAGCATATCCGTCATCCCAAGTATCTTTATATTTCTTAAAATGTTGATAATCCTGCTCTCGTAGTAAATCCCCTAATCCAAAAACATCTGCATTATATTCCTCTTTGGTTTTTTTCACAAAGTCTTTTATCTCATCCTCCATCATATTGTTAATACTGTTTTCGAAACTTTCGAAGGCATATGGTTCTCCTAGTTTTTGTGGACAATCTGTCCCATCTAAGAACCCTTCTGTCCTAATTTTAATATAAAAGTTAGGTATGCCATCTATTTCTTTAGCAGTAACCTTCGTTCTAGCTTGAGTAATACGATATCCAAATTTCTTTTTTGCCTTTTCACATTGTGCAGTTAATGTAGTACTTTTTATTTTCCCTTGAACAAAAAGCATATCTCGAACCTCCGGGAGTGTTGCATACCCTGCAAGCTTCTGATTTTTTAAGACTGCTAAAGAAGTCACATCCACTTCACTTTCTGGTACTTCACTTTTCATATTCTCAACATTTCCACCCTTTTTGGAATCACCAACAACTTTTACAGCTGGGAGTACGGGGGCTTGACCACCCGAGGTATAAATCCGAATATAATCATTCAACTTAACATCGGGAGTTCCACCCCAATCCTTTTGCATAGTAGTTAATTGGGTAAATAACTTAAGAGAAGCACTTTTTTTATACATATTCGTCACCTTTAAAACATTTCCGGCATTTCCACTCTCTGCTCTTGCAATAACAATGCTAAAATCATCCCTAATTTGTCTGCTACGATCAAAGAAATCCATAAATTCTAGCATTCCGTCCCTAGCCAATTCCTCACTAATGACCAATAGTCTCATATGAGAGTAAATGGGAATTGCGGCATTAACTATGTTAAATTTAGAAATAAGCTCCGCAATAGAATTACCTTCCAGGGAAGAAACATTGGATGGTGCTAAACCAGAAGCTGTTTTTAAATTCATTTCCCTGGCTTCCGTAGTTTCTATCGTTAACTTATATTTAAATGACTCACCCTTATCTACAGCCATTCCCGTAACAATAGAAGTTTTCGCTAATTCTCTTCTATCCCAACAGCCTGTTAATAAGCAAGATACACAGATGAAGATAATTATTTTTGACCAAGACATGTCTCGTACTCCCAAAAAGAAATTAAATAACTCCTATTATATTATGGTGTTTTGGATTTATTATCCTCAGAATCCTTCTTCACCTTAAATTNCCCAGTTTCTTCCACAAATTAGTTATTATTTATTACAGGAATGCTTACACTATAATTCCCGAAAAGACAAAAAAACAAGAGCATTAATCCTTCTTGGATTAATGCATGTGATAATTTAATATCTATTTGGTGCTTTGTTCAAAAATGTCTATTTTTAATCTCTTTAACACTTCAATTGCTTCTTTTACAGGTAATTTGGGTAACTTAAACTCATCTATTAATACTGTTTTAATTTCCTCTTGTGATGATAAAGTTAAAACATTTGTTTCACCATTTGAATAACGTATACTGAACTTATTATTTATAATTGAAATACTTCTTTGTTTAGGGATTTGATATAGTTGGCATCTTAAAATAGTCATAAATGTGGCGTTAGGTTTATAGGACTTTTTTATTACCTCATTAAAATCACTGACTTTAGCTACTTTTCGAGAATTAAAGTGCCAAGCTTTGCCGCTTTGTTTCCCATTAACGTGGCGAACATATTTATACCTATTAAGTTGAGGCTCTTCTGGTAATATATTAACTTCATCTATACCAAAAGAAGAGATANTCTCAAAATCATTCTCGAAACGTACTGGTTTAAAAAAGGGAGCAGCAGCACCACAATCAACATAATAACGTTCTTTATCAATATTAACTATAATGCCTATGTGCTCTTCTCCAAGCATCACATGATAACAATCAAACCCAATTTCCCTTAATAAAATCATTAGGTTGGAATTCAGGGTGTAGCAAGTTCCTCCAAAGTTATATTCATTAAAGTTCTTAATAAATAACTCCAATGAAGGTATTTCAAAATTATTATGATAACGTTTTTCAAAATATAGTAGCTTACTGATATTCTCAAAGGGAAAAGTATTTAATTGGGCATTACAAATTTTTTCTAAATAATTATATGATGGCTTCTCTAACGGTAAATTAAGAATATTCAAATATTTAGTTATAGTTTCAGTTATATTTGCCAAGCCATTCTCCCTCCTCTATATATTAGTTCTTCAAACATCTCATCTAGCCATACTTAATAAAGCAAACTGCCCGATTTCTTCCATATGCTGGTTTTTTCATTTATTACAGTAATACTGCCCAGTTAGTACCAGAGCAAACAGAGCATTAATTCTTCCTGAATCAACGCTCCCTAAGGGACAACCTTATCTTCTAAAATGCTACATGTGATCTAATTATCAATTTTGGTTGGGATCAACTATTCTGTATTAGGGGGGATTAGTGAAACTATATGAATTGTAATGCTTACTATGTCGTTGCCCCTCTCTTTATATTCTCCATTTACCTATTTTCTTCTCCAGGAAAAATTGAAACAAATACAATAGCAAGGTATCAATCATAAATATACTTAGTAATTGAATTTTATTGAATTTCGACAAAGAAAATACCTTTATTTTTTTAAAAAAAGAAACAAATATATAAGTAAATGCTCCATCTACAATTAAATTGAGCACTAAATAACTAAAAAATTTTCCGTAAGTAAACTTTAAAATCCACATAGATCCGACTAGAAATGGTCCCCATGTAAACGGGAGTACCCAAGTTAACTTTGGAGATAGTACTTGGAACCACAACCACCATTTACGCTTTTTCGCTACAAAATTGAACATATGAACAACAAAAGATATAAATATTGCTGCGGGTAAAAAACGCTTTATAGATTCTTTACCTAATAAAGGAACTGATAACCAAGGAGTAACCAAAATTAACAACGCTATTGATTTTGAATACTTTTTTATTTTCATTTAGTAACCTCTACCTCCAATACAATAAAGTTATGTATTAATTCCCCCTAAAATAAGGTGATTTATTAATTAACACATCAATGATAGGAGGATAAATTTATTAACTTATTGTCCACTTCTAATAAATTACGAATAAATGCACGTAAACAATTCTGCCCTGTTTGTGCAGAATCAAAAAATCATTAGCCTTTATCAATCAACATTTTCCACCTACGTAAAACTGTATTTGTATGATCTCATATAGTTAAATCTAGAGTATCTGTTTCAAAAAAAATTAAGCATAAACAGATAGTCGATAAGAGAACCTATCATTAGTATAAGTATTATTATTTTGATTAAGTTGGATTTTACTAACACAATCTATTTGTAAAATAAGCAAAGAAAGCTAAACCAAAAAAGAGCAATAATCAATAAAATCAGTTTTCCAGGACTTACTTATTGCAATTTATATAAATATATAATAATATTTGATATGTCAATGATTGATATATCAAGTAATTATCCGAAAAGGAGTTTTCCATTATGAGTAAATACCAAAAATCAAATGATTTTAATGAAATTGTATACGGTCGCCGTTCCATCAAGGTATATGACCCTACAGTAAAAATTAGCCGTGAAGAAATGAGCGAAATCCTGACTCAAGCTTCCAAAGCACCTTCTTCTATTAATATGCAGCCTTGGCGCTTTGTTGTTATAGATAGCGAAGAAGGAAAAGAAAAGCTAGCGCCTCTTTCCAGATTTAATAAAGATAAAGTTTTGAGCTCTTCTGCTGTAATTGCAGTATTTGGTGACAAAAATAATTTTGATTTTGCAGAAGAAATTTATAGCAAAGCGGTTGAATTAGGATATATGCCTCAAGAAGTGAAAGATGCCCAATTAAATGCTTTTGCACCAATGTATGCAAATATATCTGAAGATGAAATGAAAGATACTATTATGTTAGATGCCGGTCTTGTCTCCATGCAACTCATGCTAGTGGCTCGCGCATACGGATATGATACAAATCCAATCGGTGGATTTGAAAAAGACCAAATTGCGGAAGCTTTTGGCCTAGACAAGGATCGATTCCTGCCAATCATGCTGCTGACTATTGGTAAAGCAGTACACGAAGGTTTTGAATCCTATCGACTGCCCGTTGAAACAACTACAGAATGGAGATAAATGAATACACTAGATAAATAATTTTCTCTCTTACTGTATAGTAACGACTTAAAATGAGTTGGGGTAATTTCTATTTTTTACTGCCATTCTAGAAATACAAGATTCTTAGACGGTGATAATTACCCCAATCTCTTGATTAAACTTTTTCAATTAAAGACATAAAATATCTTAAGAATAGAACATAGAAAAAAACAAAGTACAAATGGGGGAAAAATTCATGGCAAATTTAAATGGTAAAGTGGCAATTGTAACAGGGGGAGCTTCTGGTATTGGCTTTGCAACTGCAAAAGCATTCTTAGATAAAGGTGCAAAGGTTGTTATTGCAGATTATAATGAAGCAGCTGGAAAGGTAGTAGAGCAAGAGCTAAAAGAATCGTACGAAAACGTGTTATTCGTTACAACAAATGTAGCCGAGGAACAATCCGTTGAACGTCTTGTAAGAACTGCTGTAGATACATTTGGTCAATTAGATGTTATCTTCAATAATGCCGGAATTGGTGTACAGACTCCTACTCACGAGTTAACAGCGGAAGAATATAAACGTGTTATCGCTGTAAACCAAGACGGAGTATTTTATGGAGTGAAATATGCACTTCGTGAAATGCTAAAAACTGGTGGAGGCGCAATCATCAACACTTCATCTATCCTTGGATCTGTCGGTGAACCAACCTCTATTCCTTATGCTGCAAGTAAAGGGGCAGTAAACCAAATTACTAAGTCTGTTGCTATAGAATATGGTGATCGTAATATTCGTGTCAATGCCGTTGCTCCTGGATTTATTGAATCAGGCATGGTTAGCAAAGAAGCATTAGGTGATTTCTACGACGGTTTAGTAGCTAAACACCCAATCGGCCGCCTTGGAAATCCAGAAGAAATTGCACATGCAGTAGTATTCCTAGCAGAAAACGACTTCGTAACAGGAACTACTATTTTTGTTGACGGTGGATATACTGCTATATAAATAGCATAAGTAGCCTTTCAATTATTAAATTTATGGCTATGTTAAAGTTGCTGGTTAATTTAGTATATCGAGTGGATGTTGAAAGGCTGTTCTCTTCGTAAAACAGCCAAGATTTAAGAATGGTAATGTGTTGTGTTTAAACACTCTTCAATTGTGGAATATTAGATGGAAGTAATATCCGAGAAAAATTATAATGCAAATTAGAGGATATTAAAAAAGTTTAAACAAGGAGTTAACTAATGCTACAAAAAACTATTACAGCAATGATACTTGCCTCTTTCCTTACTGCCTGTACAAGTAATGCAACTGAAAATGAAACTTTACAAAGAGATAATCAGGAACGTAATCAAACGTCTCAAGAAGATGGTCTTGATTATAATGAAGCGTCATCCTTACCAGAATTCAACTATATTAATGAACAAATTGATAACACAGATTATAACTTTAAAACTATAACAGATAATAAAGATAAACGTATACTTCTTCTGACAGATACAAACGGTGTAAAACATTACAAGACTGTATTTATCAAACCTACTAAACGACTTAAAATTATTAATTTAAATGAAGAAGAAAAAACAATATACAATGATATAATATCTTAAACATAATATGAGTATAATACGGGAGTCCCGCGTCATATTGTATGCTACGGAATGAATAGTTTTTGTAATTCTACTTCATGTTTTGTTAAGTATTTATTTTTAAAAAATGAGAACGGTTATATTTCTTATAATAAACATAAAAAAACGACTAAACCCTTATATATCATAGGGTTTAGTCGTTTTTACTGCTACATTTATGAAGCGTTAATTAGATTTTAACGCAGACTTATAGATTCATCTATTTATTATTTAAACTTCTACTCTTGTCTGTTAAGGAATCTGCATACTATCTGATAGGTCATTTACTTTCCCCTACCAGTGCTATAATCATTTGTTCTTACTACCAGTTGCAACTGGTAGTAATTAAGCATCTTATAAAACTTGTCATACCTTTTCACTTGTGGTTATTTTTACTTTTATAAGATAGATAACCAAGTCTTCACTGCTGTTGCTAAAATTAATAGACCCATTGTCCCTTGTAACACTTTTGTGTTCAATTTTTTACCCATATTGGCACCTATAGGTGAAGCAATTAAGCTCGCCACAACCATAATAAAGGCAGGTAGTATTGGTATATGTCCTGTTGCGATTTTTCCAGAAACAGCCCCAATGGACGAAATCAATGTAATGGCCAAGGAAGAAGCAATCGTCATTCTTGTCGGTATTTTTAAGACTACTAGCATAATTGGAACTAACAGGAATGCTCCTCCCGCACCTACAATACCCGCACCAATTCCTACTANGAACGCAAACANGGATGCAAACCACTTGTTAAACTTTACTTGTTCAAAAAGAATATTATCAATCCCTTTTTTAGGAATAAACATCATAAAAATAGCAATAAGAGCTAGTATTCCATAGACAATATTAATTCCACTTTCCGGCATATGACTAGAACTGAGTCCCCCTATAAAGCTTCCAGTTAAAATGCTTACTCCCATGTAAATAATCAATGTTTTATTTAGAAATCCATCCTTACGATAGGCTAAAACACCTCCGAGTGTCGCAAAAAACACTTGAATGGCTGTAATCCCTGAAACTTCATGTGCTGTAAAATGTCCTACGCCTAACATTACTGGTATATATAGCAACATGGGATAGTTGATGATAGCACCACCAATTCCTAACATCCCAGAAATAAAAGAACCAACAAATCCAATAACAAAAATTGTAGCTATAAAAGTTATATCCATTTTGTTACACCTCTTTAGAAAAAGGGAACCTTATTGGTCCCCTTTATTTTCANCCTTTTTTAATCCAGAATTTTAACACTCCATTTTCGTCTTCATGCTTTAATAAATCATGTCCTACTGATTTAGCCCAGGCTGTTAAATCGTTTAGCGCTCCTTTATCCGTTGTATGGACTTCTAATACTTCACCAGTGTCAATATCTCCCATTGCTTTTTTTGTCTTTACAATCGGCATTGGGCACGCTAAGCCTTTAGCATCTAATACTTTAATTGAATTCATTTGTAATTCCTCCTATTTTATCATTAACGAACGGCACAACGGTTAGGTCCAATTTCCATCTCACGTTGTTTATCTAATTCCGGGTTAATTTTCCCCATATTTGTTTCACGAATTTCTTGATATGCATTTGGTTGTGGCGGCAAGTTTTCTGTTACTAATTTTCTAAACTCTTTTTCATCATCGATATTCAGTCCATGATTTTTTGTAAACAATTTTCCAAGTTTTTCTGCAACACTGCCATCCTCATTCAACTCGTCTAAAATCATAAAGTGTGCTGGTAGAACAATTAGTTCATCTGACAATTCTTTGTAGCGTTTATATAAAGTCTCTCTTAAATCACTGACCCAGTCTTCCGCCATACCTGCCAGATCAGGTCTTCCGATAGAATCAATGAACAAAATATCACCTGACAGCAAATATTTATTATCCACAATAAAGGAAGTAGAACCAATCGTATGTCCAGGTGAATACAAAGCCGTAACATTAATAGTTGTATTACCAATGGTTACATCATTTCCGTTCTCTAATGGCTGGTAAGCAAAAGTCACTTCCGTTGCATCCTTAGGTGGTAACCAATAGTCAGCACCGGTTTTCTCTGCAATTGTACGTCCTCCGGAAATATGGTCAGCATGAAGGTGCGTATCTAATACGTGTGTAATTTTTACATTTTTGCTTACTGCAAAATCAAGATAGATATCCGTCATACGCGTTGAATCGATTACTGCTGCTTCCCCTTCGGATAACACCATGTAAGATAGACAGCCTTTACCAACTCGAACAAATTGATAAATTTCCCCACCATCATTCAAGTCACCTATTTTAACCGGTTCTAAATGTTCACTCCACTCCTTCATTCCACCCTTTAAATAGGAAACATTTAATCCAACATCAGAAAGCATTTCTGCTACCATTACAGATGAACCTTCCTTTGCACAAACAACTAGTACTTCTTTCTTAGTGGAGATTTCACCTATAATTTCATCCACACCATCAAGTAATTCAAAATAAGGAACATTTAAATATTCAAAGTTTTCTCCTTCAATCTTCCAATCGTTAAAATCACACTCATTACGAACATCAAGAATAAACAACTCTTCTCTATTCAAAACTTTTTTCGTCACATCTTTTGAAGTCATTACATTAACAGTCATCTTCATACCCCTTGTGGTATTATTTTATTTAAAAAAATATATAATTTTAAAAAGTTAAAGTTACATCTGCATCCTTTGCAAATTCTAAAAATGTTACTGCTCCGCCTACTTCCATTCCATCGACAAAATTTTCTTTTTCCAATCCCATAACATCCATTGTCATTTGACAGCCTATAAATTCAACTCCCATTTCTGTTGTCAAAGCCACTAATTCTGGAATGGAAGGTACATTCGCTTTAATAAATCCTTCTGCAAGCTGCTCCTTACCTTCAGGCATGATTAAGTGCTTATATGCTTCCTTATGAATCAAATTCAACCCTTCAAACAGATACTTCTTGATCAGTTGCTGCTGCGGCAGTTGCAATGTTAAAAACCCTATAAGCATCAAATAATCCACCATTACTTGCAATAATTGCTACTTGTTTGTTCATCGTTAATTCTCCCATTTTTTAATCATTTATACTACTTGTTTTCCCACTCCATTGACTCATACCTGGTTCAACATTAATTACATTATTAAATCCATTTTCAGTTAACTTTTGTGCAGCAAGATCGCTACGATTTCCTGTTCGACAAACTATATAAATTTCATCATTTTTGTTCAAAACATTCATTTTGTTTTCCAATTCTCCCAATGGGATAGAGATAGCGTTAGGAATATGATTAAAAGCAAATTCTGCATTTTCTCTAACATCAATAACTAAAATGTTCTTATCTAAATCTATTTTCTTTTCTAGTTCTTCATTGCTAATAATATTTGGGTGTTTTTTTTCATTCGATTCTTCATTAGAAGATTTACGCAAATAATGCTTCAACACTTCCCCTTCTTCAATTGTTCCTAGATAGTGATGTCCAGTGCTTTCAGCCCAAGCTTTCATGTCTGCTTTAGAGCCTTTATCCGTCGCCTGAACTTCCAATACTTGCCCTGCCTCTAAGTTTTTCATTTCTTTTTTTGTTTTAACAATTGGCATGGGACATGCTAAACCTTTTGCATCTAAAATTGTATTTGCTTTTAAGTTCTCCATACTTTCGGCCTCCGTCATTCATACCGCATAGGGTATTATTTGTTTCAAAAAAATTTAATCTACTTTTCCTTCCCAAGCAAGCATTCCACCAGTCATATTTATCACATTAAATCCATAATCTTCAAGGAANTGTGTGGCACGACCACTTCTTGCACCAGAACGGCACACGATGATATATTCATTCGCCTTATCTATTTCATGCATGCGAAACTCAATTAAACCTAATGGGATATTATTAGCACTTGGTATTTTCCCAGTGGCAACTTCATCCGCCTCTCGCACATCAATAATATTTAATTTCTTTCCTTCGTCTATTAGAGCCTCTACTTCTTGTGCAGTCATTTGTTTCATTAGTTAGTTCTCCTCCTTCTGTTTATTTTAAAACCAAGCACTCATGCCGCCTTTGACGTTAGTTACGTTTTTAAAACCTAAGCTTTTTAAGACTTTACTTGCTCGCTTACTTCTCATTCCACTTTGACAAATTACGATAACTTCTTTTTCCTTTGAAAGGTCTTTTTCTGCTATTTGAGCAAGTTGATGGAGTGGTATATTTCTAAAACCTTTAATATGGTTTCCTTTAAACTCTCCATTTGTTCGAACATCTACAAATTGTTTGTTCTTATTATTTATTTCTTTTTTTAATTGATTAGTGGTAATATTGTTAATTCCCTTTATTGGTAAAAACCTTCTCATTATGAAAAGTAGTACAAATGCAATGACAAGATAATTTAAATATGCCATATTAAGATCTCCTTTAAACAAGTGAACTTTTATCTAGTTAGATAAACAGATTAACATTTCCTTCCTCTGCATCCGCTAAATAAGCTGCAACACCTGCATATTCTAAGTTACCTAATAACTCTTCCTGTTTTAGTCCTAATAAATCCATTGTCATGGTACAAGCTACAAGTTTTACATCTTGTTCTTGAGCCATTTCAATTAATTGTGGTAAAGGCATAGCGTTATGCTTTTTCATAATATCCTTAATCAGCTTAGGGCCCATTCCAGCAAAGTTCATTTTGGATAAACCCATTTTATCAGCACCTCTAGGCATCAACTTGCCAAACATTCTTTCCATAATCCCTTTTTTTATTGCAATATCTTCATCCTTACGTAAGGCATTTAAACCCCAAAAAGTGTGGAAAATAGTTACTTCATGATCATAAGCAGCTGCACCATTAGCTATAATATAAGCAGCCATTGCTTTATCATAATCACCGCTAAATAAAACAATTGTTGTTTTTTTCTTTTCTGTCATGTGATTACCCCCAATTATATATGTTATTTAATTATACCCGTATGGGTATTTATTAACCTAAAAAAATTATCCCTTATTAATCCAAAACTTCAATACACCATTTTCTTCATTATGGCTCAATAATTCATGACCTACTGTTTTAGACCATGCGGTAAGATCATTTTTTGCACCTTTATCTGTAGTATGAATTTCTAAGATTTGACCAGATTCAAGATCATTCATTGCCTTCTTTGTTTTTACAATTGGCATTGGACATGCTAATCCTTTTGCATCCAACATTTCATTTAATACCTCTACCCCTATGGGTATATATAGTAGTCAAAAAAAGAGAAGCTGTCAACTCTTTTTTATCGACTTTTTACAAGGAGGTTTACAGCTTCTTTAACTAATTCCTCAGTATTCTCCCCATTTTTATCAGCTTCACGAACACATTCAATTAAATTTGAACTAACAATTAGTCCTATTGTTCGATCAATTCCAGTTCTTGATGCAGATAGTTGAGTAATTACTTCCTTACAATCTTTATTCTCTTCCATCATTTTCAAAATTCCTCTTAACTGTCCTTCTATACGTTTTACTCTATTTTTTATTTGATCATTATAATCCATTTTTCTACCTCCCTTTTTAATTACTAATTAAGTAATAATTATAATGCTATAGAATTTTAAAAGTCTTTAGCAGGCTATTCATTTAAGAAAGAAGCATCAGATATAATATTTACACTGACAAGCTTTATATTATACCCCATAAGGTATATTGTCAACGATAAATTTTTATTATAAAAAGACCGCAGTTTAGCATAGCGATCCCAAAGGATATACAGAACTGTCAGTACTAGTTTTAATCTACATTTAAACACTTTTATCAATACAACAAATTAAGTGATTTTCTATTTCCTTTAAAATCTTTTTGAAATTCTGACCCTTTCTCTTGAAGCTTTTCCTTAAAATCATACATTTATAAAACACCAAATTTTTCTTCTATTAAGCCTCCCTCTAACCTATTAATAGCATTTAATACTATTAATACCTCCTATTATCTGCCTTCGGCGGTGAGTCCATCCACCCATTTTCTATTAAGATATTAGCCCCATCGTCTACAAATTAACCAAGGTTGACGAGAATTCTACCATACATCAATCCATATCTTTTCGCCCATTTACCGTATTTAAATTGCCCCAAAGTCCTGATTTTCTTTGTAAATATGTCTACTTTATGAAATGTCATTCCAGTATCTTTTTGACTAGGTTAACCTTAGTAAAATTATTTATGCTAATAGTAACGAACTACTTTATCGCCATAAGAAAGTTTTCCGTTATTACAGGAATGCTGCCTCAATAAACTAACACTTAATTCTTAAATACACAGTTTTTCTCCATATTGCTATCTAACTTATTTAACTTTACAGATTTGATTAGAAAGGAGCTGGCTTATCTTTAAACAATCACATTACTCTTAAATTGTCATTAACAAAAAACGTTAATTTCTTTTATTATATTCAGCATAATAAAAGAAATAATGAATAATTCAAAGTGATTAAACAAAAAACAAAATATAATTCACTTATTTTTGTTCTGTATTCGATATTTCGGAAGAAACAAAGGATTAAAAAAAACACCTCAACAATAAGAATATTCTTGCATTTGATAAAAGAATAAGTAGTCTGTATAATGCAATTTACTGCGATAAAAAAATAATATTATCTTCTTATCAAGAGAGATGGAGGGACTGGCCCCATGATATCTCGGCAGCGGAACTTAATTTAAGTTACTGTGCCAAACCCAGCAAGCAAAGACTTGATAGATAAGAAGAGTGTTTTATAGTTTATAAAGCCTCTTCTTATTTAATTAAGATGAGGTTTTTTAAATTATATAATCGCTGTATATAAAAACGTGAGGTGTAAGAATGAAAAAAGATAATCCATGGGCACTAATTCCATTTGTAGTTTTTCTAGTTTTATTTATTGGTTCAGGAATTATTACAGGTGATTTCTATACATTTCCAGTAATAGTAGCTATTACTATTTCAGGTTGCGTAGCTTTAGCTATGAATAGAAAAGAATCACTTACTAAAAAGGTTGATATTTTTTGCAAAGGTGCTGGTAATCCAAATGTAATGTTAATGGTAATTATTTTTATTCTAGCTGGTGCATTTTCCGAAGTAGCGAAGGGTATGGGTGCAGTAGAATCTACTGTTAACTTAACTTTATCGTTTGTTCCTCAAAACCTGCTAGTTGTAGGTTTATTCGTCATAGCCTGCTTTATCTCCATGTCAATGGGTACATCGGTAGGAACGATTGTTGCATTGGCTCCCATTGGTGTAGGAATAAGTGGTCAAACAGATTTATCCACGGCTTTAGTAATGGGTGCAATT